>SDBV01014046.1_pt1 | contig 10127 bp, 7 predicted proteins | sample 2277081 | NCBI WGS metagenome assembly SDBV01 (sample SAMN10402039, study PRJNA504765) | marine sediment metagenome | isolation source: marine sediment core GS10_PC15, 223 cmbsf | place: Arctic Ocean: Southern Knipovich Ridge | collected 2010 | reverse complement strand
CCCCTACAGCAAGGACGCCGTCTCGAGCCTTCCCGCGCTCGCCGCGGAGTTTGGGGGCAAGGGCGCCGCGGTCGCCGTCGTGAACATCGGCGAGGCCCCGGAGGCTATCAGGCCTTTCTACGCGAGGACGGCGCCGCGGATCACCGTGGTCGCGGACGAGACCAGCGATATCGGCGAGAAGAAGTACGGCGTCCGAACGGTGCCTTTCTTCTACGTGCTGGACAAGGCAGGCAAGATCGCCGCGCGAAGACCTTTCACGCCCGACACCGCCCGCGTGGCGCTCGCGAAGGCGCTCGGGCTGAAGGTCCGGCCCAGCACTCGCCGGTCAAGGGGGGCGGGCTGAAGGCGGTAGCCTGAGGGGGCCGTCGGCCTCCTCGCACGCTCGACCGATGACGTTGGTTGGACCAGGGGACCTCCGGACAAGGAGACGCGCCATGTCATTCACGCTCGGAATCGGCTCCGAGGCGCCCGACTTCTCGCTCCCGGCGACCGACGGCAGGACCTACACGCTCGCCGAGTTCGCGGACGCCCAGGTGCTCGTTGTCTTCTTCACCTGCAACCACTGCCCTGCCGTGACCGGCTCCGACGAGATCACTCGCGCGACCGTCGAGAAGTTCGCCCCGCGCGGCGTCGCGTTCGTAGGCATCAACTCGAACAGCAAGGCCACCCATCCGACCGACTCGTTCGAGCATATGGTCGCGCGGATGGAGGAGCACAAGTTCCCGTGGGCATACTGCTGCGATGAGAGCCAGGACGTCGGGCGCGCCTACGGGGCGTTGCGCACGCCGCACTTCTACGTCTTCGACAAAGGGCGCAAGCTCGTCTACACCGGCCGCGGCATCGACAACCCCAGGGAGCCGGACAAGATGACCGTGAACGACCTGGAGAACGCGCTCTCGGAGCTACTCGAAGGGAAGCCCGTCACGACCCCGCTCACGAACCCTCTCGGCTGCAACGTCAAGTGGGAGGGCAAGGACGCCCACTGGATGCCCCCCGAGGCGTGCGACCTGGTGCAGCCGCGCGGGAAATGATACCGTCGCTGTCAATCTGAGGCTGCTTCGCCGTTGCCGCCTACCGTTTCTTCCGGCCCGCGTCGATCTTCTTCCAGAAGTCGGCCGCACTCCCGTCGCACAGACAGGCGGCAGACGCGAGCTTCGCGCTCGACCCCCGGGGCTTGACAGCTTCCCCCCGGCGGGTATGGTTCGGTTATGCCTGGGAAGAACATCGAGAGCCCTGAGGCCGCCCTCGACGACCGCACGGCGTTCGCGGTCGCCGAGGTGTTCGCGCGCGCGATCCGCGGGAAGGCGCTCCCCTCGAAGATCGCGACCGACCTCGCCGGGCGCCTGGCCGCCTACGACTGGCCCGGTAACATCCGCGAGCTCGACCACGCGATGAAGCACGCCGCGGCGATGGCCGAGGGCGGCAGGATCGCGCTCGGCGACCTTCCCGGGCCGGTCTGCGCGGCCGTCGAGAAGGCAGGCGAGGCGGTTCCTGCCGCGCCCGTTGGACTTCGGCGAACTCAGTCGAGCCGTGCGGCCCGGGCGGGGGCCGCCGCCGCGAGAGCGAGGGCCGGCGGTGGCATGGTAATCAACAGCGAGGCGCTCAGGCGTGCCGTGAAGGCGCTCGGACCCGTGATAGAGGTCGAGAGCGAGACCACTTTCGAGGTCCCCGCGCACGTCGACCACGCGAAGCGCGCGTACCTTGAAGTCCTTGTGGACGAGCTGGACGGAGACCTCGTGCGTATCGGCAAGCTCTGGGACCGCGGCTCCGAGAAGACCCTCCGGAAGCTCATCCGCTCCTACGGTCTCGGTGACGCCCTCGATGCCGCGCGTTCGCGCCAGAAGGACTCGTAGCCGGCCCGGTTCGCCCGTTGACGTGCCGCCCGAGGGGCATCCGCTTGACCCGGCCGTTCCCCACGGATACGGTTATGGCCCGCACAGCGCGGCCCGCGCGCCTGTCGGCCCTTCCGACGGCAGACAGGGAGATCTGCAAGCGCGAGCAGAGCCAGAGGCCTGTTCCCTGGTGAGGGTAGCCTGGTCGGGCCCTCAGGTCCCCCACAGGTGCGGAAGGAAGGCGAGCGTCTCGGTGTACCGGCACGTCCTGTGCGTCTATCCTTACCGCGTCGAACCTGCGGGCGCCAGATACTGGCCGCCGGCAGGCTTGGAGGTGATCGCGGCGGCGCTGGAGAAGCACGCCCCCCGGATCGACGTGGTCGACCACCGCATGGAGCGCAGGCGCACTGTCGACTTCCTGCGCCCCGAGACCGACCTGGTCGCCTTCTCGGTCAACTGGGAACGTGATGTCGGCTTCGTGAGCGAAGAGATCCGTTCCGTCCCGCCGGAGGTCCTCACCATCGTCGGCGGCCGGCACGTGACGGAGGACCCGGAGAAGTGGCTCTCGGACTGCCCGAACGTGGGCATCGTGGTCCGCGGCGACGGCGAGGAGATCATCGAAGAGATCGCGCAGGGCCTGCCCCTCGACGAGATCGCCGGGGTCAGCTACCGCCTCAATGGAAGAGTCGTCCACGGTCCCGTGCGGCACGTAGGTCCCGTCTCGGAAGATCTCTACCCGAACCGCCGCCTGCGCCGCTACGCGTACTCGCTGGCACCCCACGACTACGACACCTCGCTCACGGTGGACACACTTGTCTCCTCCCGCGGTTGCCCGTTCAACTGTACGTTCTGCTCGTTCAGCCGGAACCCCTGGGGCGAGAAGCGCAGCTGGTCGGCGCGGTCGCCCGAGTCGGTGGTGCGCGAGCTCGAGGAGATCGACTCACAGCTCGTTATCTTCGTGGACGATCTCTTCACTCACGACATGGACCGCGTGGGGGCCATCTGCGACCTGATACAGGAACGCGGCATCCGCCAGCGGTATGTCGTGAACGCCCGGGTCGAGATTGCGCGCAGGCCCGACGTCCTCAGGAAGATGGCACGTGCCGGATTCGTGGCGCTGCGCATCGGGATCGAGTCGGCCCAGGACAGGACGCTGCGCTCAATGAGGAAGGGCTTTAACACGAAGCAGCTCCGAGAGTACTTCCGCGTCCTCAAGAGAAGCCGGATGCTCCTCAACGGGTATTTCATTGTCGGCAACATCGGCGAGACGGAAGAGGAGATGCTCCAGATCGCCCCCTTCGCCCGCGAGCTGGGGCTCGACACGATCACGCTGTGTCTGCTCCGGAACGAACCCTACTCCGGTCTCGATGAGCTGATAGCCCGGAACCCCGGTTACCACATCGCCCCTGACCACTCGGTATACTCGGACGAGTTTTCGCGGGGGCGGCTCCGCCGGATCCGCCACAGGATCCACCGGAGATTCTACTCGCTCGGGCAGGTATTCAAAATGGTAAGGAAGTTCCTCAAGAGCAGGATAGTCGGGCTGCGTGTGGCCGCCCGTCTGCCCTGGTTGATGGTGCGCCTGTCACTGGAGACATGGCAGCGAAGGAGACTGCGCCGGAAGCGCAAGCGCGGTATGACCGCGATGCTCGAAGGCCCTCCGGTCTCGCATCGCTAGGCAGAGCGAGCGCGGAGCGACTGCGAGCGATGCGGTCCTAACAAGGCGCGGGAGAATCCGCGGTGATCCGGCCGAAGGTCAGGCTCCTCTGAAGGTTCGGCCTGCCCTGACGGGCGTGGAAGAAGACGCGAGCTAGGAAATGAAACACCGCTCCATCGGCCACGTCAGGCTGCCGCTTCAGCGGGTGCACGTGGAACTCACCAACGTCTGCGAGTTCAACTGCACCTTCTGCCCGAAGTCGGAGATGACCAGGCCCCGCGGCTACATGGACAAGGCCCTGGCCAAGCGCATCATCACCGAGATCGCCCGGCGGCGGATGTGCGAGAAGATAACCTTCCACGTAATGGGGGAACCGACGCTCCACCCGGACTTCTTCGAGATACTCGACCACGCGGTCGGGTGCGGCGTGAACGTGGGGCTCACCACCAACGGCGCGGGCCTCGGCGGCGAGATCGGCCGGCGGCTCGAGAAGTACGACCTGTACCAGATAGACGTCTCCTTCCAGACGCCCGACGCGGAGTCCTTCAAGCTCAGGAAGGCCCCGAGGCTCACCTTCGACGAGTATGCCGGCGGCGTGATGGACTTCTTCTCGAGGTACATGCGAGATGGCCGCAGCTCGACGTTCAAGTTCCGCTTTCTGAACACCCGCTTCTGCCGGAAGGGACTCGAAGAGAAGAAGGGGCGGGTCAAGGTTGTTTCGACGACGAGCGAGCTCCGCGAGACCTTCAAGCTTTGGGCGTCGAAGATATATGACATCATGGGCGTCGAGGGGGAGCGGCGCCGGAAGGCGCTCAAGAAGATCGGGAAGCTCGCGACCTACCGCTGGAACGTCGTGGAGGTCTGTCCCAACGTGTTCTTCGAGACCTATGTGCTCAGCGGATGGGGCCATGCCTTCGATGACGGGAAGATACGAGACGCCTGGGCTGGATACTGCTTCGGCATGCGGGACCACTTCGCCATCCTCTGGAACGGCGACGTGACGCTCTGCTGTATCGACTACGACGGCAGGACCGCCGTGGGGAATCTGAAAGAACAGAGCCTGGAAGAGATACTCTCCTCGGCTCGTGTGGGCAGGATCGTAAGAGGGTTCAGACGGTACCGCCTCGTCCACCCCTACTGCAGGAGGTGCCTGGGCAGCCGGTCGTTCATGTCGTGGCTCGCAAAGCCGGCCTTGTCCGTTGCGGGGTTGACGGTCCTCAAGCCCTTCTTCTACACTCGTACGGCCCTTCTGGAGAAGACCTGATGCGACCGTACCGGCACGTGCTGTGCGTCTACCCGTACCGCTTGGAGCTCGGTCGTGATCACGGGTACTGGCCGCCGCTGGGTCTGGAGACGATAGCGGCCGCGCTCCGGCCCCATGCCGAGGCGATCGACGTCGTCGACCTCCGCCAGGAGTCCGGCCACACTATGGACTTCCTCCGAGCGGACACCGACCTCGTGTGCTTCTCCGTCAACTGGGACAAGGAGCCCGACTTCGTCCGCGGGGAGATACGCTCGGTTCCGACGAGCGTCCTCACCATCGTTGGCGGGCGGCACGCGACTGAGGACCCGGAGAAGTGGCTCTCAGACTGCCCGAACGTGGACGTCCTCGTGCGAGGGGACGGCGAGGAAGCCGTCCGGGAGATCGCGCAGCGCCGGCCGCTCGACCGGATCGCCGGGGTCAGCTACCGCCTGAACGGGAAGCTGGTTCACGGCCGCGGGCGGCACCCGTGCCCCGTCTCCGACGACCTCTACCCCGACCGCCGTCTGCGCCGCCACGCGTATCCGTTCACCCCCGGCGGCTATCGCGCCGGGATAACGCTGGACTCGGTCGCCTCCTCCCGCGGCTGCCCGTTCAACTGCAAGTTCTGCTCGTTCAGCCGGAACCCCTGGGGCGAGAAGCGCTCCTGGTCGGCGCGGTCGCCCGAGTCGGTGGTGCGCGAGCTCGAGGAGATCGACTCCGACGTCATTCTCTTCGTGGTCGACATCTTCACTCACGATCCCGACCGCGTGTCGGCCATTTGCGACCTCATTATCGCGCGCGGCATTCGCAAACGGTACATCGTGAACGCCAGGGCCGAGATCGCGCGCAGGCCCGACATCCTCAGGAAGATGGAGCGCGCCGGCTTCGCGGCATTGCTCATCGGGATCGAGTCGGCGCAGAACAAAACGCTGCGCGCCATGGGCAAGGGCGTCAACACGAGGCAGCTCCGGGAGTACTTCCGCGTTCTGAGGGGAAGCAGGATGATGCTTCTCGGGTACTTCATCATCGGGAACATCGGTGAGACGGAGAAGGAGATGCTTCAGACCGTCACCTTCGCCCGCGAGCTGGGGATCGACGTGCTCGGGCTGTGCCTGCTTCGAAACGAACGCTACTCCGGCCTCGAGGAGCTCGTGGCTCAGAGCCCCGGCTACGAGATAGCCCCCGACGGCAGGATTTACTCTGACAAGTACCGGGTCGAGGACCTTCGGCGGATCTTCAACGAGGTCAAGCGGAGATTCTACGGGCCCGGGCAGATACTGCGTATCCTTATCAAGACATTCAGGAGTCGTCTGGTCAGGGCAGGGCCGCTGGCGCGCCTGCCGTGGTTCCTCGTGCGCACAGCCCTGGGGCATCTAAGGCCAAGGAAGGCCCGCCTGAGGCGCAAGCGTCTGGCCGCACGGGCGCAATAGTCTTGCGGCCACGCCGGGTAACCTTGCTGACGGAGCCTGACGCTACGCGGCCACGCGGCGTCGCGCGCGAGTCCGTGTTGACAGTAACGGGTTCCCAGGGGATCATCGTGAAAACTCGGGCTCGGGTGGTGGGCCGGTTGCGGCGCCAGGGAAGAAGGCAGGTGTCCTGATGTACCGGCACGTACTGTGCGTCTATCCGTACCGCTTCGAGCTCGGACGCCGCAACGGGTTCTATCCGCCATTGGGGCTCGAGATCATCGCCAGCGCGCTTCGGCCGTATTCGAGCGCGATCGATATCGTCGACCTGCGCCATGAGACAGGGAACGCGGTCGATTTCCTGCGGCCGGACACGGACCTCGTGTGCTTCTCTGTGAACTGGGAACGCGAGGCCGGCTTCGTGCACGAGCAGATACGCTCGGTTCCCCCGGGGATGCTAACCATAGTGGGCGGGCGGCACGTGACGGAGGATCCGGAGAGGTGGCTCTCGCAGTGCCCCAACATCGACATCCTCGTCCGGGGAGACGGCGAGGAAATCGTCGAGGAGATCGCGCGCGGCCGCCCGCTCGAGGAGATCGCCGGGATCAGCTACCCTCTCGATGGACGCCTCGTGCACAATCCCGTGCGCCAGTGCGGCCAGGTGCGCGGTGACCTCTACCCGGACAGGGATCTTCGCCGCTACTCGTATGGGATGAGTCAGGGCGGGCTGAAGGGGCGTCCGTTCGACACGGTGGCCTCCTCCCGCGGCTGCCCGTTCAACTGCACGTTCTGCTCTTTCAGCCGGAACCCCTGGGGAGAGAAGCGCGCCTGGTCGGCCCGGCCGCCCGAGTCGGTCGTCGGCGAGATCGAGAAGATCGACGCGGACGTCGTCGGCTTCGTGGACGACAACTTCACCCACGACATGGATCGAGTGGCGGCCATCTGCGATCTCATAGTGGCGCGCGGCATACGCAAGCGGTACATCGTTGGCGGGGCCAGGGTCGAGGTCGCGCGCAGGCCCGACGTCCTCGGGAAGATGGAGCGCGCGGGCTTCTCGATGCTGCTCATGGGAATCGAGTCGGCGCAGGACAAGACGCTGCGCGCCATGAGAAAGGGCTTCGACACAAAACAGCTCCGGGAGCACTTCCGCGTGCTGCGGAAGAGCCGGATGGTTCTCTTCGGTTACTTCATCGTCGGGAACATCGGCGAGACGGAGGAGGAGATGCTTGCCATAGCCCCCTTCGCCCGCGAGCTGGGGCTCGACACGATCCAGTTGACGATGCTCCGGAACGAACGCTACTCCGGTCTTGAGGAGTTGGTGGCCTCGAACCCCGGCTATCACATCGCTCCGGACGGACTCGTGTATTCGGACAATTATTCGCCCGAGCACCTCCGGCAGGTCCGCCGCCGAATACACCGCAAGTTCTACAGGCCGGGGCAAATGCTGCAGATTCTCGGAAAGGCCGTCAGGAGCAGGGTCCCCACGCTGCGGATGTTCGCGAGGGTACCGGGGTTCATTGTCGGTGAGATCCTGGGGCACCGGAGGCGAAAGAAGGCGCGCCGGGAGCGCGCGCGTGTGGCAGCACAGACGCAACAAGGCTGCGGCCACGCCGGATGTTAGAACGCACGAGGCCACGCGGAGTCGCGCGCGAGTCCATGTTGACAGGGGCGCGGTTCCGAAGGATCATCACAGGCACGCGGGCTCGGGCGGTGGGCCGGGCGTGGCGTTAGGAGCGCGGGGGAGGCGCATGGCGGCCCGGCACGGGTGCCGCGTGGAAGACTGCATCCCGGCGTGAGGGCGGAGCGCCATCGAACGCCGGGTTCATTGCGAACAGCCCGGGCGAAGAAGGTAGATACTGCGATGTACCGGCACGTCCTATGCATCTATCCGTACCGCGTCCAGCCCGGATGCAGTGTGGGCTTCCCGCCGCTGGGCCTGGAGATCATAGCGACGGCGCTCAAGCCGCACGCAGGGGCGATCGACGTCGTCGACCTCCGCTGTGAACAGCGCCGCACCGCCGACTTCCTCCGGCCCGACACCGACGTGGTGTGCTTCTCCGTCAACTGGGACCGGGACACCGGCTTCGCCCGCGAACAGATACGCTCGGTTCCTCCCGGCATTCTTACCATCGTGGGTGGCCGGCACGCGACGGAGGATCCGAAGAAGTGGCTCTCGGACTGCCCGAACATCGACGTCCTCGTCCGAGGAGACGGCGAGGAAATCGTCAAGGAGATCTCGCAGGGCCGGCCGCTGGCCTCTATCGCCGGAATCAGCTACCGCGTCAATGGAAGCCTCCGCCACAATCCCGCGCGCCATTGCGCGCCCGTGCGCGATGACTTCTACCAGGACAGGGGCCTCCGCCGCTACTCGTATACGCTGGACCTTGCGGGCCTGAAAGGGCGCCTCCTCGACACGATGGCGTCCTCACGCGGATGTCCCTTCAACTGCAAGTTCTGCTCGTTCAGCCGGAATCCCTGGGGCGAGAAGCGCCCGTGGTCGGCGCGGTCGCCGGAGTCCGTCGTGCGCGAGCTCGAGGAGACCGACGCCGACGTCATCGGCTTCATGGACGACATCTTCACGCACGACCCCGACCGCGTGTCCGCCATATGCGATCTCATAATGGCGCGTGGCATACGCAAACGGTACGTCGTGAACGCCAGGCTCGAGATCGCGCGCAGGCCCGACGTCCTCAGGAAGATGGAGCGCGCCGGGTTCGCGTTGCTTATGTTGGGAATCGAGTCGGCGAGCGACAAGACGCTGCGCTCCATGAACAAGGGTTTCAACACGAAGCAGGTGCGCGAGTACTTCCGCGTGCTCTCTCGAAGCAGCATGCTCCTGTTGGGGTACTTCATCGCGGGCAACATAGGCGAGACCGAGGCGGAGATGCGCCGGATCGTTCCCTTCGCGCAGGAGCTCGGCGTAGACCTGATGAACCTGTGCCTGCTGCGGAGCGAGCCGTACTCAGGGATGGATGAGCTGGTCGCCCGGTCCCCCGGCTATCACGTGTCCTCCGACATCCACAGGGTCGTATACTCCGACAGGTACCCCGTCCGGCACCTGCGTCGTCTGCAGCGGCAGCTGCTCTTTCAGTTCTATTCCCCCGGGCACGTGCTGCACGTCGTGAAGAGGAGCCTCAGGAACGGGCTCATAACACCCGGCATGCTTGCGCGCCTGCCATGGTTGCTCGTGCGCAAGGTTCTTGAGCCACGCGGGAGGCGGGACAGTGTCTGGGGATCGGGGTAGGGCGGCCACGCCGGGTAACCTTGCTGGGGGAGCCTGACGCTACGCGGCCACGCTGGGTAGCCGCCCTGGTCGAGTTTCACCACGGAGAACACGGAGAACCCCTGATAGATTTGACCTTCGCATCCGAGCCGTCCGGCAGGTTCCGCCGTTCTCTGTGTTCTCCGTGGTGAAGGCCGCCCTCCATGGGTGCCGAAGAAGGGATGGACCTCGATGTTCCGGCACGTCCTGTGCGTCTATCCCTACCGCGTCGAGCTCAGCCGCAGCATGCGCTTCCCGCCGATCGGCCTGGAGATGGTCGCCGCCGCGCTCGGGCCCCACGCCGAGGCGATAGACGTCGTCGACCTCCGTCTGGAGGAGGGCCGAACCGCCGACTTCCTCCGGCCCGACACGGACCTCGTGTGCTTCTCGGTCAACTGGAACAGAGAGCCCGTCTTCGTGCGCGACGAGATACGCTCGGTCCCGCCGGGCATACTCACCATGGTGGGCGGGCGGCACGCATCGGAGGATCCTGAGAGGTGGTTGGCCGACTGCCCGAACGTTGACATCCTCGTGCGCGGGGACGGCGAGGAGATGGCCGACGAGGTCGCCCGCGGCCGCCCGCTCGGGGAGATCGCCGGGGTCAGCTTCCGCGTAGCGTCAGGCTCCGCCGGGGCGGCTACCCGGCGTGGCCGCGTAGCGTCAGGCTCCGCCGGGGCGGCTACCCGGCGTGGCCGCCGGAACGGGAAGGTGGTCCACAACCCCGTTC
>SDBV01014045.1_pt1 | contig 10127 bp, 17 predicted proteins | sample 2277081 | NCBI WGS metagenome assembly SDBV01 (sample SAMN10402039, study PRJNA504765) | marine sediment metagenome | isolation source: marine sediment core GS10_PC15, 223 cmbsf | place: Arctic Ocean: Southern Knipovich Ridge | collected 2010 | reverse complement strand
GATCACCATGCGTAGTTCGCCGGCCGAGGCGATTCGTCGCGGTCGGGTCGGGCGATTAGCTCAGTTGGCTAGAGCGCGTGCTCGACATGCACGAGGTCACTGGTTCGAGCCCAGTATCGCCCATCCCCCCATCGGCCCCGTGTTCGCACGGGGCCGCATTGTCTTGTAGATGTACGCAATTCTCGGGGTTCCCGGAAGCCGCAGTCGCATGTTGCGGCTCGACGCGAGACCTTACGGGGGATTGCTGCACCGGATTCTGCACCGCCTCGCCGGGCTGGGCAGCGCGCTCGAAATGATCATCGGTCACCTGGAGGTAATGTTTGGCGGCCACGGCCGGCGAGTTCCCGATCCAGGCGCAGACCACGTGCATAGGCCAGCGTTCGGCCAACTCGGTTTCGCGGGTCGCCCGCAAGTTGTTAAACAACCGGGGCCACGGTTCCAGCCCCGCGCGCCGGATGATCTTCGTGAGCTGCGTTCGCAGATTCGCGTTTGTGTCGCGGTAGCGGGTGATGACGTGCTCGGCCCCATCGTCCGCGCGTTCGAAGGCGTCCAGCAAATGCGGCCGCAATTCAGGGAAAATCGGAACGACCCGACTTGCGCCACCTTCGTGATGCTCGGTCTTGGGCGAGTGCACCGTCATCCGGCTTTCCGCCCAATCAACATCGACCCACCGCAAGCCCAAGTGTTCTGATGGGCAGCGCAGGCCGGCATAGCGGCTCAGAGCGAAGATCAAGCGCCACTCGCCATCGGGACAAGCCTCCAGCACCTTCTGCGCCTCGTCACGGGTCACGAAGTACGCGCGCTTGGGGTTCCCGCGCGTGGCGGCCACCAGTTCGGCAAACGGGTTCGACGCGATCAGGTTGCGCCGCTGGGCCGCCTTGAAGAACTGCTTGGCCTTACCGGACCGCCGGCGCACCGTGTTGTCGGCCAGCCCTTGCTTGATCAGGCTCAACCGCCATTCGTCAGCGTCTCCCGGCGTGATTTCCCGCAACGACTTGTCGGCCCCAAAATGAGCGATCAGGTTGCGCTCGACATTCCGGTACGTGATCACCGTGCTCGATTTCACGTCGCTGCGTAACGCGATGTAGCGGCTCAGGAACGCCCCCAGCGTCGCCGCCTCGCGCTCTGGCACCAAGCTCACGGCCGCCAGCTTGTCGCGCAGCGTGTCATCCAAGCCGGCCAGCCAGCGCGCCGTTTCATCATCGACCGCGTGTGCGGTGATGCTCGCTGCGACGAGGTGCTCGACGCGCACCTTGACGGCCTCGGCAGCACGCTGAGGCACTTTGCCGAGCCGGATGCTCTTCCGCTTGCCATCGCCCGCGACGAATTGGATGATCCGTCGCCCATTGGACTCGCGCGAGATGCTCGCCACACGTCACCTACGCTTTCTCACAATCCGGGGCGCGCTCCGGGCCAGCTTCCGGGTCGACTTCGGCGTCTTGACCTTGATCGACAAGCCCAGCAGCCGCGCCATCCGGTCCAGCACGTCCGTCTGGATGGGCCTGCCAGCCATGAACCGGCTCAGCGTGGCCTCGCCGACGTTGGTTTCCGTCGCGATGCGATACCGCGTCAAGCCGCACGTCCGGATCGCTTTTCTGATCTGATTGCTCATCGTCATGCCGAAAGTATAACTCCTGCTTTGTCAGCGTCAAGTATTTCCGGCGCCTTCCGTCATTTTCTCCAGCCAAGCACGCAAGAGGTGTCGCGGATAGACGACTCGCCGGCCGATCTTGACGCACGGGATTTCGCCCGCCTGCGTCTTCGTCCAGAGCAGTCTCTCGGAGATGCTCAGCGTCTTCGCAGCTTCTCGGGCTGACAGCGCGAGCGGATTCGCGTCAACGTTACTAGGCGCGTGGCTCATTGGGCTTCCCTTCGCACTCGTTGCCGTACAGGTCCGGCATCTCCCCGCCGCGTTCGTTCTCTCGACTTCGCCGGCGGTCCGGGGACCTCTTCCCGCGCCGCGCGTCAGGTCGGCGGTTGGACTTCGCCCAGGTTGCGCTGGACTCGGCCCAGGTGCGCTTGCGCGCGCGCAGGGCGGCTAGATGGTCGGCGGCGGTCGCGTGTTCGTTGTCTGACTCGTCGTTCATTCGGCCTTCCGCCATTGTCACAGTCCCTTCACACCAGCCAGCCGAAGTTGATCACGCCACCATCCCCCGGGGTTGAGGATGCTACGTTTCTTGACGTCGTACTTCGCAGCGAGGGCTCGAACCAACTGCGGGTCCACGAAGCGCGAGACCGTCCCCCGAAACGACACGTCGCAGCCGCGGTCACCCAAGAGCCCTTGAAGCTCCAACATGGCCGGCCCGTTCCGATTCTTCCTGACAGCAGCAGTGCCAGCGTTTCTCTTCAAAAACTCTTCAGCGGGCAGCGCCCCGGCCCTGCCAGCATTGTCCCCGCTCGGGCGGTGCTCACCGATTGCGGACGGCCCAGCGCTGCCAGCGCTGCTCTTTTGTTCTGTCTTTTCCTCTGACTCTGCTGTTCTGTCCTGTGGTGACGATTTGGCGTCACGCGAGGCGTCACGTTTGCGTTCCCGATATTTTGCGGTCCGGCGCGCCGTAAGTTGCCGCGTTTTCGCACTTTGCGACATGTGCGCGCGGAACTTGGGAATGCTCACAACGTCACGGTCACCGTCACACGTGACGGTAAGCCATTGGACTGTCTCCATCGCCCGTGCGAACCCTTCGACACCGGTAAGCTCATCAATGAGCGCGCCGGTTTCGCCCATCGCGCGGCCATCGGTCGTGTGGCGGTCGAACCATGACCAGACGGCCCATAGGCCGCCGACCGCGGCTACCCGCGAAATGTTGCACGCTCTGGCGATTGACCTCACGGCCGGGTCATCACCCAAGTCATGACGCATCAAGATCCAGTCGCCAGCCATCACCGCCCCTTCCTTTCTCGCGAACCTTGGGCTAGGGCTGCGCAAACATCAGCCAAGCGGTACCGAATGACTCGGGGAGTGGGTCGTAGGCAGGGGATAATTCGCTCGCGCGTCCAGCGACGGATGGTCGCGATGGTCACGCCAAAGTGGCTGGCGACCGCTTCCGCGCTGACGAGCTCAGGCTGTCCAGGTTGTGTCTTCATTCGCAACACTCCTCATGCGATCTACAAAGAGTATTGCGCACGTTCGCGACCGTATCACTCCGTAACACGTGTTACGGTTACGGTCGCGTGTTGTGGAATCGCTCAGTCGCGCGGATGCCAGCGATCAAACTGTTTCTGAACCCACGATTCGAGCAAGCACACTTCACCTGTGGCGGGGTCTTTGACTTTCTTCACAGGCTTCCCCTTTCGCTTCGCGCGATCCATCCATTCGTTGATCGTCGAGCGCGGCGGGTTGCGTTTCTCTCCCTTGTTTCCCGCCTTGCTGAAGCGCGCGGCGTGCTGGATTTCGCTAACCCTGACGTAGCACCGGGGGGGCTCCCACGCCGCAGGTGGTTTCCCGCCTTTGCGGTTCCCTCCGCCGGGGGCCTCAAGCCTGGATGCGTACGCTTTGGCCACCTTGACCACGACGCCACGTATCCGGCCCTCCGCGCTCCCGGCGTCGGCCTGCGCACCATCCGCAAGCATCTCCGCGTCCACAACGTCGGCCAGCTCGACGGACAGCACACCGAACCGAAGATTCAGCCGAGCTTCGAGCCCGTGTGCTTGCAGCGCCTTGGCAAGCGTCTCTGCGTCCTGTCGCCGCTTGAAGGCATGGGGCAGAATCACCTGGTCCGACGGCGACCAGCCTCCGAACCGCGGGCCGTCGATGTTCGCCCATCCGAGTGCACGAGCCAGGCGCACCCCGAATGTCGCTCGACGTTGCTGGGCGCTCGCGTCCTCCTCGGCCCAGGGAGCCGCCCCATATTGCGACGCGCAGGCACCCTCCCCGACCCGGGAATCCACCACCTTCCGCAAGGCTGCCTCACTCTCCCTGTTCAGCGCGTCGCATTGGGCCTTGGCCGCCTCGTCGCTCAGGGTCAGGACCGCGGGCTTGGGTTTCGGCAGCCGAAGACCCATCGCCCGGGCGCGCACTGCAAATTCAAGCCGCGACGTGCGCCTATCGGGTCCCGCAATCCAGCAGGCTCGGGCCTTTTTGAGCTTGGCTCGCCGCTCGCGCAGCTCTTTGCCGACTTCCTCGCGGTTGTCGCGGAAGTAGACCAGGGCGTAAGCCTCGAGCGCCCCCACGATCTCGTCGTCGGACAGCGCGTCGAATTCCTCGTAGGCGAACCCGTCCGTGAAATGCAACCAGGACCGGCAGAAGACCACGTGTGGCATGGCTCATCACCTCTGACGGACCGCCGCCGGCAGGGTCCCGGTGATGCGAAGACCACTGCCGGGCGACGTGCGCCGGTGCGACCGGCTGTCCATCGTCTACATGCTACCCACTTCCCGCGCCCTTCGTCACGAGCCTCCGAGCGGTCACACGTCCGCCCCGGCCGCCGCCGTCCCGGCTACCGTGGGGGCTGTCCTCGTCGGGACCGTCGCCGTCGTCGTCGAAGTCGCCCTCGTCGTCGGCCTTGTTGGCGCGTGCGATGATCCCTCGCATCGCCCCCACTAGCGCCATGCGCTCCCCCCAGGGTAGCCGGACCGCAAGCTCGAAAATGTCCTCGTCGTCGTCGTCGTCGTCGTCAGCCGCGGGAAGGGGGCCCAGGTGAGCGGTCTGGGCGTCCACCTCGCCGCCCAGGTCTTCGAGATACTTCTGCTCGGCTGGCGAGAACTCGAGCGCGGCCCGGCCGGCCTGGATCAGCCCAAACTCGAACTTGCCGAACCGGACACGCCCGAGTTCGGGACGATCTCGCATCCGGTCAGGCACTTCGGGACCCTTGCGCCAGTGCTCGCTGGTCACGACTGACTGGCGGATTTGGTACGGCTGGCGGCAGGCCCAGCGCAGCACACTATCGGCTACCCCGTGCAGGCCGCCGGTAAAGCCGCTGAAGAACTGCGTGACCAGCGCGGCCGTGTCACGTGATACGTTGATGGGGGGCATTTTGTAGCTCCTCGTGAGACGGTTAAGATGTGGTGGTCGGTGACGAGCACATACTCGTTGCCGACACGGGCGTCGCGGGTCTCGTCCGCGGCGCCCACCTCTTTCATCGAGTAGTTTACACGCGCTTCGAGCTATCGGCAAAATCCGCGCGTCGCCTTCAGGTTTTTTTCTGCCGCGACCACACGGAGGATCGCACTAACGCGAGCCGTTCGCACTTGCACGTCGGACCTCTCCGAGCTGCCAGCGATCCCCGCCCCCGCTTCACGCCCTTCACCGTTTCCCGGCTTACGCTAAGTTGTTGGGCTGCCTCACGTTGCGTCTGAGAGGGCTCAATTGAGCCCTCTGGCTTCTTTTGCCCGTGCTTCAACTTCGCCACCTTGGCCGCGACCATGCCCCGCTGGCTCTCGGTGAGATGCCGGCGGACGCATTGACCGCGGCCCGCTGAGCACGGGCGCACCTACTCGGCCTTGGCGAGCACCTGATTGAACACCGCCGCCAACCGGACGCCGGCCATCTTCAGACGCTCTTCGACAATGGGCAGGCACCGCTTGAAGTACGCTTCCTCGAGCGCGCCGTCGCGATGGCGACACGCTGAACGACGACCTCGGCAACCTCATGCTGATAACGCCCCAGGAGCGGATCGCCTGGCAGTACAGCATCCGCCCGCGGATGCAGGCCCGGGGCCGCGCGGGCAGCGCGCGGGCCAACCGCAAACGCTGGGCCGATTACCGCGTCGTCCAGGCCGCCCACGCCGCCGAGCGAACTCGCCTCCAGGCCCTCAGCGCCGCCGGCGTCGCGGAGCTGGCCCGCCGCGACGAATTCGACCAGGAGATCGCCGCATGCTGATCATCGCCCAGTACCGAAGAGGACCGACGCGGCGGGAGCTCTCAGTGGCGCGGCCCGAATCAGGCGGAGCCAAGGATGTTATCAGAAAATTCGTACAAGTTCCATCATTTCCCCTTGACTTTTGTACGATAGAACGTACAAATTAGGTGTGGGCGACAGAGTGCGCATACTTGGTGTGGCCGGGTAGCTTTGTTGTGCGCGAGCCGAAAGGAGAGCACGCGGCATGAGCGAGCAGAGTATCTCAGTCTCTGAGATGCGGTACAAGTTCGCGGAGGTTCTCAGAGCCGTCGAGGGCGGCGAGGGGCGTTTTGTGGTCACGAGGCATGGACAGGAAACGGCATACGTGATTAGCGTTCGAGAGGTTCGAGCGCTGGAGGAGTCATTGGCCGTGCTTGAGAATCAATCTCTTCTTAAGAGCATCCAGGTCGGGTTACAGGACCTGAACGCCGGCCGGGTGCGCGATGCAACGGACGTGTTCGCTGAGATCGATGCAGAGTTGGGCAACGAGGAGTAGTTTGGACAGTGACGGAACACACATACTACCCGGTGCGAATAACCGATGAGGCCGGCCGGATGTTGGCCAAAATCGGAAAGAAGTATGGCAGAAAGACCTATGGGTGCTTGCGTGACCTGATTCGAGAGTTGGAATTCGAGCCGGATAAGAAGGGCGAAGCCCTACGCGGACAGCTTCAGGGACTTCATGCACTCCACTATTCTCGGTTCCGCGTGATCTACGTCATCGATGACAACGGTCCCCAAGTGGTCGTTGTCGCGGCCGGGTGGCACGAAGCGGGATCGCGGCGCGACATCTACCAGATCGTATCGAACTTAGTTGAGGCCGGGTCTGTTGAGGAGGCGCTGGCTCGATTGCTCGATCGCAGCTAACCCCCCTCTTCCCAATCGGTCATCGGCAGCCTTGTTGGCGATCTTCTGCCGACGCCTTGCAGAGGACCCCTTGCCGTCCGAAGCCAATCTTACCCATCTTAACACCCCACTCACCCGAAGCCCGTACCGGGCGTGTGTCGCCCCGCTCTCGAACCGCGTTCGATCGCGACCTGGCCAGGCGTCGCTCGCCGGCCCGCTACCCCCACCGCGACCGTCAGAGGGCAGCAGACTCTTGCTCAGCAGCGGAGCTCCTGTCATGGCCCATCGTCCGTGGTCGAGCCTGCCGCTGTCTCCGTTACTGCTCGGTCCCCGTCTGATTCAGACACGTCGGCTACAAGCGCGGCGTCGCCGATGTGCTCGTACTTGGCGTAGATCGGCTGACCATCGGTCCAAGCGAATCTGAGGATTGCCCCGGCTTCTCGGTCAACAAGGTGAATGGCGAAGTTGGGCGACATCTCTTCAACAGGGACAAAGAAGACTCCGTTTGCGATATCGAAGGGGTGGATCACGAGGTCGTCCAGGCCCTTGGATTCGTAGTCGTGATCCATCTGAGTGTTCGCCTTCGAGGATCCGGCCCCGTCCACGATTGCGGGAATGAGAAGCGGCCAGATGAATATGCCCGCCACGCCGTAGCCCGTCGCGCGCCCGGCCGTGTTGAAGTGGGCCTTCTTGGCCACCTGGTCAGGCGGCATACACGGCACGCTGCATCGCGAGAGGTCCAGCAATAAGGTCCTGTTCGAGTTGTTTGCCACGCTCACCTGGATGGGCTGGACGCCGACCGTTCTGAGGTCCTTGTTGAAGTACCGCTTGCAGGCGAGCCCATCCAGCACTTGATGGCATACATGCACACCGTCCAGCGAAAGCGCCGATGGGTGGAACTCAGGCTTCAAGGGTTCCAAGCTCATCACCCGGTACTTGGCACACCCCCCCGAGAGCAGAAGGAACGCCGCCGCCACCAAGACGCCGATCAGTCGTGCTTGTCGAACCATCTCAAACCTCCCGCTGACATTCAAACGACCCGGATCCGCCGGGGGTGCTCACAGATATGAACCCAACCGGGCCGCCCTGTCATATTCGCACCGTACCCCTCCGCAACGGCCATAGCAAGCGAAAACTGCGGAGTTGAAACCCGCCAATCAGCCCACGACCCTTGTTTCCCCTACCCCCCAGGGGACGGAACCAACACGCCGGCCGTCGTCAGTTCCTTCTCGGTAGCCTGCGTCCGCTCGACATGGGCGTCGAAGTCCGGTTCCGGGATGCCCGCCATCCGCTGCCAGCGGTGAGACTGGTTGTGGTCGATGCCTAGATTTTTCAAGCTCTCTCGTTGAGAACTTGACTCGCCTCGCCTGTCTCCCCCATGCAATTCCATCTCGGCCAGCAGCTCGCCCGCCCGGCGCTCGGCCCGCAAGTCAGCCGGTCGCGTGCGCGCGTGCGCGGAGGCCGATTCCGCCGTCCGCAGTGTCGAGGATGCTACGCCCCGCTCCCTCTCCACGGCCCCAACATCATACCGCTTTCGGCCTCTTTCGTTCGTCTGATATCTTATGCACGCCCGCCCGCGCGGGGTTCGATGGGATTGGCCGGCGGGATGTCCGCCTTCTTCTTCGCCACGCTTTCGCGGATTTCCTTCAGCCGCCGCACGGCCTGCTTGATGTTGGCCAGCCCGGGGTCGCCCTTGCTCTCCTGCTCCTTGGCCGCCAGGCCGGCCTTGGTGAAGCTGCGCAGGAAGTCGGCTCGGGCGCCGCTGTCGGCCCGCAGGTCTTGCAGCATGGCCCAGGCCAGCGGGCAGGGCGCGTTCTCGGGTTTGGCTTCCTTGATGACCAGGTTGGCCGCGACCCACTCGACGACCTCAACCTGGGTGGCCGTGGTGGTCTTGTACATCTCGGCCGGCAGCAGCTCCACGGGCCGCCCGCGGCGGCCCGCCGCGGGCCTGGTCGGGGTCGCCTTCTCCCCCTCGCCGCCCACCAGCCGGTGGTAGACCGCGTCCACCTCCGCGGCCGTGAGCAGTTCCCCGCCGTCGGTCGGATCCTGCGCCGGCCCATCGGCGCGAAGTCGCGTGATTGGCCCTACCTCGCTGATGCCGGCCTTGGCGCGCAATCGGTCACCGAGCTGTTCGATGAAGGCCATGGCGTGCATCACCGCCGAATACGTCCCGGCCCACGTGAGGTGGATTTCGTCGCTGGCATCGATGTCTGGGGTTTCGGCGTACCTCGCGGGCATGACGAGGCGGAGGCCGGCGGCCAGGCCGAAAGCTTCCGCTTCGAGCTGCTCGACGGCCTTGAGTTGTCTCTTTGGCGTTCCTGGCATGGGGTTTCTCCTTCAGTTCATCCCGCCGACGGTCGCCGGCTCGCGATCCGCAACCCTTCACGAGTGCGCTCGCAATCGTCGTGTTTCGTCAACTTAATGCACCCTGATGGTAGTACAGTGCCGCATAGGTCCCTTTAGCATGGAATACCCTGCATACGTCTTAATTCGTCACGCTCGCGCGCCAGATGCACAGCGACTCGCGGCAACGCCGAGCGGCGCAAGACGGTACTACGAGGAGACGTACTCGAAGCAGATCAGGCTGAGCTGCTCTCTCGAAAGCGCGGTGCTCTCCGCCCCGCCATCATCGTTCTCTTTCCCAAAATCAGCGGCCAGCGAATTCACAGCTTCAAGCAAGGCCACGTCGTTGTGGTCGCTTCGCCACTCAGCGTAGACGGATTTCAGCCGCTTGATCGCGAATCGGGCCCTGGGCTGACCCAAGTAGAGAATGGCGGACTTCGCCGCTTCTCGATCGACCGCGACGCGACGGATGGCGTTCTTCAACTCCTCCGCCACGGCCTGCTGCACCGGGTCAACCGTCTTGGGAGCGGCGGCCTTGGCCTCGGTCTCCCGCTCGGCCTTGAGGATCAACTCGATGACCTTCTCCTGGAGCACGAACACGTCCTGGTCGCCGATGTAACGGGGTTCATCAGGCTGGCAGGCGATCATCTGGGCGATCTGGAAGCGGTTGTCGAGCACCTCGTGCGTCTTCGCGTCGATGTACCGCCAGAAGTGCCGCTTGCCCGTCCCGTCGGCGCGCGGGGCTTGGAAGTAGAAGAACATCCCGTATGCCTTCTCCCGCCGCAGGCCCGAGTGGATGCCGTCGTGCAAGTCCGCCAGAGCGTCCGAGCCTTCACGATTGAGAAGCTCCTTCAACTGTCGAAGCAGGGTCTCGGGACCAGCCAACTCGGCCCGCTCCTCTTCCTCGTCCAGGACCGTACCGTCCTCTGCACGGATGCGCCGCAGCGTGTTGAACGTACGTGGATGCACGACTTCGCCAAGCACGCTCGCGTCCAGCAGCCCCAGGTCGTCGATCTGCGAGATGCGCTGCGTCAACCGCTCGACCAGCCGTAACAACTGCTCCAACTCGTCTTCGGGGAACATGTTGTAGATGGTGATCTCG
>SDBV01014043.1_pt1 | contig 10128 bp, 7 predicted proteins | sample 2277081 | NCBI WGS metagenome assembly SDBV01 (sample SAMN10402039, study PRJNA504765) | marine sediment metagenome | isolation source: marine sediment core GS10_PC15, 223 cmbsf | place: Arctic Ocean: Southern Knipovich Ridge | collected 2010 | reverse complement strand
AGAATTGGAAAGGTTAACTTTCATCAAAACAGATGTAGAAGGCTATGACTTTTCCCTCTTCAAACTGCACAAACCCTTAATTACAAAGTGGCGTCCTGCGCTTCAAGTCGAGGTTCATAAAACTCTGAATTATCAGGAGAAAAAGGCATTTGCGGACTCCATCAAAGAGCTTAACTATACCCTCTATTTCGTTCCTGATGTGACTCTTTCTAGCATGCACCCTCTTTCAGATAGCGACCTTGAAAATAGCAAAACTTTCGATCTTTTTGCCTCGCCGAACTAGTGGTCTATCAATTTACTCTTTGAATTTTGTTACAATATTTCCGAATGAATTGTCATTTAAAATTTTTTCTTGCTTGGACTTAAATTCTATTCAAAATGTCAGCCAAGTCTGTAAGAAGTGGAATACTCTGTTAAAAGATGAAATTTTGCAAAAAATTATTTACCGACCCTACTGTGTTTTTGGATGTGACCCTGACTTTTACAACAGTAAAAAAATGACTGAATTGAAGAAGATTCGAACAAACTACGAATCATGGTCTTACAAGCCTATTGCCCTTAAAGGAGATAAACAGAAGTTAAAGATTTGGGGAATGAGTGACCATGAAACGGTTTGGTGTTCCCATAAAACAAAAGATTCGAGTGTTTTTAAGGTCAATATTACGTCTCAAAAGATTATTGATATGGGACCTCTCCCATGGTTAACCCCTCCATTCATCACACAAATTACGACGAATGCGCGTCATTGTGTTTTTGGCCTCGATCGCATCTATCATATTGATCCTAAATCAGGTGAAAACTTTGAGAGTTTTTCTTTGGCTGAAGAAAAAAGTCTTCTTGTGAGGAATCTTTGGTTAAACCGTGATATTTTAGTTACAGGAACTGATGATCCGAAATATGCAGATACAGTTGAGATGCCTATTCAGGAGTTTTATGTGACGGACATGGTTTCAAAAGTGTCTCATTCATTTAGAGTAAAACCTTTCGAGGTGATTGATCTGACATTTATTGATGAGAATCGGTTGGCTCTCGTGACATCAGGGACAAAGATCATTGAATCTGGCAGTGTCCGTTTTTCATCAGGGGATGGAGAGAGAGAAATTCTTGTATACGATTATCAAAAGGGGGAATTACAGAAGATACTTTCTTATCCATCCAGTTCAAAAATCAGATGGATTGCCGATGAGACTTTACTTGTATATGATTTTCACTATTTTTGTACGGGACTTAAGATTTTGGATATCAAAACATGTAAAGCTGATAAATTTATCAAAACAAGAGATATTCGGCATATGGAACTGTTGAATGGAAGAAAGGTTCTATACAGTTATCGGGAAAATCCATTGAAACCGAATTTTGATTTTGGTTTTTTGGATTTGGTCACAGGAGAGTTTTCTGTTGCGCCAGGGTGTCTGGTGGCAGCGAAATCTATTTTTCTTAACATGAAGTGGGGTCAAATCGCACATCAGGATGCTCAAGGAACTTTTTGGATATACGATTTTGCTTCAGAAGATAAGGCCCTGGTCGAGATTTTTATTTAAATCCTTGATATTACCATCCGTACTTTTCGAAAATATTTAAAAATTCGTATGGTGCATATAACTGACTCTTTTCCGATTCTTTTAAAATTTTTTCCCAGTGTTGTTTTTTTTCTTCATCTCCAACTTCATTGTATAGATCAATTAAACATGAAACACCTTCAACATATGGAGTTTTACTTAATGCTTTTTTAAGCATTGTTATGGCTTTTTGCTCATTATTTTTTTTCATGTATATGCCGGGACAACTCCAATTCATAGCTATTCGCATTAAAATTTCAGGGTTCGGTGAAACACATTTTTCTGCAGCTCTATTATATGCATGGTATTGTTCTTCGTGATCCCATCCCCTCAGATCATATGCATAACCAAGATAGGCATCATGTCTCCAGTCATGGTTCCAATCTATTGGATACTTTGACCTGATGGCATTAATTAGATCTATTGCATATGTTTGTAATTCATCATTCCATGCTTCATTTTCCAATATTTTTCTTGATAGCACGAGTGCCTCTATGAATGTAAGATTTGACGCTAAATCTGAAGGAGTATAACTCTTTAAAAGAGTCTCCCAATCTTTATTGGCAATCACTGAATTTAAATTTTTCATAATTAATCTTTTGTCTTAACCCATGCATCATTTAAATACATTTCTTTGGATTCAATATATTCAATAAAATCAGCTTCAAAATGGGAAACAGAGTGCATTGCTATTATACCAAATACATGAATTCTCATACCAATCGGATTCAATTTCTACCCAATCATTGATGTAATCACCTGTTAAATTTATCAAAACAAAAGAAATTCAGAAAATAAGGACCTTGTTGAGATCTCGATATAGTTGGACAATAATTGATTATTTCTGTTATAATTTATTGAAAATAATATGAGGGATACAATGGATTTTGTAAAAGCTTTTCCTGAAGAATTATCGTATAAAATTTTTTATTTTTTAGATCATGAATCATTTCAATATGCCGGCCTAGTTTGTCAAAAATGGCGAGACTTGACCCAGGATGAAACCCTGCAAAAAAGTGTTTATTATGAATTATTTAATTTTGGTCGAGATCCTGAATTTTTTCATGAAAAACCTCTTTCTGAACTGAAAGCCATCCGTAAAAACTTTAAATCGTGGAATTGCAAACTGATTACTTTGAAAGCGGACGAAGGGATGATTGTTTGGGGGATGAGTGATCACAAAACTGTTTGGTATTCACGTGATGAAGATCGATCCACCATAATTAAGGTAAATCTCGAAAGTCAACAAGTCTTTTACATGGGGTCTTTTTCAAAAGAAATCAGTTGTGTTGCCATGAATGCTCGCCATCTGGTTCTCAGTTCTGATCAGCTTTATCATATTGACCCCAAAAATGGGAGAGAGTTTCAGTGTATGACTTTGGAAGAAGAGGGTTTTAAAGTCAGGCAACTCTGGTTGAACCAGGATATTTTAATTAGCTATGGTCAAGAGAAAGATTTAGCGGAGCTTGTTGTCTGGGATATGGTTTCCCAAAAACAAGATTCGTTTAAAATTGAGCCTTGTGTCATTCAGGATTTGTGTTTTATTGATTCTGAGCGTTTCGCAATGATCTGTCAGGATACAAAAAGTTATGAAAGAGATCTTTTTTATCGTCCTATGTCTAGGGGTTCTAAAAGAGAAATTGATGTATATAGTTTACTCATGAAGAAACGGATCAAAACAGAATCCTATCCCTTTGCTTCTATTTTAAAAAAGGTGACAGATCAAATTTTAATGGTCTCTTATTTTGGTTTTTATAAATTGGAGCTTCTCAATACGAAATCATGGAAAACGATTAAAGTGATCAAAGCGGGTATGATCAACGATATTGAAGTTTTAAATCGACATAGTATTGTTTTGGCTTCATTCGATGGAGGATGTTTTATTCCTCTAAGCTATTCATTAAGATTTCTTTCTTTGTTTGAAGAAGAAGGTTTTTTTGTTGATGAGTCGAAGGCCAATATTGCTCCTGATGATCTCAACTTAAAATGGGGACAACTTACTCATTTCGAAAATAGAAAAAATTTTAAAATCTATGATTTTGCCTCGGAAAATAAGGACCCTGTCGAGATTTCTATTTAGAATTCAAGCGCCTTAAATAAAGAATTTTGTGAAGAAAAAAACGCAGAGGCGCAGAGGCGCAGGGAGTTAGCAACCAGTCCCTGCGCCTCTGCGACTCCCTGCGCCCCTGCGATTTAATCCTTAAATGATCTCGGAATTATGAACTTCTGCAATAAATAAACATGGAAAATGGAATAAAATAATCCTCTGTCATAATTTTTTTTTATGAATAAAAATCAAGATTTTTGACAGCCCAGGACTGGCTTGGTTTATTTCATTGCCATCTGATAGATTAGGGTCATAAAAAGGAGATGAGCATGTTTCAATTCTGGATATTTATTGCAATCCTATCATGCAGTGTTTTATCTGCATCTGTAGAAGAGTCTCGATTGCAAATCACTCAAACTTTGGAAAAATGGTCAAAGGATTTTAATTCCCGAAATCTACAAGGCGTTTGCAAGCTTTTTGCTCCCGATTTGATCGCGAGCTATCCAGGAACCAAAGATCGCAATTATGACCAAATGTGCGAGACACTGTCACAATCGATACATCATCCCAATAAGACCTTTCGCTATGATGTTCCGACAATCGAGCAGATGATCGTCAGTGATGATATTGCCATTGTTCGGCTAATTTGGACATTAACAATTTCAGGTAAAAATCAAACCAATCCTCTGATCATCCGTGAAAAAGGACTGGATATTTTCAAAAAGCAGCCTGACGGCACTTGGAAAATTATGATTTCATACGCTCACCCAGAAAAATAGGCACAGGCCTAGGCCTCATTTTTCCAAGGCTTTGCTGCATAATTCACCACTGAACACGCAAGAGCTCGGAGGGAGGATATGAGAGTCATGATTTACTAATCGTTTAATTTATCTCATATTCTCTCAATAAGCTCTTGGTCGAGATTTCTATTTAGAACCTAAGCGCCTTAAATAAAGTAAATTTCTCTGTGACTCTGCGTTTTTTTTCTAACTCTAATAATTTTTATTTGAGATCACGTGCTTCGCGGTTAAATTCCCTAAGGACCCAAACGAACATGACCTTTTAGTTTTGATTGATTATTACAGTCTTGCTACAATGGAATCTTAATTAATAGGAGGCCCGTTTTGCATTTAAAACACTTTATATTACAGGGGTTTAAATCATTTTCCGAGAGGACAACTCTAAAATTTGGAAAGGGAATTACCGCCATTGTCGGCCCTAATGGATGCGGAAAATCGAATATTGCTGATGCGATCCGTTGGGTGACAGGGGAAAAATCGGCGAAATCGTTGCGAAGCCCTGCGATGGCCGATGTGATTTTCTCAGGGACCCAAACCCGTAAGCCTCTGAATTTCGCTGAAGTGACAATCACCCTTTCGGACGTTGAAGGGGTTCTCCCCACTGAATATAACGAGGTGGCCATCACCCGTACTCTCTATCGAGACGGCCAATCGAACTATAAGATCAATGGTAACACGGTAAGGCTCAAGGATATCGAAGATCTCCTTTCAGGAACCGGTGTTGGTAAAAATTCGATTGCGATTTTCGAACAGGGAAAAATCGACGAGGTGATCTACCTTAACCCCGTCGAGCGGCGCACGATCATTGAAGAGGTGGCAGGAATCTCACGATTCATCACACGGAAAAAAGAAACGCTTCGTAATCTGAAGAAAACAGAAGATAATATTGCCAGAGTTCGCGATATCCTCACAGAAGTGGAAAAACAGAAAAAGACTGCTGAACGGCAAGCTCAAAAGGCGATGATTTATCGTGAGAAAAAAGATCGGCTGGATTCTCTTGACAAAAGTCTTCTAGTTTCCAAATGGCGCCATCTGAATGAACAAAATAGTGTTGTTGTGGGGAAAAAGGATGAACTGCACGGTGTCCTAGAGACGACTTCAAATGAGCTTATGGCAAAGGAAAACGAGTTGGCTCAGGCGAGAGCTTTTCAGGAAGAGCGGGAGCTAGTATTGCGGTCGAAAAGTGAGTCTCTCTATAAGGTGCGTAGTGAACGCGAGGTTCAAGAACAAACGATTTTGATGAAGAAAGAGAAGCTTCAAGAATCTCTTGAAAAGATGGAAATGCTCACCGTTGAAATCAAAGAAAATGATGAGAAAATTGGTTCTTATAAAAAGGAACAGAATGAGTTCGCCACTCAAAAGAATGAGCTTGAAGCGTTAGTTGCGGAACAAGAAACCAATCTGAATGATGAAAGAAAGCAAACAGAAGAATTGGATTTATATGTGTCTGGTCTTCGGGATCAACAAGTCACAGCGCAGCGGAAGCGGCTAGAGTTGATACAAAAAGAGAATGAAGTGGAAGGGGAGTGGAAGCAAGCGAAATTGCAGTGTGATCATTTCCATGAGCGACGTGATCAAGCGAAGTTAGCTTATGCACAAATGATTGAAGATCTCCGTTCCATGTCGTCCACTCTTGAACACAAGAAAAAGCAGATGGCGGAAGTTTCGAAGTCTGTGGATGATCAAAAAGAGATTTTGACTAATGTGGAAGAGGAAATCAAAACCTGCCAAGACGAGGTTCAGAATACTCAAAATGATCTCAATCAACTGGACAAAACACTGACTGAAGCTCAGGCTCAAAAGAAAGTTCTGATGAAGCTCAAAGAGGAGATGCAAGGGTTTTCTGCTGGAACAAAACGTTTGGTGCAGGAATCAAAAAGAGAAAGTTCTCCCCTTTATCAAAAATTGCAAGGGCTCTACGAAGTATTGACCTTGGACGAAAAGCTGCCAGAATCACTTTCTGTTGCCCTTCGTCCCTACTCACAAACTCTTGTTGTGAAAACGGATGAAGATTTCCAGAGCGTTCTCGATTTTTCAAGACAACAAGGTCTTAAGGATTTTTCAATACTTTGCTTGGCCCATTTAAGTAAACATGAGACTCAATTGATTGCTTTACTACCACATGAAGAGACAAATGATATTGTGTGCCATTTCTTGCATAATATCCACATTGTAGAAAGTCCTGAGACTGTTTTCAAGTTGGGAGATCAAGCTTCGTTTGAATACTGCACTCATGACAACGCGTTTGTGGATCGTCATCGTGTGGTGTTCTACCCAGGGAAAGAAGAAAATAATACTTTTGTCAGAGAAGTAGAACTCAAATCTCTCAATCGAAAAATTTCCAAACTGGAAAAAGATAAAATCCAGCTGGAAGCACAACTTCAGAATCTTTCTGAGAAACGTCAAAGTCTTCAACAGGAAAAAGGTGAAGTGGATAAAGCTCTACGTAAAGAAGAGATGAATCTCGTCGAAGTCAACTTTGCACTTCAAAGAGGGATAACGGATCTCAAAAAAGCAGAAAATGATAAAGAAGAATTGGATCAAGAAATCAAGACTCATGAAAAAACCATTCATGATTTAACACAAAAGCTAAATGAGCTGGCACAACAGCATGAGAGCACCAAAAAGTTGGCTTCTGAAAGTATTGAAATGAATACCAATACAGAATCAGCTCTTGAAGAACAATTGAATCGGCTGGCTCAACAAAAACAGGTCCTTCAAGAAAAAGAAGCTGCCTTCCAAAAGCTTCTCGATAAGAAACAGGAGCTGTCCTATCACTTGAATGTGATTGTGATGAGGATTCAGGAGGCTGATCTGCAAACCGAGAAGATTCAAAAAGAGATCGAGAACTGCCAAAATGTTAAAGATCAGATTGAATCCGAAGATGGCAACCAAGACGACGATCTCCAAAAAACAGAAGAATCCATCGCAAAAATAGAACAATCATTAGAAGAAGAAAAAGAGCGCGTGACCCAACATAAATCTCGTATCGAGGAACTTGACTCGGAAACTACCGATAAACGATCTCATGAGAAAAAGCTAATCGAACAAAAAAACAGTTTTGAAATTCGTCAATCTCAACTGACATCTACTTGCGAGGCGCTTCAGCATGAGCTCGATGAACGGTATCAGTTATCAATGGATAATGAAGAGCTATCCGAGATCGAACAAATTCCAAACTTGCAAGAAGCTGAACGTGAGGTCAAAGCGATCCGACGTGAAATTGACAAGCTAGGTCCTGTGAATATGGAAGCGATAGAAGAGAAAGAGGAGCATGCTGATCGATATGAGTTTCTTTTGCAGCAAGTTCAGGATTTGGAAGAATCAAAGGAAGAGCTTTGCGCGATCATTACCGAACTCGAGCATGAAAGTCGCAAGCTGTATGAAGAGACTTTTGAAGCTGTGCGCGTGAATTTCCGCAAGAATTTTGAAATTCTTTTCAGTGGTGGAGAAGCCGACTTGAAACTTGTCGGTTCAGAAGATGTCCTAGAAGCCGGAATTGAAATCACCGCGAAACCGCCAGGAAAGTACATGCGGTCTATTACTCTTCTTTCTGGAGGAGAAAAATGCCTAACTGCGTTGGCGCTCCTCTTTGCTCTATTTGAGGTGAAGCCCTCACCATTCTGTATTTTGGATGAGATTGACGCTCCACTGGATGATTCGAATATTCAGCGATTTGTGGAAGTCTTGAAGCAATTTGCGGGAAGGTGTCAATTTATCATCATCACTCACAACAAGAGGACCATGGCCATTGCGGATACGCTGTATGGGGTCACCATGGAGGAAAAGGGCATCTCGAAGTTGTTGTCGCTCGAGTTCGAGAAGGACAAGGCCTATGCCGAACCAGAGCTGGTGGAAGCGTGAGTACAGCCGCAGATAAACACAGATTGCCGCAGATAATTGAGATAGGTTTAATAGGTTCTTTTTGGAATGCGTTCACGGGGTATTAAGCATACTTTTTTTAAGATTAACAGTTTAGGAACTATAGCCTTTCAGGCTAATTCTAAGGATGATAAATTCCTCCGCAAGATTCTATTTATCAGAGATTAATGCAAGTTAGGTTCACACCTTGCAGTTAATTCACAACCTAAACATTATTACATCTTTGTTTTGTGCTCCTAATACCCCCTGAACGAATACTTTTTTTGTCCTTTATCTGATTTCATGTTATCATCTTCACAATAAACTTAAATATTGGTTTTGATTTTAATGATTAATTATTCTATTGCTTCTTTGCCTTATCTCAGTTGCGTTCCGTTTGTTTGTGATGTATGGAATGCTTATCCAAAAAAACCATACAGAGGTAACAATTTTGTGATCGACTTATTTCATGATCCAAGTTGTATGGAAAAAATGGGTGTTGCTGAGGATATTAGATACAGAATTAACGATCCTAATTGCAAAGAGGAGGAGTTACACGAAACGATTTCTGAATTGATGGGATGGTATATGTCTGCAGAAGGTGTTTCTTCTGCTATTATGAACTCTGGAGCTTGCATAAACATTGGGCATTTACATGTTAAATCTGAAGATTCGGGAAAATTAGTTCTTAGGAAAAGGTCACAATTTGGATTGCTTCATGAGATTTCACATATAAAAAATAATGATACACTTTATGTTGGTCTAGTTGGATTGGTAACCTCCATTGCATCAACTTATTTTTCAGGTTATATTCCTTACATTGCAGAAAGAAAAGAATCTGTTCAGGGTTTTTTGCTTTCACATTTTATTGGAGTTTTTTCAGGCATTATATTTCAAAATTTTTATTGGTCATATGCAGAAAGAAGAGCTGACTCAGATGCGATTAGTGCAGCTTCAACGGAGGAATTGATATCTGGGGTTCGTTATTTTAAGACCATTCGAAAGATTTCTATAGAAGCTTATTGTTCTGGCCTAACAACTTATTTTTCTTCTGAAGGGGAGTTCCGAAATGATCTTAGGTACCCATCACTGTCCAGTTGAATAAAAAAAATAGAAGCCGCAATTGAAGGAAGGCAAGATGTCTCGATAGATTTTGACATATGGGACAAAAAAACTTAATTGTTAATTCTGTATCTAATATCCTCAGCAACACCCATTTTTTCCATACAACTTGGATCATGAAATAAGTCGATCACAAAGCTGATTTTTTTTCAGGTTTGGTTTTTACGGCTCCGGGCAAACAGGTTCCACACTCCACAAACAATTGGATTTGTTCTGCAGCCAACCAGGGGGTTGTCTCTCGTTCTGCTGCGTATTCGAACCCAGATCTTTCCATTTTCATGTTTTGAACTTTGTGCGGAGGGCCATATTGGGGCATAACATATGGTTCAAGCCCTTTTAAAAATTTAACCGCCGTTTCGCATGGTAATGCGTATTCAGTAGAATCTCGCGTTGCACAACCATACAGTCTTCTGGATGTTAGTTTAAAAGTACACTGACAATCGTTATTCATAGCCCCTCCATTTTGAGAATTAATGCATGATTATCTAGTCGCAAATCATTATTTGTCTAGCAAAATCATTTTTTCGCTCATCTTCGCATACGCGTCAACTTAACTCACGTCAGCACCTTATGCATGTACATCCATTGCAAATAGTGATCTTAAAGATAGAAAAAAACGCAGAGACGCAGGTTCGACTTTCGCATTTTTCATGTAAGTAGCGATATGTTTATTTTGGTGTAAATGGCTTATAAATTTAACCGCGAAGATCGCGAAGATCGCGAAGAAACGCGAAGAAAC
>SDBV01014042.1_pt1 | contig 10130 bp, 13 predicted proteins | sample 2277081 | NCBI WGS metagenome assembly SDBV01 (sample SAMN10402039, study PRJNA504765) | marine sediment metagenome | isolation source: marine sediment core GS10_PC15, 223 cmbsf | place: Arctic Ocean: Southern Knipovich Ridge | collected 2010 | reverse complement strand
AGGCGAGGTCATAACCTGGACTCCGACTGCTCCATTAGTAGCTACTGCACAGAATAGGCTGAGTTCAGGAGACCAGCAGATGGAACGCCAATGTCGTGTGCTTGCACTAGTTCTACTAGTCCAAGTAGTTCCGTCGGGAGAGGTCATTACTTGAACCCCTGCTGCACCATCAATAGCCACGGCGCAGAATAGGCTGAGTTCAGGAGACCAACAAACAGAATACCAACCTTGTGCACTCGCACTAGTTCGACTAGTCCAGTTAGTCCCGTCAGGAGAGGTCATAACCTGGACCCCTGCTATACCATTGTAAGCAACGGCACAGAATAGGCTGAGTTCAGGAGACCAGCAGATAGAATACCAACCTTGTGCACTCGCACTAGTTCGACTAGTCCAGGTAATGCCGTCGGGAGAGGTCATAACCTGAACGCCTGCTGCACCATTGTAAGCAACGGCGCAGAATAGGCTGAGTTCAGGAGACCAGCAGATAGACTGCCACTCCTGTGCGCTTGCACTCGTCCGGCTGGCCCAAACTTTGCTATAACGTTTCACAACAACCCATATTTCGTCTTCTGTAGCACCACCAGCCACGGCAACACTCTCAAAATCAGCAGTCTCACTCGTATGTCTCGCCCAGGCCACTATCTGTTGTGCCGGGTCAAAACTTAGAGAAAGAAGAGTGCCGTCGTTCCTGATAGCCCAAACTATACTTTCGGGTGTGCTTTGGTAATCCCATTCTAAAATCCCCCCCGCTGCGATATGATCGGCAAAAAAGGTAAGGTCCGGGGGGTCGTAAGCCTGTCTCTCGTTGTTATACTGATAGGCTCTGACTATCGTAGCGTTTCTTTGCAAAAACAGAACAACAGAGCCTATTAATATCCCTTGTACATCAGCACTTCCCGTAGACGAGTGCCACTGTAAGAATCTCGCACTGGCCGTGATGCCGGTAGGACCACCGAGTATTACACCTTCCTGATTATCGGTGGATATAATAAGCTTGCTGGCCCCTATTCCCCAAAGTATCCGACTCTGCCTCGATCCACCTATCGCTATCTCCCAAGAATCGCTATCAAGTGGTCCTATCTTGAAAATTAAAGGTTGGTCCGACTTACTTCCCCATATCTTATTTGTGTTGTTATTCGTAGCAATAAGAACCAATCTACCCTCATGATAGGCGCAAGCTCTAGGATATTTGTTTGTAGCATTGAATTTAGCATCCACATATTCCGGTAGATAATCAGTTTCAACACAAAATAATTGCGCAATGTATGCAGGGGCTATATCAATTCTAGTCCAAGTCACTCCATCTTGACTTATCTGTATAGTTGAAGCTTCTCCACATATTATAGCTTTAGAACCATCCCAAGCTATAAAATACAAAGGATTGGCATGACCCGAAGTACGAGCCGTCCAAGTAATCCCGTCCGCACTTGTACGAATAACTCCACCGGCTCCACAAACTACAAAAAGACTTAACTCCTCTATCCAAAATACATCATATAAGTTCGTAGCAACTCCGCTTGTCCTGGCCGTCCAAGTGACACCTTTATTACCACTGGTAGATATTTTCCCACTTTCTCCACATATCACAACAAGACTGTTCCCATAAGTAGACCCCCATATATCATCAGCAGTGAATTTACAATCTGATATTGCCCCCCACGAACCCGATACCGCACCAGCCAACCGACCTACGTTTCCATCACCAAATACAGCCCAAGCCCCACCAGCACCAGGTATATAAACGGCAGTTTTTAAATCAGTCGCAACTCCACTTGTCCTCGCTGTCCAGATAATACCATCCTTACTTGAAGCAAGTTTTCCCCCATCACCACAAGTAACAAATTCATTCCCTCCAAACTCAACATCATAGATAACATCAGTCATTGCCATATCTATAGATATCCAAACTTCACCGTCAAAACTGATTGCACCACTATGCCCACTTACAGCTATCCACAATCCTTTTCCATAGGTCATAGCACGAGTGAGACCAACCTCGTTTTCATCATCAATATGATAGCCGTCTACAAGGGTCCAGGGGTCTGCCATATCACCAGATTCCGTCTTCCAGGCAATAGTAGAAGTAAAACCAGTTATGATTTTACTAGACAATGATATCGGTGCTCTATCCCAAGCCCATGAAGTTGAGGAAGTATAGGTTAGTCTTTGAACAGGATGAGTAGGGTGAGTAAAGTAAATCTCGTTTTTGATTACTACGTATTTAACAGCCCGTAGTTGAGCGGTCGTGTAAGGCGTGACTACTTCAGTCTCTGTGCCTACACCACCCGATACAAGATGTGTCGAAACTATCCAAAACCTGGCGTATAAGTTCCCTAACTCAATTACATACCATGCGCCGTCGGTAGCTTGGAACGATATGATACGGGTATAGAGCGAGGCCGTCTTTACAGCCCCCGCGTAGAAAGTACCCGGCCGTCGGTCCACTCCTCCCTGTTTACGAACTATAAAGTTCTCTAGTGTCCGGCAGCCCTGAGCAGGGGAATCCATTAACCCGTCTAGCTGAGGGGCAATTTCTCCCGCAAGAAAGTTTTTAATAACCGGTTTAACGCGCATTTATCCAAGAAGTCTCCCCACGATCTTGAGAAGTACCACCCTCTTTCTGAGACCCCCGCATTTTTTCCAAAACCCTGTCATACCGGCCTTCCAGCCAGGTCCTCATGTTGCTACTGCCGGTTATGGAAAGGCAGGTCAGCCAGGCCAGCCTGTAGGCAATCGCCTCGGCCAGATTCGATGAGAAATTGGTTACGGTAGTCTCTTTTTTTATATACTTTAAAGCCGCGTCTTCAAGCTGACAGTAGATTAACGATCCTTCTCTAACCCAAGTATAATTGGTGTTCTCGGTAAAGTTTACATCCAGAATCTCAAGAGGTTTTAAAGCGTCGGAGGGCAGATCATAAACAAACGCCCAATCTCCGGTAGCATGCAAATAAACGCTGCCCCCGGACACCCAAGCCGTATACCCGGAAGTGTCGACATCGGTTCCATCCGGGTCCTCAAGCGATATAGCGTCTGTAGCCTTATCACTGACTTTGAATATCCCACCGTTCAGCTCCACCATACCCACGATATCTGCAAACGTTATGAGTTGGCCGTCTACAAACGCAGTACCCGTCAGGTCGACTACCCCGGGACTTGCCTGGGAGATACCTTCTACCGTATCCAGACCAGCTAAAACAAGATGGAACCGTTTGATAAGGCAGGGCCAGGGGAACGCCTCCATGACAAAATCCCGGTTTTGGTCAAAGACTTCTTCAAGTTTAACGGCAGTTGCATCGGCAGCGTCATCTATATTCGCTATTTCACGTTCGCCCATGTGAGACAGGGCTATATTGGCTAGCTGAGTCTCTGTAGTGACAGACATGAGACGTTAGTCAGTACTACCGGTCGCTCTAGTCATAGATGCCTTCAAAATGAACAGAAAGGAATTGACATCTCTGGGTCGCCATTGGGACCGGGCATCAATTCGACCGAGTTCGGCCTGTTCTCCGGCGGTAAGATTCGCATCATTTTTCAACGCCGTAATGAGTGTATTCACCTCCGACCAGATTTCATGACTGTTGTTAAATGAGGTAAGCATTTTTACTCCTTCAAATAGGGGGGATTTTCACCCCCCTATTGTTATTTCGCTCTCGGCGCAGCCAGAGTCAGAAAGGCGTCTACCTTTCCCGCCGTAAGGCTAGTACCCGCAGTTATGTAGGTCAGCTTCAGCCATCTCCGCAAAAAGGCCGGCAGAGGTGAATAAAGGAGAGGATCGCCCTTATCCAGCGCACCGGTACTTCCCTGGAAGAGAGGTGACCGGTGTATAACCGCATACGTTGACCCGTCCGAAGCATCCTTGACCTCCACGTAAAGATTAACCGCAGTCGATGGAGAGAATCCGGCCGTTACTCTGCAAATCAACCAAATCGGGGTACCGGCCCCGATGTTGGGGTCGGCGTTCTGCAAGTCCAGAACGTTGGTGGAGTCGTTGCTACCAACAGTACCTGGAAGTTCCTGATCCGATGAGAATTCAAGTTTCGTATCTAGTTTCATGTCATTCTCCTTTAGCTCACCGCGCCCTGGGCGATACCGATTGATTCCAGTTGCCTGAGTGGAGTATTACGGAACCGTGTTACCTGTTCGCCCCAGAGATCACCGATGCTGTACAGGACGTTTCCTTTGTCCATCGCCAGGATGTCAAGCTGAGTAAGTACAATCTGGTGACAATAGGCCATCGCACCTTTACCCCGGAACAACATCTCGTTTAATACCTGAACAAACAGATCCGGTTCGATGATGTTCGCACCACTCGCGTCGTCCTCAATGTTAGCCATTCTCGCCATGGCTCGGTCGTCGTGAGAAGCCAACCCCGTGGTAAACACGAACTTCGTACGGTAAGCATCGAACAATCCTGCGTTGTCGCCTATGACCGTCTGCAATCCGCGGTCGTTGATTTTAACCGGTGAAGCGTCTGTTCCCGGTCTGGTTACATCCGGTAAATAAATACCGTGAACCATGTCCTCGCCCCACTGTACGATGTACAGACTCGTGAGGTCGGAACCCCCACCACCATTACTCTTCACCATCGTACCCGTCGACGCCATACGAACGTTGAGACCATCGAATTTCTCCGGGGTCGCATTCGTATCGCCCGTAATCAGGGTTTCGACAAAAGTAAGGCCCAACCCCATGACAAACGCCATGTCTTCGGTCGAACGGAACTTCATCTTATCCCCTAACACGGAATCGACAATGGTTTCATCGATTTGAGACCAGCTTTCCAGCAAGCCTACATTCTCCACGATCTGCTTGGTCGCTGAAGACTCGATCGCGGCGCCATCGTTCGCTTTTCTCCACGTACCGCTGGGGAGGCTGAGGCGTCTGGTATGTACATGTGCGTTGAGTTGGTTGGCAACAACCCACTGCATATCCTGAAGTACTTCGTTGCTTTTGGACAGTACTTCACTGACAGTGAGGACATTGCCGTTATTTGTTCTTTTGGCTACTTCGACCAGTGACAGTCGATTAACCTCTATTTCTGACACAATGTTACTCCTTAGATCGGGTAATTGGCCCTCAAGGAGTACCGGCGACTTAGGTCTTTAAAAAGAGTGTCTAAAAAACCGATCCTTATTGTACGGTTCTAACTCGATTATCTCCCGTTAATTGTGGGCTTTTATCGTAAGTAAGCACACCTGGTTCTCGTTTCTCTATAGTATCGAGACTTCCTGGATGCTTACCTTCCAATGTTTCCTCGCTCATACTCTTGCCTACGGCGGCTAAGAATCTAACCTGGCGGGGATCATTACCCGAACCTTCGTTCAAGAACTGCTTAAAATTACCGTTCTTATCATCGAACCGGGCAACGCCACGGTTCATCAAGACGACATTGGTATCGTAGTCGGCACCCCAATCTTGTCGGAGTTGGGTTGATGCCGTCTTAATCCTCTCTGCCATCTTATCCTTTTGCTTCTGGATACCCTTTGATGTTTCGCCAAGAAGGTAATTCCATATCTCTCTAGCCTGTTTCTTGGTGTAACCCATTTGAAACATCTTCTCAGACATGACCTTCTCTGTCTCGGCATCTCTAGTGATACCATCAGCTTGAACGGTAGACAGTTCGTATCCGTCCGATGTGTCGGGACGGCCGACCCTTGTATAGAACTTGTCAAGCTCTTCCTGGGTGGCGTTTTCGCCTGGTACTACAACGGATTTTCCTAATTTGCTTTCAAGCTCCGTATAAGCCTTCGCCACATCTTCGGCGGTCTTATACCTGGACATCTTGTCTTTCAGCTCGGTAGAAAAAGTTTCCGTCCAATTCCCGGTCTGAGTTTCCTGCGGGGTCTCAGTGCTAGTCTCCGGCGTGCCGCCGGTAGCAAGAGTTTCATTCGCTGGGTCAGACATTTATTTCCCTTTCAAAAGCCATTTTTAATCCTTCTTTGATAATAATCGCCCTATCTTCTTTATTTGTCAATACCTCCATTTTCTGTAAAATGAGGGTGACAAAATTTTTAAGCTGCTGTTCTTGTGCATTTTCAATCGGTTCAAAATAAAACCCTAGTTCCAGCAATCTTAACAGCGCAGCCTGTCCGGCAGGAGAGCCGAAAGCCGCTCTGAATATCTTACCGTCCTGCTGCCGCTGCTTCACCTATATTCCCCAACATACTATCTTCTTTCACGGGTTCGTTTAACCCCGGAGCGGCTTTTCCCAAAGTTTCCAACTGTTCCTGCTGCTGTTGCTGCTGCTGCATCTGTTGTCGCAACTGTCTGACTTCGGCAACAACTCTATCGGAATGGATTCCCTCTTCAGCCCAACCGTTGGCTCTTGCTACTTCCTTGGCTACGAAATCCCAATTGAAATTGTCTGTTACGGTCGGGCTAAATTGAGCTACCCCCGCAAGGTCAACAAGACTGGCTCGGTAGGGTTCTGATTGGAAGTGTCGCCGTTGGGCTTGAGATAGCGGACCCATATAATCAATTTCGAGTTCTCCACCAGCCTGTAATAGTATGGGGGGCGCCGGGGGTAACCATCCGGCTCTATATGCGATTCCGAATATTCTGTCGAATAAGGGGTCAAGTAGGTCATGGTTTAATCCTGTTATCATCGGGCCGAGCACTATGGCCTTTTCTTCTAACCGGTTCCGAATCTCGGTAGCGGTCATTTCCTTCTCAGCATTCGCCATCATCAGGAAGAAGGGGACCATATAGGCTCTTTCAATAGCCGTTCGCTTCTGGTCTTCTCTGTCCATCGCAATATGATAGCCGGGGGTCGTGGGTAACAACCGAACTTGTCTATCAGTCTCCTCGTAATAGCTTCTTCCGCCCGGGCGATACATTACCAAACCTCTGCGCTCATCCGGAATGTCCAGGGCCGGATTAGCAAACATTTCGGCTGCGGTCGTATTTGTCTTTGAATACTGGTGTAGACTTTTGCAGTCGGCGAGCGCATCCCATCCCGGTCCTCTGCCGTAATATTCGTCGGAGTTTTTCGCCATCCTCCACACGCCGTATGGATTCTCATGGAATCCGCCTTTCCTGATAACCACGTCATTGGCATAGTCTACATACCAGCTTGAAAACTTCTTCCCTGCGGCATCCGCCTTATCCGGGTCAAACTTCTCGTTGGGTTTTACAACATGCAACACCAACGAAGTCTCATACTTCTCGCTACCCTCGGCTCGTTTCCTGATATCTTTATGAAGGTCGTCTCCACCGAAAGAGGTAATCATGTTCCTGTAAGACATCTCGAAAAGCCTGAAAATCGTATCGATAATCCCGTCGTCGTTCTCAGCAATATAAATCTCTCGGGGATGTCTTACCGAGAACCACAGACGCCTGCTGGCTATATCTTCATAAATATACATGGTAGCGGTCCCGAAAGAACCGCCGTCCAAAAGGTATTCGTGCATCTCTTTGTAGAAATTAGACCGGCCTAAAAGGGAAAAGATTATGGCGTCACTTCGCTGTGACCACAGCCTCACATCCCTGTTGCGCTTAATCAAATCCTCGTATACCGGGCGAATCTGCGCCCACTTAAAGGAGGGTGAGAGAAGATAGCCTTGAGTACCCTGCGCCCAAAGGTTCAGAGCGCTGGTAGGTGTACCGTCGTAAATCTTGTCGTCGTGCCGCTTTCCCTTGTCAGGGACATCAACCTCGAACCCCGTGCGCCTGGGGATAAGGTTCTGCTGTATCTCCGTCCACACTTCCTCGAAGTTTCGCCTATAATCAACGAGTTGGGAAAACTCTTCCTTTAGATCGTCAGCTACTTTATCATTACCCATAACTAAACTTCATCAATATATATTCATACAACGTATATCGAGGCGGTGGAATAACCCACGCACACAAAATCCTATAGTCTTCCAGCCACCGTTCTTCCCGCCTATGTTGCCGCTCACCCCCAATTCTGTTTTTCTTTTTCCACGGCACCCTTCTATGCTTCAGTTTAACCATTTATTTCAGTCTCCATAAGATGCCTGCAAGCAGCTGCCTCACCGATAGTCTCGGGACTGCGGTCCTGGAACCTGGATTTTTGGATAGCGAATCTGCGGATAGCGGCAATCTCGCGGGGGTGCATCCCCCTGTATTTCTCCTTTGTCTCGTTGAAACTCTTTCTATACTCAGGATTGTCTTGAGTGTATTGGAGTAATACGCCGTTCTTATCGTGTGTCATTTTACCAATGCATTCTCATTTCTTTTCCAATTAATCCAGAATGTCCATTTCCAAACAGCTATATATAAAATACGATCATAATAATGATTGATACCTGGCCTATTATGATATTCAATACATAGCCATTGCCAAGGCATTGATTTGGTTATTCGAAGTTTCACACCTTCACCTTCTCCGGCTCAACTTCATACTTACCCTTCACCTCGCCGCCCAAACAATCACACTCCCGAAGCGTCAACGCGACAATCTCGCACTTGGGGGGTACCTCGGTAGCAGTCCGGTAGGGACGCAGGATAAACTTGATTTTGGTGTACGTCTTGCGAATCTGCCGGGGGTTACCGATAGTCGGGTCCGGCCGGCTAATAGTCTTCTCTATCTCATCAGTGAAGTGGGCAGCGATAGGCCGGGTTGTCACCAGAAAATCCGGTCCCAGGCCCTTGGGAATATCGCCGGTTTTGAAACGCCTCGAATGTTCCATCAGCTCATTGGCATAGCGGTTGACTTTTTGGTCGTCGCGGTGGACCGGGCCTTCGTAAATCACATCGACCGTTAAAATAGTTTCGTAGTAATAGAATTTTTGTTTTGGCATTGATTACCTCGTATTTTTTGGGGGCCAAAGCCCCGTATTTTGTCAGAATGCTGATTACATCTTTAGCCTTGGTTTTACCATATTTATAGTCTAAGAGTGCAGCTATATGATTGGGTTGCTTCAGTATGGGGTCAGCTATGAATGTCTCGATAGTCGTGATCAAAGCGCTGCGTGTTATGACCATATAAGGAAGGTTACACCGAACGGAAGTTTTGTCAAGGGGGAAGGGACCCTACCTTGCCTCACCGTAGCTTGCCGAACCCGACCTTGCCCCACCGAACCATACCTTGCCTTACCATCTAAAGGGTATCAGAGAATCAACGGCCTGTCAATGCATCCTTGAAAGTTTTTCTAGTATGCTCGCATAAATACGAAGCAGTCGCGATTCCATTTTCATATTAACTTTGGCTAGTTTTCGCCAAAAATCGTATTTGTCTTTTGAGATAATGTATTGCATTGTTACCAATTCTTCCCTAGTAAATGTCATTATATTCTCCTTGTATACAAAATTTCGATTAACAATGAGAATTTGTCAATCATTATTTTTTCTTAAACGGCTGATAGGTTTCCGCCGTATCCGGTCGCTTCGTAGCCACTCCGCCCTTGTGAATCTTCTCGCCCGCGAATAACGCCAGGGCTACTGCGATTACCAAGTCATCATGGATTACGCTCGACTGGCTTTCGTAGCTTGTGTGGCCCGTCTCTCTATTAATTTGGTAGCCGAAGTTCTGCATCTGCTTCGTGAATTCGTCCTTTATTTTCAAATCAGGCAACAAGTGCAGGATCCCCGTCTGTACCGCGGATACCAGCAGGGTCACTAAAATAGCCTTCGGCACATTGTACGTGTTGTCGTTGGGCCGGGTAACTTCAGAGCCGCCCGTGATGTTAACACCCGTTATCCGCATCCCCTTGTGTCGCAGGTGGTCGCATACAGGGCTACCCACTCCCGTCTGGTCGACCATACATATCGTTCGGGACGGCAGCAGTTTCAGTTTGTCCCACACCTGCTTCACGCCTTCCTCGACATACACATATTCCAAGCCTATGGGAAACTGGCCTAGCTGGGTCACGGTGTACTGCCGCTGCACCTCGTCACCCACCTTTCTGTACCACCGGGCCAGCACACAGAGAGCCGAGAAGTCGGTAACCTTGCCCACGTCGAGGCCCATGAAATACGAGTCTATTTTAGGGAGCATGACTTATCTGCCTGAACAGGAGCTCTGCGATTTGAGGGACAATGGAGTTACCGAGGCATTTAAGTCGGTTTACCCTGTCCCCCACCGCAAGCCAGCGTTGAACCTCCCTAACTGGGATAGGCAATCTGGGCTGCAAGTCTTGTGGGAGTGTGAGTCTTTCGGCATGAATGTC
>SDBV01014041.1_pt1 | contig 10130 bp, 15 predicted proteins | sample 2277081 | NCBI WGS metagenome assembly SDBV01 (sample SAMN10402039, study PRJNA504765) | marine sediment metagenome | isolation source: marine sediment core GS10_PC15, 223 cmbsf | place: Arctic Ocean: Southern Knipovich Ridge | collected 2010 | reverse complement strand
CGTGGCATGTACATCGACTGGGTCGCGCAGCCGTTGGCGGATGCCGGATGCCCGGTTCCTCCCGGCTACCTGGCGCCATGACGCTCTCTTGAAGGCGGCTGCCGAGCACCTCGTTCCTCGTTGAACCCAAACAAAAAACCCCCTCCACACCCTTAACGGGCGGGAGAGGGTTTTGGTCTGACGCATAGCCACCTGTGCGGACGGTGGCTAGCGGCCCACTCTCCGAAGAGAACGTTTCCGCACAAACGGACACCACGTCTGGTGTGTGGGGGTGATGTGTAGGCAGCCGCCGAAGCGGCCCATCAGGTTATGTGCCGTAGGCCCACGCTCTGATCGAGTTTTACGTCATCCCGAGACGGATACTTTGAGAGACCGTCGCTTACCTTGCGGATCAATGCTTTTGGGTCGAACTTACTTACAGGAGCTCCCATTCTCTCCTAGCCGCTAGCGCATATACGGTCTCTCAAACCGCGGGGGTTGGGTCGGGAAACCAGCGGGAAGCGGACTCCCGGTGGTCTAGGAGGAAAACCGACCCAACCCAAACTGACTTTGGACTAGGGGTCGTTGTTGTAGTAGGTCCACCTGTGTTCACAGGACATGCACACCAGTCTCATTCCGATTATCTCCCCGCCGTCTTTCACCCAGTCGAGGACACAAGCCCCGTCGTGGTCACATGCGGGACAGAGGATGCCGGCGGTGTTCATAAACCCACCGACCCTGCCTTCATGGAGCCGATGGCCTGCCAACCCCGATAGTTACGGCCACAGTTGGAACACCGATACTTCGGGAAGGTGTTGACGTTGGTCCGGTGTTCACCGTCCCGCTTGTGGCGTTTCGTGGTAGCCGTCTTCTCGCGGGGATCGCCACAGTGGGGACATAGCTCCTGCCGCCATTCGGCTGCGTCAACTAGACGGGGAATCTTCTTGGCGTAGGGAGCCATAGCCCGGAACACGCTTTCGAGGAGGATTGTGTCGGTTATGTTGTACGCCCGCATCTCCTTGAGAGCTTTCGCTTCCCCTCGGACACAGCGACGCCAGAGGTCCAGGTTGGTCGAATCTTTCTCACCGACCCCGAGCAGGTTGGCGATGAAGCCGAGCCGGTTCGAGGCAAAATCAAACGATTGGCGGGCGATCAACAATGTGTCGATGGTCTGCACCGAACCCAAAGGCTGCGACCCGTTCAACAGAACACGAGTGTTCAACCGTTTCAGGTCGAACTTGTTGACGTTGTGACCCACCACATAGTCGGCTTTGCGGACCAGTTTCGCCAACCCTTCGACAATCCGGCCGTCGTCTTCGGCTCTGGCCTCACCAGGGGCGAGAACCTGCGACCGTACTTTGGTCTCGTCAGACCATTTCGCCGACCATGACAGCAGAAACTTTTCTGGCTGTTCCACCATGTCAGGGTTCATGTAGCCGACGTCGAGCTGCCATAGGAACGCCAGCATCGGCGCCACCTCCACGTCGAAGAAGAGGAGTCGTACAGGTTTTGGTGTGACTTGTGCGACGAGTTGGTCTATATCCGCGGACGGCATTTGCAGTCCCGTTTCAGGTGACGGGAAATGTGTCCACCGTTGGTTTCGACACCGAGTTCAGCGAACACATCGGCGGCGCCTTTGCGGAATATGCTTCCCGGCGCCTTGTCTTCGGCGGTTTCGAGGGCGGCCATGAACTTTTTGGCGTCGCCTTCAAGAAACTGTGCCCAACATTTGCTGACTCCCGGTCGTCCCGTCACCGAAGCGACAAGGCTTGCAATGTCCACATCCCCGGTAGTGGACATTTAGAACCCGGCAACCATGTGGACCAGCAGCCAGACAAGAAAACCGGCGAGCACCGCACGGCGTATCGTCCACTGCCGCGGTTTGTCGCGAATCCGAAACCACTTCCAGATGTGTTCGCTGAGAGTTTGGCCCGGCGTTCGGTCAATCAAAGCCCAACCCTCAATGACCATGAACATAGTCAGCCAGAAAACCCACGCCCAGGTGAATAGTGTCATGCCGAGTGCCTTCCACGGGCGCGGAGTACGCCGAGACGGTCAGAAGCGATCGACTTTCCTGCCGATAGCACAAACCCGACGACGCCCGCTTTCAACAGGGTCGTGTTGGGGATGGAACCTGTCGAGTCGAGAGCGTCGAGGACCGCGACAGCCGCGGGTGTTTGAACCCCGGTCCATAGGGCACGTTCGAGAATGTCCTTCCAGTCCATGAGTGGCCTCCTGTTGTGGGTAGCGGGACGTAGTTCACCCCGACCGAAAACGAGTCTGAAAATGCGCATGGGTTAGAACCCGTCGGGGGTTCCTTCGGGGGGTGGGAAACCGTGGTCGGCACGGTGGGCAACAATGTACGATTCGAGAAGGTTGTGGGTTTGGCCCTGCCGGTCGTAGATTTCGTGCATCGCTTCCGGCAACGATTGGGCTCCGTTGGGCCACTGGTTAGTCGTCCCGATGAGGATGAGCCGACCGACGGCGGCGGTGACCTGTTTCCCGATTTTGGTGGCACGCCACACTTGACGACCCAAAAAGATGAGACCGGCGGTGGCGGTCGCCCATAAGGTGATAAGCCCCGGAATCGTCTCCCACCACATTAGAGGAGTAAGCCGCGCATGGACATGCCGCGGGTGTCTTCAGATTCGCTCATCCGGTGACCACCCACTGAGCCTTATCACCATGCACATCAAGTGTTCGCTGACAACGACTGCAAGACAACGACGCATACGAATTCTGAGGGAATCTCATTCGATGACCGAACAAGCGGCAATACCACCAGGACAAACGGCTCATGCGTCCACGATTTTCACTTGGACGCCTTTACGCACATACCGGCCGTCCGCATACCCTTCCGTGATCCCGCCGCCTGATCGAGCGGCTGTCGCTTGGCTGTTGAGAGCGTGTTGTGTGTTGGGACCGAGCACCCCGTCAACAGTGAGCATCCGTCCGTTGGCTCCTTTGAACTCTCCTACGTTGAGCGCCCTCTGATGAGCTTTGACCAGTTCCATGTCATCCTCCTCTGCCGGTGGTGGTGAACCTTGCCCGTCCCCTATACCCCACGGGGTCGTGTCGTTCTGGTTGATCCGGTACACGGAAACGTGGACGTGTGACCAGTGGCCGTTGCTGCCGCTGTAGGTGCGCCACTCGAAGGCTTTGCCGTTCGGATGGCCGTAAGAAGAAAACATGCGGCGCTCGTGGATCGCATACTTGATTCGTGGATCTCTCGAAAGGCGGAGCGCCTCGGCCAGATTGAAAGCGTCGTCTTCTGTCACCTCACCGATGTCCGCTGCCCTTACGTCGCCTGCAATGTCAGGGTTGTGGTCCGATTTCGGTGAGGCGAGCAGATGGCCGGCACCTGCTGCTGTCCCGTCCGCCCCATGCCGGGTCGGATATGCGGCGTCGACTTGGGTGAGCAACTGGGCGAGGGAGGGGACAACCTGCCACGGTTGCAACTGGCCGTTGCCCCAACTGGTCCCGGTGAGCCGCCACCTCATAGGTTTGAAAGGTGTGTGATCTTGCCCTGTAGGGGGTCTTTTCCAAGGGCAAGGCTCCCGTAAGCTTCGATGAGGACCTTGCGGGTGAGGGGTTCAAGGGTTCGGTCACTCTGAGGCACGAAGGGAACGGAGAACTGATAGTCGGGATCAAGAAGGTAGGCGTGTTTGGGTGAGCAGTTGGCGTTGGGCTTGACTAGTGCCCCTAATCGAAAGGCTTTCCGCCGCAGTTTGAGTTTGGCCCTCCAGTTGAGGGTGTCCCATCGGTTGGTGTGGAGTATGTAGTGTTTCATTCGCCTTTGCCTCCTGCGCCTCACAGTTCTTTGTGCCGTTCGATGTAAAACCGCAGCTCCCATGATGCTGTCACAGGAATACCCAACCTCTGGTAGTAGTCTTCTCGGGCTTGGATTTCGGCTGACGTCTGGCCGAACATTTCCATGTTCAACCCGATGCTGTCCCACGGGTGCAACCTTTTGACCTGCCGATACCAGGCGGCAGCAACCTTCTCTGAGTAGCGTCCGCCTCTGCCCTGCATGTCTTGAATGGTCAACCATTTGATCCCGCCGTAATGCGGCCTCGAGTAAGCGGCCACGTTTTTGAAAAGAGTTTTGACCCCTCGCCGTTCCCGCCAGTTGAGAGAACGGTTAGCGAACACGGCAGGCGACCAGAGGACAGCACGATGCGGTTTGATCTTGTGTGCGTCTCGTACTGATTGGATCAGGTACGCCTCATACGCTTGCCGCAAGGGTGTCTCGTCCATGAAGTCGAGGACACCCTCATGGTTGATGTAGAAGTGGAAATAGGTGGACGGGTATCGGTCTGCGAACTCCCGCCATATCCGTTTCTGCATTTTGAGGTTGCGCCAACGGTGGGACGAGTTGAGCATCCCCTCCCGGTATGACATGCCTGGACCTGTCCACTTCACATATTTGGACCCGACGAACACGTTGTCGAACGTGGCTTTGGCACCGCCCGGTAGGTACGGTGCGATGATGCCCATGTTGGGTGCCAACCCGGTTTCGTCGCCGACTTCGTCGAGGACCACGTTGTAGATGTAGTCGTCTTTCGACCTGTCCTTATGTTCCCGTCGGACATGTTCGAGGTCTGCGACCAGTTCGAGCCTGTTGTACCATCGGACTTGGATGAACAGTGACTTTTTGGTGGCACCGTCAGTGAGGCTCATGCCGTCGGAGCCGCGTAGAACGGGATGTAGTAGTCGCCGTCTACGATCGGGTCGGTGCCCTGATCGTCTTGAACGTTGATTTTCAGCCAACCCTTGACTACACCCGGAGTGGTGAAGTCGGCGGCGTCGACAAGGGCACGGTCAACGTTTGTGTCGGATGTTCCGATGAACTTGAAGAAGTCTTCGTCTACATCGGCCTGGTCGACGGTTATGACCGGTGCCGCCCCGGAGGTTGACGCCTGGTCTACGTTGAGGGCACCTGTCATCGGACGCGTCCCGTCCAAAAGTAGGAAGACAGGATGGTCGTGGAGAGCGTCGGCGTCGCTGCCGTCGGTCAGGGTTTCCAGTTCTGTACCCGTTGCGGTGGTGTCAGAGTGAGAAACAATCGTATGACGAGGGTCGTAGTCGAGGATTTCGGAGATCTCATGAGGATGCCTTTTCCCGAATTCGTCGAACGTCACTGTCGGGCTCCGCGGACAGTAAGCAAAGCGTAGGTGGTGGGAGACCCCCGTTCGGGAAGTTCTTGGACTGGTGTTGACAGTGTCCGAAGCTGACCGACCACCGACTCGTCGGGTCGTAGCAGAGTGACGGTTACTGCTGTCCCTATCAGGGTTTGGAGTTTCTCGTAGACAGCATCTCCGACACCGTTCACCAATAGAGGTTTGCGGTGGGGCAGTTCGAGCCGGTCAGAAATGTTGACGGGAAGGGCGTAGTCGTCTTCAACAGGCTGGTGGATGCCCCGCAACGCGAAGGTGAGCACTTCCGGTGTGGAAACGTTCGACCCGTCAGGTGTGAGAGTAAGTTTCACCGCGGCGTAACGCGCTTCGACTCCGGTTATCGCCGTTTCTGCTGACACACCTGGCGCTGCTGGAGTGGCGGTTATCGTATCCGTCCACGACGCGTGGCCGGAATCGTCGAGGGCTGCCGGGTCGGTCGAATAGGCGAGTACCACTTGGGTTCCTGTCGGCAGACTGCCAGTGTGGAGACGTGCCCCCACCCACGTTTTCGCGGCGGCGCTGAAAAAGTCGGCGAGTGGTGAAATCAGATAACCGGAGTCGGCAAAAGTGGTGTCCTCCCGCCAAATCCCACTGGCGGCGGCCGTGGAACCTGATTGGATGTGAACGAACAGCCGGTCGTCGATGCTGACAATCGCGAGGGCAGCAACAGCAGGGGTGGTCCCGGTTATTTCCAAGTCGCGGAAGGTTCCTCCGGTAGTCAACGAATACTTCCACACGTCGGTCGTCGTCGCAGACGATTGGATAGCCCACCAGATCGCGTCCCTAGTCCGAACTAACAGTGAGGGAAACCCGTTTGGTTGTGCCGTCGTCCAAGTGCGTAACAGTTGGATCTCTCGGATTTGGCCGCCGATGAGAACACCACGGTATAACCGACCTACCGGCAGACTGTTACTGTCGAGTTCCCGACTAGCGAAAAACACGAGTCCGCTAACCGCGGTGACAGCCGTCAGTTCTTCGTCGGGAGACGCAGTTATCCTCGTCTGTCCTTGTAGGACAAGTTCGCCTTCCTCCGACGCCCACATGTAGGCGTACCCGTTGGCGTTGACCGCGACAATATGAGACCCGGCGTCTGTCACACCGTTCCAATAGTCGTCACTGGAACCGGTGTCCATGAGGAGCACACTGTTAGCACCGGCTTTCGCCTCATACAGTTGCGACGACCACCAGGCGAGTATCCGTTCTTTGACCGCTTCGAGTTTGACCGGAGTACCAGGGTTCAGATCGGACCAGTGGGACCAGGCGCCACCGGTAGTACGTTTGTGTATGGCGTTGGACGCGCACGACGCGTAAACTTCACCTCCGAGAGCGGTGAGACCTTGCACCTCCTGGTTGCCTTCGCTGTCGTGGGGGTCTTCGCTGTTCCACGTCGGGGTGCCGGCGGTCGGGTCGGTGGAAACGTCGACCCGTTGGTGGGAGGTCGTTGTGAACAGTGACCCGCCGACAAGAATCGTTTTGAAATTGTCAGAACTGGTGTTGTGACTCCGAATTTTGGTGGTCGATTTGAGAAGCGTCACCGACGCGGCTTCGCCCGCTTTCGCGGAAGGAGTGATGTTGACTCCTTTAGAGTCGTAAAACCGGGTGAAATCGCGGGGGGTGCCTTCCCGCCGGTGGGCACGACGTAACCCTTCCCCCCCTCCGAAATCGGACCGTGAGAACGACTGGCCGGATTCGACCCGCATGTCTTCAGGGTTTTCGCTCAGGTTGGGTGTTCTCGGTTCAGGGTCTACCGTCTGGAACTGCATTGGCCGTCCCGGACCGACCGCAAGGCGCAGATACAACGAGTCGGCGGCGGTGGGTCCGTATTCGATCAGAGCGTCATACCCCCACGCTTCCGGCCTCGTCACGTTGACCTTGGTAGGCAGCGGCATCAGAGGATCGTTTCGATGACGACGCCGGTGGGGTGTCTCGCTTCGAGTCCTGCCATCAACGGCCGGATGAGGAAGTCTTGGAATTGGAGCAGCGAGTTGCGCAGGTCGGCTCCTGACCCAATCGGGAAACCTTCCGACTGCAACGTTTGGGTGATGAACGCGATGGTCGCCCGGTCGATGTCTTCGTTGGCGACGACTTGAGCGGTGGCGCCGACAGCGACCGCTTTCACCCAGGCGGCGGACACGAACAGGTCAACCAACACGTCGGTTTCGGCAGTAGGCCGGGCTGGTGCCGCCCGGTATTTCACTTGGATCGACCCTGAACCTCTGGCGACAAACTGGATGGCCTTCTCCGTAGAAGCAAGCGGATATTCGGTAAGCAGCTCCCAACCGCCGATCGTCACCCAACGGCTGCCGGAGTTGACCCGCACTTCCAAAATTTCTTCGCAGGCGGCAGGCAGCTCAACCGGTGTGTTGTCGGCGTAGGTTTCTTCAACTTTGGCGGTCCACAACTGGGGCCATAAACCTTCGATGGTGTCGGCGATCGCGTCGAACACCGTCTGACGAGGAAAATCAGGAGCCAGAAAAATGAAGTCGGTGTCGACATGGGCGGCGGCGGTCGTCCCGAACATGGCACGTCGGACTGTCAGAGCGGTGATCGGGAGGTCGGCATACGGGCTGAACGTTCCCGCCGAAATGTCGGTGGTGAAATCAATCGCCGACCCACCCGAAGTCTCAGACAACTGGAAAGTACCGGTTGTCTTGTTGACAACGAAATAGGTCTTGTTGATGACGAGTCCTGCACCACCGGTAAGAGCGGAGAACCGGATTTTGTCACCATCAGCTAATCCGTGAGCGGCCGCCACAATAACGTCATCAGACGAGGACGAACCTGCTTCGGTAGCATCCGACGTTCCCGCGGTGCCGGTTACCGCTTCGACCAACATCAGTTCCCCACCAGTGGTGACCGAGACGACTTCGATGAGCGTGCCCACACCGATCAGGTCGATCTCCTCGGGGGACAACATGGTTGTCGAAACAGGCAGGGTCGTCGCCGAATCGGTTATGCCTCCGGTGTTGACGACAAACCGGGTGGGCTGTTCGCCGGGTGGAAGCAGATAATCCCGGTAGACCCTTTCGATGACATCAGCAATCGTCGCCATTAGACCTCCCTTACTCTTCGCAAAATTTCGGTGGTGCTCATCGAATGGTCTCTAGGCGTGTAAACGAGAGTCACGCTTTGAGCGTTGAGAAAGTCGACGGTCAACCCCGCCGACATCAAATGGTTCCGGTCGACCCAGTCGTTGCCGCAAACAAACAGATCGGGTTTCACCTTTTGGAACAGGTAGGCGGTGTCGGTGGTGTCGCGGCGGACAACCTTGTATCCGAGGTGTTGTAGAGCCTGTTTCCGTTCGGAGTAGGTGAACACCGGGACACGTTTCGTTTCGGCGAGTAGCTCATCTGTGGTGAGACCCACCGTCACCTGACCGAACTGTTCTGCTTGGCGGAGAAACGCGACATGTCCCCAATGGAGAATGTCGAACCCACCTAAAGCAAGGACTGCCACCATATCCGCTCTCCGCTATCGGGGATTCTCAACGCTGTGAGAGCTGCCGACACTCCGAACCGTTCGTCGCCGTTGTCGTCTCCCGCGATGAGTTTCCTGGCGTGGGGTGTCCACGCTTCAACGTCGGCAATCACCGCGTCGGACGTGTGGTCAGCGTCGATGTAAACCATGTCAGCGACCAGAGGAAGGGTGGCGGCTTCCAGCGAAGGTAGAACGATGTGACGTATGTGCGGGTAGGCGACTGTGTTCTCAAGGAACGTCCGGTACTGGTCTTCAATGATGTGGACACCGACCGGGTTGAAAGTCGCCGAGTTGGTAGCGTCGAAAGTGTCGACACAGACCACGTGGTCGACACGTTCAGCGAAAAAACAGGCGGACAGTCCGACGAACGTGCCCACCTCGATAACCGACCTGACGTCGTATTCGTCAATGAGCCGGTCGAGTCGCCACTGGGACTGTTCCGACATGTAACCGACAACAGTCCGCCCCCGGTGGTCAGCCGTGTGGATCAGGTTATCGTTCATACGGCGAAGGGTCAGGAAACATGTCTCGTATCTTCTGGCCGACCGGCCACTCGAAAAACGAACGGTTCACCGTCGAAACGGCCCACTGTCCTTCCGGCCACTCTTCACGGTGGATGTCACGTTTCAGAATGAAATCGGGACCCTGGTAGCTGTCGATATGCGCCCGGTTGGACCATAGGGAAGCAACAGGAAACCCGTGGATATGCCACACTTGCCGCATCCATTCGGCCAGCAGGGTTTTGTCCATGACCATCGGCACATGTTCAGGAACGTGCAACGGTTCGACAATGTCGGTGTGTTCCCGCATCCAGTAGTAGAGCTTCTGGTATGGGCCGGCGACTTCCGCCATGTTCCCGTGGGTGTCGGTGTAAGTACCGAGATGCGGTGGCGGTGGCAGTCCAGAACCTTCGATCGGTTCGACAAAGAAAAAATCGTCGTTCATAAAAACGAACCCTTGCGAAACGTCAGGGTGGTCACAGATCGCTAACAGGTTGGTCCGCTGGTTGGTTTTCCGTTCGGTGTAAGCGACCCGCCCGTCCTCATTGTTGAGTTGTTCAACAGGAATCCAGTTGACACCAACACACCAGTCGGGCGGTGGAGCCCCGGCGATCCACACTTGACGGTGACCAAAATTGGTTAGCGACCGCAACGAGTAGCGAAGTTCCTCGTACTCGTCTTGGTGGCCGAGAATGTATCCGAGGTCGACGTCGGACAATTAGACCCCCTTGGCTACCGCTTTTTCCTTCTCTTGCGTGACTGGGTGACAGAACGGAATCCTGTGGTGGATGTTCCGAGCCTGACTGTTGGCTGTGAGTCCGCATATGGACCTGGGGTCCCAGATTTGAAACCGGGCAGTCGAGAGAAGCTGCCGCCAGACACGGAACGGAACCCTGTGGTGGAACGGTTGGCACCCTTGGCGGCGGACCGTCTGCGGCCTGTTTTCGACCTGTAGTCGCTTCGATGTGGCATCAGGAATCCTTCGCTTGAAGAGGTC
>SDBV01014040.1_pt1 | contig 10131 bp, 12 predicted proteins | sample 2277081 | NCBI WGS metagenome assembly SDBV01 (sample SAMN10402039, study PRJNA504765) | marine sediment metagenome | isolation source: marine sediment core GS10_PC15, 223 cmbsf | place: Arctic Ocean: Southern Knipovich Ridge | collected 2010 | reverse complement strand
TATGAGATCCTCGACGTCAAAATATGCAAGAAAGTGAGACCTCCTCTTCCAAAACCTTGCAAATTTTTCCAAGGCGAGAGCGTACCTTCGATCGAAAAATCGCTCATTTTTCAAACAAAAAATGACTTCTTCTCTATCGGTCAACCATTTCAGGGTTGACCTCATCGCAAGCCGCGATTTTTCGATCGAAGGTGCGATCCTATCTTGAAAAAATTTGCAAGAAACAGATGCTCACTTTCTTGCATTTTTACTATCGAGGACCTCATAGGGGGATCTTACTTTTCCAGGGTCGACTAAATAAGGAAAACTAGCTATCTTAACCTGCATGGATCAATTTGACGCGCTCGATGGCGCACTCTTCAGTATTCAAGAGCAACTCGGTTACCAATTCCAAAATCCCGAACATTTACGTCTGGCATTCATTCATCGCTCCTTTGCCAATGAATATCCTCCGCTTGATGGACGGCATAATGAGCGGTTGGAGTTCCTTGGCGATTCTGTCCTCGGACTCATTGTTTCTGACTTTCTATATCAGAGTTTGCCCGAAGAAGCGGAAGGAGAGCTTTCCCACCTGCGCGCTTTTTTAGTGGGCGCTGAATGTTGTGCAGAGTACACACAGATACTTGGCGTCGGACAGTGGGTGCTTCTCGGAAAAGGCGAACAGATGAATCAGGGACGTGGTAGGGAGACCATACTTGCAGATCTTCTAGAGGCTATTATAGGGGCCGTTTATATCGATGGTGGGCTGGATGCAGCCAAACAGTTTTTTCTGCTCCACTTTTCAGAAAGACTAAAAGGGGCGATGAAGAGCCCCCAACGCAACTGGAAAGCTGAACTGCAAGACTATTCACAAAAAAGAACGCAAAAGCCCCCAGTATATCGGGTCACTGGAGAAGAAGGTCCAGACCATAATAAGCTTTTCTCTGTTGAAGTTCTCGTTGCAGAGAGCGTCGTTGGTGCAGGGAAAGGCTCTTCAAAAAAACAGGCTGAGCAGGAAGCGGCAGAAGCTGCGCTTAAGGAACTGACAGGTGAGTAAGACGAAGCGTTTTTGGGGCTGCCGAGAGTGTGGCCATACCCAAGCAAAATGGGCTGGCAGCTGCACTGCATGTGGCAAATGGAATACCTTCTCTGAAGAAGTGGAACTCGATGCAAAAACGCAGCGCTTTGAGTCGCGTCCAGATAGAGTCTCGAAGCCTGTACAAATCGGCGAAGTAAAGCAGGTAAAATTCCCCCGCTTTTCAACACGTATGCCCGAGTTTGATCGCCTTTTGGGAGGAGGCCTTGTCGCCGGGTCGCTTTCTTTAATCGGTGGCGATCCGGGCATTGGAAAATCAACGCTCATGTTGCAAGTTTCTGAGCGTTTCGCTGCGCAGGGGCTCACAGTCCTTTATATCAGCGGTGAAGAATCGATCGAGCAGACCTCAATGCGCGCACAGCGCCTCGGCATCAAGTGTAAAGGGCTCTACATCCTTGCCGAAACACTTTTCTCTAACATCAAATGCCAAATCGATGAGCTGAAACCGGATATCCTCATTGTGGACTCCATTCAGATCATCTACAAGGGAGAGCTCTCCTCAAGTCCTGGCAGCGTTTCCCAGGTGCGTGAGTTGGCTACGGAATTCATGCATCTGGCCAAAGGGATGGGGATTTCCACTTTCTTGATTGGCCATGTGACGAAGTCGGGAGAGATTGCAGGACCCAAAGTATTGGAGCATATCGTCGATACCGTTCTTGATTTTGAAGGCGATCGACAGCACGGCTATCGCATGCTCCGCGCTGTGAAGAACCGCTTTGGTCCGACCGATGATATCGCAATTTTTCAGATGGGTGGCGATGGTCTCACCGAGGTGAGCAACCCCTCACGCCTTTTCCTTGAGGAGCGGACACTCGAAACGCCAGGTTCTGTCATCATTCCCACCATCGAGGGGTCGCGAGCTCTGCTTGTCGAGGTGCAGGCCCTTGTGGCGCCGTCGGCCTTTTCGACTCCCTCGCGCAAATCAACAGGACTTGATCCCAACCGCCTTATTCTGCTGCTTGCTGTTTTAGAAAAGCGTGTGGGCTTTCAGTTGCATAATTGTGATGTCTTTCTCTCTGTTGCAGGAGGACTTAAAATCGTGGAGCCAGCTGTGGATCTGGCGATCGCCTGTGCCATCAGCTCCTCTTTCAGCAATCGAAGTATCGATGCTAAAACGGCCGTCGTCGGTGAAGTGGGTCTTGGAGGAGAGGTGCGTGCTGTGCCGCGTATCGAAATCCGCATCAAAGAAGCGATCCATATGGGCTTTGAAGAGCTGCTCCTTCCCAAACGCAACCTCAAAGGAATCTCTAAACAGCTCGCGCAGAAAATTCGTCTGCGCGGCATCGAATTCGTTGATGAGGCATTGAATGTCAAAATATCTTGATATCACAGTGATGCCGTTGAATAGGTGCTTTGATCGAGGGAGATGGAGATTTTATTGGCAAAAAGTTTTCCGGGAGGGGAGGCCAGCTCCAAGAGAGCTGGTCGAGTCTGAGGAGAAGTTTTGGGCAGAAAAGATCCGCTCAAGCGGCTCAAATGGCCTATTCTGCGATATCACAATAGGAGGCCGTGGCTCACCTCTTTCGCAGGCGCAGGTATGGGAAGTGGAAAGGGAGCTGAAACAGCACCATCCGCACATTCGTTTTTTTCCTATTTGGGTGAAGACCAGAGGGGATAAAGATCAGAAGACAGCCCTGCGGGAGATGGAAAAAACAGATTTTTTTACGCAGGAGATTGACGAGATGCAGCGCAAAGGAGTCTTTCGTCTTGCGATCCACTCTGCCAAAGATCTTCCCGACCCCCTTCCAGAGGGACTGCAGCTCATTGCCATAACGAAAGGCCTCTCAAGTCGCGATGTTCTGGTACTGCGCGAGGGGGAGTCTCTTTCCCCTGGATCGCGGATTGGAACCTCCTCGGACCGCCGCATGGCAGCTATTCAGGCTCTTGGATCAGATCTTACCATTATCGAAATTCGCGGTGCCATTGATGTACGTCTTGCAGCCCTCGATAAGGGGGAAATCGATGGCCTCGTGGTTGCCCAATGCGCTCTTGAACGGCTTAAAGAGGATCACCGCAATCATATCCTCTTAGACGGAGATGTCGCTCCCATGCAGGGCAGGCTTGCCGTCGTCGCCCTTTCCAGCGACGAAGAAATGAACCAAATTTTTCGGCCCCTTCATCATGAAGCGCATTCTTTATCTAGGCAGTGATCCTAGCCATTTTTCACCTGAAGGTGAGCTTACCCACTATCCTCTGATCAAAATTGTTCCTTGCGCGGCTAAAAACCTTTTCGCCAACTGGCTCCGTTGCACTCACCTGATCCTCACAAGCAAACATGGCGTACGCCTTTTTGCAGAGCGCTTAAGGAGTGGCAGAAAAAAAACTCTTGGGAAAGAGATCATCGCCGTTGGGCAGGTAACCGCCTACGCGCTTGAAAAAGAGGGGCTGAGAGCGACCCTAGTTTCAAGGGAAGAGACGCAAGAAGGGATCATTAGTCTTCTTGAAAAAAGGCCTCCTAGAAAGAGTAGCTACTTTCTCCTTCCGAGGTCATCGCGTTCACGCTCTGTTTTGACAGATTACTTGAAGGCAGCAGGCTATGCTTTTGAAGCTGTAGATCTCTATGATACCCTCTTGCAAAAGCCAGGCCCCATACCCGATTTGAACCAGTTCGATGAAATCGTTTTTACAAGTCCATCAACGGTAAAAGGTTTTCAAGCTCTTAAACTAGAGATCCCAGTGAACATGCAGTTGACCGCAATTGGACCTGTTACAGAGAAGGTTTTGAAAAAAGCTTTGAATCAGTATCATCAGGTACGAAATACACAAGGAGATAAAAATGTCAGCTGCTAACTCTCACGAACTTCCAGAGCTTCCCTATGATTTCGGAGCGCTCGAGCCGGTGATTTCTGGAGAAATCATGGAACTTCACTATACCAAACACCACCGTGGTTACGTCAACAACCTAAATGCGGCACTTGAAAAACTGAAGGATGCAGAATCGAATTATGATTTGGCAACTAGGATTGCACTGCAGCAGGCTATTCGCTTTAATGGAGGTGGCCATATTAACCACTCCATTTTTTGGACCAACCTCGCACCAGAAGGCAAGGGCGGCGGCGGCGAGCCGTCAGGAGATCTTGCCGTTGCTATCAACAAAGAATTTGGCTCTTTTGAAAAATTTGTTGAGGAGTTTACTAAAAAAACAGCTCTCATACAGGGCTCAGGTTGGGGCTGGCTAGGCTATTGTCCTGAAAAAAAACGGGTAGTATTTACCACTTGTGCCAACCAAGACCCCTTATCTACCCAAGGGCTTACCCCTCTTTTTGGGATCGATGTTTGGGAGCATGCCTACTATCTTCAGTATAAAAATGCTCGCCCTGAGTACCTTAAAAATATTTGGCGTATCGCTAATTGGAAAAATGTAGAAGAAAGATTCCAAAACGCCGTAAAGTAAATAGTTTATTTCATTGCATTGATTGCATTTTTTTGGTATCGTTAAGGCATTATGGGACTATTTTCGCTTAATAAACCTAAAATTAAAGTACAGACCTCTAAGCCGGATGGGTATAGTGGATGGCTCAAATGCGCTCACTGCAGCGAGATGGTGCATGCCAACGAGCTGCGCGATAACATCTTTTGCTGTCCAAAGTGCAGCTATCACTATCGTATTTCCGCAATGCAGCGCATCGAGCTGCTCATGGACGAAGGAATTTTCGAGGAGCATTTTGGTGACCTCTCCCCTTTAGATCCCTTAGAATTCACCGATTCGGAGCCCTATGTTGATAGGCTGAAAAGGGCTCAGGAAAAGACAGGTCGCTCAGATGCGGCCATTGTAGGTCTAGGAAAACTCTCAGGTCGCGATGTGGCCCTTGGTGTTCTCGACTTCAGCTTTATGGGCGGATCGATGGGATCTGTTGTTGGAGAAAGGCTCACCTGTTTGATCGAACTCGCCATTGAAAAGCAGCTCCCCTTAATCATCGTTTCCGCTTCCGGAGGCGCTCGGATGCAGGAGTCGATCCTCTCCCTTATGCAAATGGCTAAGACCTCCGCTGCCCTTTCTCGCCTGGACCATGCAGGACTACCTTATATTTCTATTCTGACCAATCCCACTACGGGAGGGGTGACCGCCTCTTTTGCGACGCTTGGTGATATTATCATCGCCGAACCTGATGCGCTTATTGGTTTTGCCGGCCCGCGCGTAGTTGAGCAAACAACTCGAGAAAAGCTTCCTCCCAAGGCGCAAAAATCAGAATTTTTGCTTGAAAAGGGAATGATTGATTGCATTGTTAATAGGCATCAATTAAAAGATAAAGTGTCGCTTTTACTGAGCTATTTGTCAGGTAACGATCGCACTTTCGAGGAAGGGATTCCTCATAAGTTAAAGGAGCTCCTGGAACTTGCCAGTCGAAAGCGCGCAGCAAACGCCCGCTTGCCAAAGGGAAAGGGAAATGGAAGAAAGAAAAGTCCCAATCATCCTCGATGACGAGGAACTCTCCCCCAAATATGCGACTGACTTAGCCGCAGGGGCAGATGTACACGCAGCCTGCCCAGAGCCTCTCATCCTCGCACCCGGAACCTCTGCCCTCATCCCTACCGGGTTGAGATTTGCTATACCAGACGGATTTGAAATACAGGTCAGGCCTCGTAGCGGCCTTGCTCTCAGACATCAAGTCACCGTGTTAAATACCCCTGGAACCATTGATGCTGACTATCGTGGTGAACTTAAAATCATCCTCATCAACCATGGAAATGAGCCTTTTATCGTGACTTATGGCATGCGTATTGCCCAAATCGTTCTTGCTGAAGTTACGCGTGCACACTTTGTATTGGAAAAAGAATTGACGTCTACAGGACGCGGGAAAGGGGGATTTGGCCATTCCGGAACGCATTAAAACCCAAATCACCGGTCATCTCGGCGAACTTAAAAAGCGATTTACGAGAGAAGAAGAAGTGACAATCTCTAAATATCTGGATGAACAGCTGGTCGTCTTCTTGAAAGCAGAATCACAGAGCCAGGCTCTTGAAGGGCTCATCGACCGATTAGACGCGTGTGGAAAGCTTCAGGATAAAGAGCCATTCAAGCAAGCGATTGTGGCCCGCGAAAGGCTTGTATCTACAGGCATTGGTATTGGGGTGGCAATTCCCCATGCCAAACTGGAAGGATATGAAAATTTCTTTATCGCCATTGGCATACAAAAAAGCCCTGGCATTGAATGGAACTCTCTCGATGGAATGCCCGTGAACATCATTTTCATGATTGGCGGACCAGAGAACAGACAAACAGAATACTTAAGAATCCTCTCACTGCTCACGCATGCGATAAAAAATGAGGAGAGGAGAAAACAGCTTTTGAAGGCAGTGAGCGCAGAGGAAGTGCTTGCGGTCTTTCAGGACACTTAAAACTAAGGGATAGATTCATGGACCTTAAACTCAAAGATGTTGCCGAGTTGCTCAATGTGTCTGAGACTACGGTAAGGCGTTGGCTAAGTGATGGGAAAATTCCAGCCTATCGATTGAACCATCAATATCGCTTTAGTCGTATCGAAATTGAGAACTGGATGATGGAATGCAAACTCCAGCAGCAAACAGAGGATAAAACGCTCTTTGTTCCCAGAGAAAAACAGATCTACCCAAGTGAAAAAAAAGAAACTGCCCGTAGCGGTATGAACCAATTTAGCCTTTATCGCGCGATTCACCGTGGGGGAGTCTATTCAGAAATAGAGGGAGCGGATAAAGAGACAGTCATTCGTGGGACGATGGAGGTCATAGCACCCAAGTTTCAGTCGGATGCTGATGTCCTTTCCGAGCTGCTTCTAGATCGGGAAAAGCTCCAGCCTACCGCGCTTAATGGCGGCATTGCCGTTCCCCATTCACGGGAATGTCTGCAGCGTATTCCCTTTGACCTAGTAGCCGTGGTCTTCCCGAAAGAGCCGATAGGATATGGAGCGATGGATGGAAATCCAGTCCACTCCCTCTTCTTTCTTTTTGCGAGTGGTGACAAGATTCATCTCCAGCTACTTGCTAAAATTGCCCATTTTAGCAGTGATCCTGAGGCGGTGGAGTTTCTATCGAAGCGGCCAGGAAAGACGGCATTCCTTGAGTTTGTCCGCAATTGGGAACTCAACCTAAATTCGTAGAGTTTTTGCTGAGGAATTCATCTCTCCAATAGTAGTTGTCGAGCAGCCCCGCAGTGTTTCTTCCTAGAAGGGTGTAGGCGATGAAAAGGGCTTCGACGCTGGCAAGGCCGCGTGTGGGGTCGGGGCAATCCTGTTGCTTGCGTGGGTAGGCTGTTACCATCTCGGGGGGCAGGCTACGCCGCTCTATCTCTGAGACGCTCAGTGCCATCTTTCCAGCATACCGCCAAGTTCCATCAAGTAGAAAAAGTCCGCGAGCAGCGTCCCTCTCTGAGAGCAAGGGTCCGTCAAAATCTAGCATCAGGTAGCCTTCCAAAGAGGGGAGGGAGTGGTTTCCCGGATAGGTGAAAAATGCGAGGTCGGGACGCTCTTCTAGCCCTCTTAAGCTGCATTTTTTCAAGTTTTCGAGCCTGTGGCGCAAGATAATTGTGGGAGGAAATAAAACCATTATTTTATAACTAAATTAGGTCTCTAATGATAGGTGAATAATGAATATGATGACAGCTTTTGCTTTGGTAACTGCCCTATTGGGAGAAGTCGTTCCCACAGATCAGATGGGACAGGAGTATATCTCCTCGCAAGAAATTACTCTGAGCCAAAGCTTAGAGAAAAAAGGATGGCATGAGAATATCGAGAAGGCCTTTAAAATCGCCTCATCCCAGTCGAAGCCCTTGGTTCTTGCTTTTGTCGGCTCTTCGTGGTGCCCCTGGTCAGAAAAATTAGAAGAAGAAGTTCTCTCTCAGACAGTCTTTACCTCTGCCCTCGCCAAAGATTTTATTTTAGTGCGTGTGGAGCTTCCGGAGAATTATTCCCAGTTCACAGCGGAGTCTCTGCCCAGCTTGAAATATATTGAGGAGTACCAAGTCAATAAATGTCCCTCCTTTGTCGTTTTGCAGCCAAATGGAAAAAAAATAGCGGGCGTGCAATACCTCCCCTTAGTCGCCGACGATTTTGCTAAATATATTAAGGACCTTTTCTATGACTTCCGCCTAGTGCAAATGCTGACAGAGAAGAGCCGCCTTAATCAGCTCCGAGGAGAAGAGGTCAAAACACTTTATACAAAAGCGGGAAGGCTAGCGGATGGAGCTTTTAAGCAAGCCGCTCTGAAGGCTGGACTGAGAGTAGACAAAAGCCCCTTCTTTCTGCTGGAAAAATATGAAAACCTGGCCTTGGAGGGCAAGCTTTCGCATCGCATGGCGCGCAAGCTCAAACTCAAAATCGCGAGGCAGGATCCAGCCAATCAAGAGGGTAGCCAACTGAAAATCGCCCTAGTTGATTTCCGACTGCTTTCTGAAGAGGGCAAAAAACCGACGCAGCAAGTGATTCTTCCGCTAGTCAGCTATCTTGAAAAGTATGGCGATAAAGACAAGGAGAACGGTTGGCAGCTGGAGCTCATGATCTCGAAATATCTCTTTGGCAAAGATGAGATCGAAGGAGCTCTGACTCATGCGCGCACCTGCTATTTGGAGGCACCAGAATCTGCGAAAGAGGAGATTACCAGCTCCATCGAATATCTTAAAACGCGCCTCTCTCCATGAATCGAGGAGTGATTGTCGCCTCTGACGAACGGTCAGAATGGCTTCTTCCTTGGTGGTGGGCGCGCTATAGCGCTCGTAATACACTTCCCGTCTGCCTTATTGATCTTGGCCTCTCCCATTTTGGACGCACCTTCTGCAAAGAGAGGGGGACACTCCTTGCACTAGATGGCGCCGTCTCTTGCGCTGCAAAAGATCAGATCTCTAAAGAGCAAGCTGCTCACTGGGAAGCCATTTACGGCAAAGAACTCTGGGAAATGCGCTCTGCCTGGTTTAAAAAACCTCATGCTCTATGCCAGACCCCATTTAAAAAAACGCTCTGGCTCGACTTGGACTGCGAGGTGCTACTCCCTCTCGAGCCTCTTTTCGAGAACCATCAGAATGATTCCTTTGTTATCGCCTCTGAGACGGAATCTGCCTTCCTCGCCGAGGGAGAGCCCCTCTATAATTCCGGCGTTATACTCTATGAACGCACAGATCCAATCTTAGAAGCCTGGCGGGCTGCCTCACTTCTAAAGAGCGGCGAGGCCTGGGGAGACCAGCAGCTGCTTTCTCGGATCATCTCTGAGGAGCAATTTCCCATCACCCTCCTAGATGAGCGCTATAACTGGAGAATGGCTCGCGGGCTCAATATCCACGCTGCGATCATCCACTGGGTAGGTTCATGGGGTAAGGAGTATATCCGCAAACATGGCGGCCTTGCCGACGACCTCGCTGAGATCAGTCCTCCTCGATCTGCCACCTAGCTTGGCGGTTGTGCTCTATTATAGTCGACCCTGAATAAGTCCCTCCGCCGCAAAATCGTCCTTTTTCCAAAAAACCGCTTCCTATCTTCAGCCAACCCGCTTTGGGGTTGACCTCACCCTGAGCCGCGATTTTTCGATCGAAGGTGCGATTCCACTTTGAAAAAATTTGCAAGGATTTAGAAGGCAGATGCTCCTTCCGTGCATTTTTACTATCGAGGACCTCATAGAGGAGTGCACATTTTTTTCGTAGGGGGCTCTTACTTTTTCAGGGTCGACTATTATAGTGTGGAATTTTTTTCAGGCTGGGTCTTACTTAGAAATAGGATTCGGCATTCGACGCTATGTCTAGGCTCAATATCCTGTTCAGGTAGTGTAACTGCCGTATGTGGAGTGCGACAGCTATCGAAAATAATACCCTCTCCAAAAGTCATATCCTTCTTTACGATCCACTGCTGGGAATCATGATGGAGTACTCCCTGTGAGGGGAACTGTTTTCCGTTGGCTCGGGCAGCCATATAAGGGTGCACGTCGCTATTTCTCAAAGATTGCAGATCCATTATGGCGAGAGGCTCTGATTTTAGAGGCTGATCCAAAGGCATCCAGATGTTTAACATCTTAGCTACAGCAAGATCTTCATAAGATTTGTCATCCATGGGACCCAATTTCTTCACCACCTTATCCTTCCATTCGCCATGTCCTCG
>SDBV01014039.1_pt1 | contig 10132 bp, 7 predicted proteins | sample 2277081 | NCBI WGS metagenome assembly SDBV01 (sample SAMN10402039, study PRJNA504765) | marine sediment metagenome | isolation source: marine sediment core GS10_PC15, 223 cmbsf | place: Arctic Ocean: Southern Knipovich Ridge | collected 2010 | reverse complement strand
TGATGCTGCTGACCAATGAACTCCAATACATCCCTGATGTGAATGTCGTCGAACACGATACTGCCTTTCTTGAGGGCATTCTCTTCATTCTCGTACGAGTCGAAGCGTGCGTCTGGCTCGCGGCGGACTTCGGCGGCGATCAACGACGGCGAGCTAATCCATATGAAGCCGGGCTCCGAGATGTAGGAAAGCCCCGAGGCGTTGCATATATGGTCAAGCATCTCGAACAGCGTCATGTCCGTAATGTCAATCGATTCGAAGATTCCGTCCGAGAAATATTCGCGCTCTTTGGTGTTCCCATCCCCGGTGGCTTGTGAAGCGTCTGGGATGTACACGGCGCCTGCATCGATCAGGATCCGCACTTCGTACTGTGCCCCAATGAATTCGAGAATGTGCCATAGGTAGATGTCCTCAAAGGTCATGGAGACGGGACTCTGTAAAATGCTGGCCATATATGTCTTGGCAGTTTCAACGGGCTCCGAAGGCAGTTCGACTGGCTTCGGTGCGGGTTCTTCCTCATTGATCTCAGGTTCTCTTTCGTCAGGGGCGGTGTCTGGTTCAGGTTCTGCCTCAGGCGGGGACTCGGGGGGCTCCTCCGGCTCTTGCGCTTCTTCGTCCGAGGTATCCGCGGCCACAACGACAGCATCGGTGGGCTTGGGGCCTGGCTGAGGGTCGCTCAGCGTTGCGATGGCCACGATCAGGGCCGCACCGGACACTCCGGCGACGCCGATGGCCAGCGCCCGGCCGCTTAGGAGCGCCGATGCGAACGCGACGCCTCCTGCTGTCTGCGTGGCCGTCCACCCGGCGGTCGCGGCCAGTACCAGCTTCCCGATTTCCTTGCTGCGCGCGTTGGCCCAGTCCGTCTGGGTGCGCGATCCGACGATCTCTTCGATCATCTTGCCGCCGAGGGCCTCGCGGGCACGTTGCAGGCGCTTGAGCACGGCGGCCTGGGATATGTCGAGTAGGCGCGCGATCTCGCGGGTCCGCTTCCCTGCGAAGTAGTGCAGCATTAGTACCTCGCGTTGCGGTTCCTCGAGCGCCTGCATCTTTTCTCCGAGCAATCCGTATAGCTCGTCCCTCGCGGGATCCGCGGCGCGGTCCGCTGCCGGGACTTGTGCTTCCTTCTCGCGCTCCTTGTCGCGCTGATGCTTCTTCACCGCGCGCAGGGCAGAATTTCGGACTATCGCGATGAGCCAGCCTTCGAATTTCGCGGGTTCGCGCAAGGTGTCGAGGGATGTGTAGGCCTTCAGGAAGGCGTCCTGCGCTACGTCTTCTGCGTCGGCGTGGTTGGTTGTGAATGAATAGGCGACCGCATAGACGGCGTTGAGGTGCCGGCGCACGAGTACGTCGAAGCGCTCGCGGCGTCCCCTAAGCACTTGTTTTACGAGAGCGGCGTTGGTGGGGGCAAGAGTCAGCATTGGTCCAGCTCCGAGTTTTTCCTATGCCAAATGGCCCATGATAAATCCGTCCATTCTGACTCCCAACGCGCTGGAACTATGACAGTATCCGCCCAAATGGGCCCGGATTGTGCGCTAATCCTCGGTCCAGGTCATGTTTCATATTAAAACACACGTTCTGAAAATTGACAGTATTTCTGTCTAATCTGCTGTGAAGCTATGAGGCATAAAGTCTTATATATAAAGAGTTTATCTCCTGTTCGCGACAATTCGTAGCGCCCCGAAATCCTTGGCATGTCTCTTGCTTATACCTTTGTGTGCCCGAGTATCTCGGCCAAGATCTGACGTGCTGAACGGGCCAATAACCTCACGGCTTCGTGCTTTGAAAGGAGAAACACTGTTATGCCTAAAGTAATTGGAATCGACTTGGGAACTACGAATTCGGTGGTGTCCGTCCTGGAGGGGGGAGAGCCCACCGTTATCGCCAACGCCGAAGGAAGCCGGACGACGCCGTCGGTTGTGGCGTTTACGAAGGATGGCGAGCGGCTTGTGGGCGCTGCGGCGAAACGTCAGGCCGTCACGAACCCGGAGAACACGGTCTTCTCGATCAAGCGTTTTATGGGCCGCCGGTATGAGGAGGTGGCTTCAGAGGAGAAGCTCGTTCCCTATAAAGTCGCGAAGAGTTCTTCCGGGGATTGTGAGGTGAAGGCCGCAAACAAGACCTACAGGCCGCCGGAGATTTCGGCGATGTTGCTGAAGAAGCTCAAGGAAGACGCTGAGGCCTATCTCGGGGAGGAGGTGACGCAGGCGGTGATCACGGTCCCGGCCTACTTTAACGATGCCCAGCGTCAGGCTACCAAGGATGCCGGACGCATCGCCGGGCTTGAGGTGCTTCGTATCGTCAACGAGCCGACTGCGGCATCGTTGGCCTACGGGCTCGACAAGAAGAAGAATGAAAAGGTCGTCGTTTATGACCTCGGCGGTGGCACCTTCGACATCTCGGTGCTCAGTATCGGGGAGGACAGTTTCGAGGTGATGAGCACCAGCGGCGACACTCACCTCGGCGGCGATGACTTTGACCAGCGAATTATCGACTGGCTCGCGGAGGCGTTCAAGAAGGAGCAGGGCATCGACCTGCGCGGTGACCCCATGGCGCTCCAGCGGCTTAAGGAAGCTGCGGAGAAGGCCAAGATCGAGCTTTCGTCCAGCACGCAGACCGACGTGAATTTGCCGTTTATCACGGCGGATGCCGCCGGTCCGAAACACCTGAATTACAAGCTGACGCGGGCCAAACTCGAACAGCTCACGGACGAACTCATCGACCGGACGAAGGAGCCCTGTAAGCGGGCGCTGGCCGACGCCGGTCTCTCGGCGGGCGATCTCGATGAGGTAATCCTCGTCGGCGGTATGACGCGTATGCCGGCTATCGTGGAAGTAGCCGCAAGTATCTTCGGCAAGGACCCGCACCGGGGCGTGAATCCGGATGAGGTCGTTGCCGACGGCGCGGCGATTCAGGCGGGGGTGCTCTCGGGCGAGGTCAAGGACGTTCTCCTGCTCGACGTTACTCCGCTGTCTCTGGGTATCGAAACGCTCGGCGGCGTTTGCACGCAACTGATCGATCGCAACACGACAATTCCCGTTACGAAGAAGGAGATCTTCTCTACGGCGGAAGATAACCAAAGCATCGTGACGATTCATGTGCTCCAGGGCGAACGCGAGTTCGCAGGCGATAACCGTACCCTCGGCCGATTCAATCTCGAGGGCATCGCACCGGGACCGCGTGGCGCGGCGCAGATCGAAGTCGGGTTCGATATCGACGCAAATGGCATCGTCCACGTCGTGGCCAGGGACCTCGCGACCGGCAAGGAGCAGAAGATCCGCATCGAGTCTTCGAGCGGGGTGACTGAGTCTGAGATCGAGAAGATGATCGAAGAGGCAGAGTCGCATCAGGCTGAAGACGAGAAGCGCAGAAAGCTGGTTGACGTGCGCAATCAGGGCGATAGCCTGATCTACGCGACCGAGAAGACGCTTCAGGAGCAGGCCGAGGCCGTCGGTCTCGAAGACAAGGCCGCGATCGAAGGTGCGATTGAGACGCTACGTGAGGCCATGCGGGGCGAGGACATCGGTATGATCGAGGGAGCGATACAGCATCTTGAAGGCGCCTCGCACAAGCTGTCAGAGGCCGCTTATGCCAGCGCGGCTGCGGCGCAGGGCAACGGCGCTGGACAGCCTGAAACTGTGAATGCAACCGCCGGTGGTGACAGTCAGACCGTCGATGCCGACTTCGAAGTCGTCGACGACGAGGGGAAATAGGGCCTTCTCCGGGTCCGTTGCCTGCGGCCATCACCGCAGGCGGCAGACCGGGATGTATTGCTGAGAGGATAGATGCCTAACACGACCCAACTGGATCATTACAAGACTCTGGGCGTCAAAGACGACGTCACCGAGGACGAGATCCGTAGCGCCTATCGTGAGCTTGCGCACAAGTATCATCCGGATAAGACTGGGGGTGACAAGACGGCTGAGGAGAAGCTTAAAGAGATTAACGCCGCCTACAATGTCCTGAAGAACGCCGGCAAGCGCAAGGAGTACGACCAGCAGCGTGCCTTTGGGGCGCAGGGCTTCGGGGGATTTGATTTTTCCGGTGCGTCCGCGGATATCTTCAGTTCGTTGTTCGGCGGCGGGGCGCCGGGACAAGCGTATACGGCCGCCAAGCCCGGCAGGAACCTTCAGGCACGTCTTAGGGTCTCGCTTAAGGACGTCGTTTCGGGTACCTCGAAGACCTTGCGGATTCGCCGCGACGAACTGTGCGTCGATTGTAAGGGCGCCGGCGCAGCGCCGGGGACCTCTCCCGTGACTTGTCCCGATTGCGGGGGGGCAGGACAAATCTCGCGTGGTAACGGCATGTTCGAAATGCGTCAGACCTGTCCGCGCTGCCGGGGTGCTGGCGAGGCCGTGGCATCTCCTTGCCCGAAGTGTTCGGGTTCGGGGCACACGCGGGCGAGGCGTGAGATAGCTGTGACTGTGCCACCGGGTGTCGATGAGGGGACGCGTCTCCGGATCGCCGGGGAAGGCGATGCGGGCTATCATGGGGGCCCACGGGGGGACCTCTACGTTGACATCGAGATGGAAAAGGACCCCTTCTTTGTTCGCGAAGGACGGAGCCTCATTTGCGAAGTGCCTGTAACCTTCGCGACGGCCGCACTCGGCGCGAAAATCACCGTCCCCACGCTCGACGGCGTCGCAAAGGTCAAGGTCCAGCCCGGCACGCAGAACGGGACATTCTTGCGCATGCGGGGTATGGGTCTCCCGTCACTTTCGGACGTTTCGCGCGGCGATGAGCTTATCAAGGTCCTTGTGGAGGTGCCGAAGAAGCTGACGCGGGAGCAGGTCAAGCTTCTTGAGGCGTTCGACGGGCAGTTGCCGGCCAGAAGCCATCCTTTGCGCGAGAAGTTCGGCAGACTATTGGCAAAACTCCGGAATACTTCCTGAATAATCCGCTAATCCAGTATTTCCCGCAAAACGTAATTCCATGTCTTGTGGATTCATGTCTGACAGGCTGTGTCAATTGCTTAAACTATTGAATTTCAATAAGTTATAGGCATACAACAGAATAGAAACGAAAGAAGTAAACGCAGGACAATGGGCTTGACAATAGCCTTTTATTCCTTTATAGTAGTTTTAGTCATTCTACGTAACAGTATTCCGGCCTTATATTGGCATTCATTACGCGGAAGTGACGACGCTCGGGGGAGCGCGTAGGTCTCGCTGAGTCACCGTCGAAGGGGGAGTCTTGAGACAAGAAATTGTTCGTGCCGGGGGAAATGAGGGGCATATTCAGGCCGACAGCTATGTAGGCTTTGGTTGGCTCCTGTTAAGCATCCTGTTGTTTACACTCGTATTCCTTCCCGTCATCCTTCTATAGAGTCCTGGCCTTTCAAAAGGAAAGGTAAGCGTTCGGGTCCATGGAGGGCTGCAAATACGGGGCTTATCGCGGGAGGACGCAAGAAGAGGGACAGACACGTCTTCGCTCGTGCCTCGCTTCGCTTGCGTCAGTCCCTCTTTTGCCTAGCTTTCCGCGTATTCTGAGGGCAAGAACTCCCTCAACGCGTACAAGGAAAGCGCCTCGGCCCCGAGCGCCTTTGTGTAGCGTCTCATGCAGAGGGGCCGCGTCTCTGCGCTTCGTAGCAATGCCGCCCTAGCCCATGTTAAGGTTCCCGCTGACTTCGTATGGGAGGGACCGCGCATGAAGGCCTGGACTGTCGGCGACTATGGCCACTACAACAAGGTGATGCATTTCGGGGAAGCGGTGCGGCCCGAACCCGAAGGCGCTGAGGCGCTCCTCAGGGTCAACATGATTGGTCTCAACTTCCCGGACATCCTCGCCATCGCGGGCAAGTACCAATACAAGTCGCCCGTTCCCTTTGTCCCCGGCATGGAGGCCATGGGTGAAGTCGTCGCAACCGGCCCCGACTGCCCCCATGAGCTCGGCGACCGCATTATGACCTTCAGCGGCATCGGGGGCATCGGCGCGTATGGTGAATACGTCATCGCGCCGCCCGCAAACACTTTCAGAGTGCGCGATAGCATGAGCGACGCCGACGCCGCGGCTTTCCAAACGACTTACCAGACCTCGTACTTTGGCCTGAAGGTGCGTGCCAACTTGCAGCCTGGTGAAACGCTGCTCGTGTTCGGTGGGGCGGGGGGCGTCGGGACGGCCGCCATCCAACTCGGAAAAATGCTTGGGGCCACGGTCATTGCGACGGCGGGCACGCCTGAAAAGCTTGAGGTCTGCCGGCGGTGCGGGGCGGACCACGTCATCAATTACGTTAGCGAGGACTTCGTCCCTATCGTCAATGAACTCACGGATGGCCGTGGTGCGGACGTGATCTACGATCCGGTGGGGGGCGATGCGTTTGACAAGAGCACCAAGGTCATCAACTGGAACGGGCGTATCTTGGTCGTCGGATTTACGAGCGGCCGCATCCCTGAAATCCGCACGAACCGCATTCTGCTGAAGAACATCTCCATTGTGGGCCTGCACTGGGGCCAGTATTACAAGTACGAGCCACACCTCCTCGACGAGGCGCAGGAAGTTCTCTGCGACGCCTACGACCGCAAGGACATCGCGCCGATCATATACAAGGAATACCCGCTAGCCGAGCTTCCGCGCGCGCTCGAAGCCATCGAATCGAGAGAGAGCCACGGCAAGGTCGTTATCACGGCCTGATGCCTGGATCCGCGCGGGCGTCAGAAGGTAGTCTATCCCTCTTCTGAAGCGTCTAGTTCTGCCACGACTGCCAGGGGATCGCAGTTGATGACGTGGGCAATCTCAAGGAATTCCACGACATCGACGCGTCTCTCGCCTGCCTCGTATTTCGAGACGTAGGACTGGTGGCGGGAAAGAAGACGGGCGACCTGGACCTGAGTCATGTGGGACTTCCGCCGGGCCTCTATCAAGAGACTACGAAACAGGTCGTATTTCTTGCTATGTGTCGATTTTTCCACTCAGGTTCCCACCCGGTGATGTGGGCGTTTCCATTTAAGGCCTTACGGCGATGGGTGCCCGAAGTCTGAGAGACTGTGAAGTCTCGGGACTTCTCACACAAGAATCTGGCCTTCGAAGCGACATTGTCAATAATCTTCCACAAACGCCCTTGCTGTCCTAACTAATTTGTACCCGCAGGTTGACAAATATCCCAAAATAGGATATTTTATAAGTAGCGATTGATCATCTTGAAACTATGAATAATGAAGATACTGAGTTCGAGTGGGTCTGCAACTGCTTAAGTCCATCCAGAAGCAGGGGAACTCGATGCCGTGAGCACTGAACACAGTACTAAGAAAGCTTGGAGTTCCCATTAAGGCGATACTGGAGAACCCATGATTGACAGAGTTTATTCCTTCGCGTAGCGCCAATGGCTGACGGTACCGTAGGAGAGGTCGGCAGGAAAGGGTAGGGATATGAGGGCAGAGTACGTAGCTTCTCTCGTGGAAGGTGTTTCGGAGGTGTTTGAGGCCATGCTGAACGCTGAGACGACCTCAGGCACTATGGTGATAAGGGCCAGGAAGAAATCGCCAGAATGCATCGGCGCTTGCCTTTCGTTTGGCGGACCTGCTAAGGGCGTGGTTGCTCTGTTCTTCCCCGCTGGAACCGCCAATAATGTGGCCCGAGTTCTTACCAATACGCAGGCGACAGTCCCCCGTGAGATGTTGGTGGACTGTGTGGTCGAGTTTGTGGGCATGATAGTTGCGCGTTCCTGCTTTCGAGAGTTCGCCACTACTCCTGTTCAAGCTTGGCCCCCCGATACCGAGGTGCACGAGGAGACGGGCGCCGCCTTGACATCGGGTGACGCCGCGCTCGAAATCCCCTTCGAGAGCAACGTGGGACCGTTTAGCCTGCAAATTTCGCTCGACGTACGGGCCTGACTGAGTCGACAGGAGCTTGCCATGAAAGGCATGGTCATATCCGAATTCACTATGACGCGCAATATTCTGAGAGGCATCCTCTATTCGATAGAGCTATCGGATATCGTTCTCCTGCCGTCGGGCAGACAAGGGCATGATGCGATACAGTCTGACGATTTCGATATTGTCCTAGTGGATAGTTGCTTGTGTGACGTTCCACTCATGCGGTTGATTGAGGCGCTACACTTGCACGCGAAACATGTATCGATTTTCGTTTTCGGAGCGGAGACGAGCAAGGATTTTGTTCTGGAAGTGTTTCAGGCAGGAGCGACTGACTTCATAATACGACCATTTAAGCTTCCGGCTGTCCAGAAGAGGATAAAGCAGGCGCTCTTGAAGCAAACTGAAGAGATTCGTGAATCTCTCTGATGATGCACTCATCACGGAACTGAAGCGTGTGCTTCCACCCAGAGTTCTGTAGAGAAGTCGTCCATTGTTCACCCGTGCTCTGACTCATTTCATTCGACAGCTGGAACATTTCACTGTCTCTACTGCTTCTTGGGGTCGAACCTCTAGCCCACACACTACCTATCCGTCATAGTCCGCGAGTGCACAGTCGCGACGCACTCTGATCAGTGCAGGTCCTCGTAGCCCCAGCGACCTTAGATTTCTCTCGCGATCGTATGCTACGCTCTCCTCTTCTCTGTTAACTCTGTGGCTCGGTAGTTTACCAGAAAGAGCATCCATGTCTGAAAAGCATATCATAGCGGTCCTTGAGGGGGATGGGATTGGGCCGGAAATTGTCGCGGTGGCGCTTAAGGTGTTGCAAGCGGTGGAATCGGGGTCTGGGCATGAGTTTGAGCTGCGGCGTGCGGCTTTTGGGGGTAAGGCGTGGTTCGATTGCGGGTCGGCGTTTCCTGAGGAGACGAAGCAGGTGTGTGATGGGGCGGACGCGATCTTGAAGGGCCCCATCGGCCTTAGCTTTGAGGAATCGAAGAAGATTCCGGTTGACGAGCAGCCTGAACGCGGCGCGCTGCTGCCGTTGCGCAGCCGATACAACACCTATGCCAATTTCCGGCCCGTGTACCTGCCGCCTGAGTTGGCGCACTTCTCGCCGCTTAAGCCCCGTGTCGTCGAGGGGGGCATCGATATCATGATGATCCGCGAGCTGGTTGGCGGACTCTATTTCGGTAAGAAGGAAGTGGGCACGCGCGATGACGGCACGCGCTATGTGCGCGAGTCGCTCGATTACGATGAGCACCAGATCGCCCAGATTCTGCGTGTTGCGTTTGACGAGGCCATGAAACGCAAGAAGGTCCTGCACAACATTCACAAGAACAATGTGCTCAAATCGAGCGTGTTGTGGTGCGAGATCCTGGATGAGGTTGCGGTGGACTATCCTGAAGTCGAGGTGAAGCACACGATTGTCGATGCGGCGGCCACCGCGCTCGTCCTCAATCCTCGCCAGTTCGATGTGATGGTCATGGAGAACATGTTCGGCGATATCTTGAGCGACCTGGCCGGCGGTCTGCTCGGTTCGCTCGGGCTCATGCCCTCGGCCTGCGTCGGTGACGAGAAGGCCTACTACGAGCCCTCCCACGGCTCCGCGCCGGACATCGCCGGACAAGGCATCGCCAACCCATACAGCATGATCGGTTCTGTCGCGATGATGCTCGACATGAGTTTCGGCATGACGGATGAGGCCCGAAAGATTTGGGACGCGATGCGGGATGTCTTTGGCCAGGGATTCACCACGGCCGACCTCAAGGACCCAGAAGGCAAACTCGAACCTATCTCGACGGAGGCCTTTGGCGACAAGGTCCTTGAGCAACTGTAGATTTGTTGGAGACGACTTCCGAACCGGATGCTCGACTCGGCCACCCTTCGGACTCATACAAACTTGAGGCACTCTCAAGGTAGGATGGGCTTCAGCCCATGCTGTAGTCTATGGGCGCGATGACTGACCAGAACATCATACTTATCGGGATGCCTGGCGCGGGCAAGAGTACCGCCGGCGTTCTTTTGGCGAAGGCCTTGTCGCGGGCTTTTGTCGACACCGATCTTCTGATTCAGGCTGCGGAAGGGCGCCGCTTGCAGGAGACGATCGACTCAGACGGCCTGGACGATTTTCTCGCGCTCGAGGAGCGGTATGTCCTCGCCCTGGATGTCCGAGGGACGGTGATCGCGACTGGTGGCAGCGTCGTCTACAGCGAAAGGGCGATGCGCCATCTAAAGCAGGGCGGCACGGTCGTCTACCTGCAGCTGCCATTGCCGCAGCTCGAAGCGCGTATCACCGATATGGACTCCCGCGGGGTCGTGATCGCCCC
>SDBV01014038.1_pt1 | contig 10132 bp, 9 predicted proteins | sample 2277081 | NCBI WGS metagenome assembly SDBV01 (sample SAMN10402039, study PRJNA504765) | marine sediment metagenome | isolation source: marine sediment core GS10_PC15, 223 cmbsf | place: Arctic Ocean: Southern Knipovich Ridge | collected 2010 | reverse complement strand
CCAGGAACTAGCGGTACACCCGGTACAAGTGGTACACCAGGAACATGTGGTACTCCAGGAACTAGCGGTACACCCGGTACAAGTGGTACTCCAGGAACATCTGGTACTCCAGGAACTAGCGGTACACCCGGTACAAGTGGTACACCAGGAACATCTGGTACACCAGGAACTAGCGGTACACCCGGTACTAGTGGAGCACCAGGATCTAGTGGTACGCCAGGAACCAACTCTTTATTCTATAAAGTGGAATCCGTTGAAAAGATTGTAAATGATTCCTCCATGCAGACACAGCAGGCAGATTGTGATGATAATGATGTAGTTATGGGTGGTGGGTTCTCTGTTGTTAGTAAAGACGGTAAGACTCCGAACTTCCTAGTATTAGAAAATCTGCCGCTAGGCCTTCTTCCTACACCTGGTGGACCGACTCCACAGCCAACTGGATGGGAAGTCGAGATACTAAATCTTGCCCCCAAAATAGGTGTCGTGAACGATGACAAAATTGGTCTTACTGTCTTTGCCGTCTGTTTTGACAAAGCATTCCCCTTTAAAGTACCATAATCATCCAGTAACAGAATTTTTTTTTTTAATTCAATCTAAAAAATATGAAATAATTGATATATGGCTAAAATGACAATGTCTTCGTTGAGTACAATTAATCGTTCATCTTTATTCATGACAATTATTACGATTGCAGTAATTGTATTTGCTATTGCCATAGCAACTTCGGTACAAGGTCAATCTGAAAAATCATTTTCACAGATAATAACTGTAGGTCCGTTTTGGGAAAGCATGAACTGGGTTTGTACGTCTGATAAGGACTTTATTGTTCACGGTGTTCTGCGCGGTTTTGAAGGCGCGTATTTATCAATATCAATTTCTGAGCTTGGAAGTCAAGGCCTTTTTGCATTTGATTATGAAAGAATGGAAACATTTTCGGTTGGTGCTCTTGGTGGCCAGACAATAACGATAACCAGGACAGGTACAGCAGAAGGTTGGATCACACTACAGACTACAGCAGATGCAGAAGCAAGTTGTATTCAAAGTAACTGATTTAGTTTAGTTACGATAGCTAAATAAATAACTTAATCAGATGTGGAATGATAAAATGAAAATTTTAATCACCTCATTAATTTTTTTCACAATCTTTTGTCTTATCGTGATTGAATATTCTTATGCACAGGAGACGGGAGCAAACCCTACTGAAACTACACAAGGATTTGAAACTACTGGTGGTGCACCGTTACTAACTGGTGCGGCATCGTTTCGACAAACTCCAGAAGTATTTGTTCAAATAATTTTCCGTGACTCAGCTGGGACATTGGTTGGATATGTAGAGGGAAAACCAGAAATTTTAGTTTCTTCCCCCTTGATTGACTTTTTAGAACCAAGATCTGAGAAAAGTGCCATAATAAAAAATGGTAGGAGCTTTGAGATAATGAAATATACAGACAGATTGAGCTGGCCTGACATTCAACAAGTGCAAGGAGGATATTTTCTAAGATTAACTGTCTCAGGTGAAACATTTTATGGCCTATATTTTTCCCACGAGCTGTTTCCTATATCTCCTGGTGATACAGGCAAACTCTTGGTGACAGTAGTCAGGTAGGTTCTCGAGTCCTTTGGGAAAGTAAAATTCCTACTCCAATGGCAAAAATGGTTATCAACGGCATAAACCGGTATGGTTCGCTCCAATGTACAGTAAAAGCTGCAATAATCGGCTGTGACAATAACATGCCCATTATTAATACCAACATTGAATCTGCATGTAGTACGTTTTTTCTTGAAGCAACAAACAATCCAAAAATCAGTGGCAAAATAAACATTAAGATTAATCCGTCAAAGCGCAATTGAAAAGAAAATGAGTTAAGTGCCTTCCAAAAATCATGAGATTCAAATTCAGTAGGTAATAATATAGAATATTGAAGCATAACACCTAATCCAATTGAAATAACAACTACATAGGATGCAAAAGTAAAAATTTTGTTTCTTGTTGACATGTCGGATCTATATATGAAAAAAAACGTCATCGGGACAAATAATGCAGAAAGGGGTTTTGAAAATAGTGACAAAATAAAAACTGGGGCAGAAAAGTACCATTTTTTAATGATCATATACAACGAGAGAAGATAAAACAGAACCCAGAAGTTACTATACACAGCTGCAGTATCATGTATCAAAAAAGTACCACTTTGAAGTAATACTACCATTGATACAATTCCGGCAAATCTTTTTCTTGTAATATTAGTTGTAATGACGTAGGTTAGAATCAATAATGCTATGCTGGCAATAAAGGGAATGATTTGATATTTGCCAAAAATATTGTTAGACGAAGATAGGAGAAAATTTTTTACATGATACCCAAATCCTCTAACCTCGTCAATTGTCCAATCATCAAGTCCTGGTTCAATGAAAGTGTAGTAATCTGGCCACCATTCTTTAACAAAGAGCTCAGGTACAGTAAATAGAATATAGAATCCAAGGATCACAATAATGGCTAGTATTGTTATTTCCTTTGATACCTCAAAATTGAAAATAAACTCTAATGAATTTTTTATCTTTTGTGGAATTTTATTTTTCCAATACAGTACTGCAAATCCAAAAACAATAACGTTGGTTATTAAAACTGGATAAGCCCATACTCCTACTTCAAAAGGGTTAATACCAATATAATCTTCTGTACCGCCCATTGTCCTAAGAACAAGAGCTGGAAAGACAACTGTAGTTAAAGCAATAAGCACTATTATAAGAGCTGGCACAAAGATTGCAAAAGAAACAGGCTTTACGTTTTTACTTTTTTTTACAGTCAAACTGAACTTACCTAAAGAAAGGGCAATTAGTTGATAGATAAATCATTATAACGTAACTACAATTTAGCAAATAGGTTCGAATTATTTTTTTTATTTTAAATATTTTTATTGTTAAATCATAATGTAACATTTTTTCGTTAAATTTTCCATTTGAATCAACATCCCTCCAACAGAGCTTTAATCCGTTCTTTAGTCGTGTCTTTGATATCAAATTGAGCTGAATATTCAATAGCTTCTTTAGAAGCTTTTTTAGTCATTTCAGGTTTTGAAACGAATTCCATCATCGCATTTGCAAATGACTTGGCATCAAGAGAATTTACTGTAAATATTCCTCCCTGTGGATTTTTTCTTGAGCCGTGTTTGCTAAAAATAATGATGGGTTTACCAGCCGCAAGTGATTCTATTAATTTAATAGATTCAGATGGGCCCTCTGTCGTAAAAGGATCTATAGTAACCCGGAATTTTTTGAAATATTCGTTCCAAAGGGCATCACGAGAAACGTTGGCAAAAATAATATTTGATGACAAGTTTTTTTTAATTACTCTGTTTTTGAGTGATTTTTCCAAGGCGCCACGTCCTATTAAATATAGTTTAGCAGAAGGAATCTTTTCAAGTAATATCTCAAATGCTTCTAAAATGACATCAAAACCCCTTGATGTTTCCATATTTCCATAATAGCCAAATGTATTTTCTGGAATTTCATCATATGGAAATTTTGGTATTTTATCAAGATCCATACTTACAGGGATTGTTAATAACATCTTTTTTGGAAGTCCAAATTTTTCTAAATGTTCTGCTTTACTTGGTGTATGGACACTAAAAGATTTGTAGAATTGAAGGGTTTTTCTTTCATAATTTGCAATTATCCGTGATAAGAACGTGCCCATTTGACTTTTAGGCAAATCACTTATCAATTCACCATCTGCAATCGCTGTGATTTTTAATAGCTTAAAAATTATTGGTAATTGGATTGTCAAAACATGATGACGTGCTAAAACATATTTAATTTTATTACGTTTTAGGAACCAAACTACCATTAAAGATTCTATTAATAAAAACCACAAGAGCTTAAACCTGTGTTTTGTTTTTAATCCCTCTTCAATCTTTCTCAATCGGGGTGGTTTACAATTTATTCTTAAAATTTCTACGTCGGGAGAAATTTGGACATTTTCATTATCACTGTCATTCTTTGGACAGATAAGAACAACTTGGTAACCTTCTTTATTTAATTGATTTATGATCTCCGAATAGTGAGCTGTATCACCCGCACGTCCAGGGAACTCAGCTGGAGAAATTACAGCAATTTTTTCCTTTGACATAAAATTTTCTCCTTTGGTAACTCTTTTGTTAGGGGAAGAAATCTAGTTCCTAAACCTGCAACGGTTAAAACACACTTCATACGATTGAAAAAAGTGTGAGCTAATTATATTCTTCTAGTAGAAGTATCAATTTTAGCTACTTGTGAATTATAGTATACGAAAAATTAATGACTACATGCCTTCTTATGTAGTGTAAATGAAAATTCTTCTTTTAACTAGATTCCTTTCAGCAGATATGGGTGGCTCTGAATATGTTGCCACTATAATTGCAGAGTTGTTGGCAAAAAATGGGCATCAAGTTTGGGTAATTACAAACAAAATGGAAGGCATTAAAACATTAGAACATGAAAACATTCACCCAATTTTTGTCTCATTAAAAAAGCAATCTCTAGGAGGAATGAGCTTTAAAAAAACTGAAACGCTAAGATATAATCTTTCAGCAATTAGAGCAGGGCTTTCAATTATAAAAAAAGAAAAAATTGACATTATTCATTCAAATCAAAATTTTGGAACATTTGCAGCACTTACAGGAGCAATACTGTCAATTCTAACTCGTACACCTCACATTAAGATATTTCATCATTTGGAATCTGGCAAAGAATTTGAACCACGCTTTCAAATAAAACAAGGGCCAAAATGGAAAGCATCCCTTTTTCATAAGGTAGAAAAATTTTCAGTGAAATTGCACTGTTCTGCTGTTCATGCTGTCAGTGAAGCTACAAAAGATGCTCTGATAAAACTTGGTGAAACAAAACCAATTTTTGTAATTCCAAACGCAATTCCAATTCCAAACATTAGAGAATCAAAGAATGTAAATCAATTTCAATTCGTAAGCATTTCAAAAATGGAAGAATACAAGAAGGTAGATGTAATAATCAAAGCTGTAAAGATAGTAAAAGAATCCTATCCTGAAATTAAATTAATATTGATTGGTGATGGGCCATATAGAAAAAATTTAGAAAAACTAACATCAAAACTTAACATTACAGAAAATGTTGTTTTTATGGGATATGTTTCAAATCAAGAGAAAGAATCGATTATTTCGAGTTCTCTTGCATTAGTTTTTCCTAGTGTACACGAAGGTTTTGGATTAGTCATTTTAGAAGCATTTGCTCAGAAAAAACCTGTACTTGTCTCTGATGTCAGACCAATGTCAGATATAGTAGAAAATAACAAAACTGGTCTAGTGATATCTCCTCTTGATGAAAACAAATGGGCAAGTGGAATGATTCACATGATTCAAAATCAGGAAAAAGCAGTAGCAATGGGTCAAGAAGGAAGATCAGTTTTGGAAGAAAAGTATAGTCTCAGTACTATGTGGGAAAATCTTTCAAAGATGTACAAGGAAGTTATCCAATGAAACTAAGTCAAAATTTAAATAAATAACATAGTCCATGAATGAAATTTCATGAGAGTCGCAATAATCACTGATCAGCCTTTTTGGTATGAAGATACAATGTACCTTAATGAACTAGAAAAGAGAATGCCAGGGGAAGGAATTACAACAAAAATATTTGTTGTTAAAGGCTCCAAGTTTTTTGAAAAAATTGATTCTATGGGAATCATCAAGTTCCTAAACATAACAAAACTTTTAGGAAAACTATCCTACTTTGATATTATTCATGTTCAATTTAGCTATCTAGGATTTTATTTTGCATTTTTATCATCGTTACGACTTTTAAACAAACCAATACTAATTCACACACATGGGTATGATGTTTTTACTGTTCCAAGAGTAAATTACGGATTAAGGAGAAATTCTCTAGGAAAATTTCTAACAAATTATACTTGGAAGCGAACCAACAGAATTATTGCCGTATGTAAAAAAGCAAAACTCGAAATAGAAAAATCTGGAATAAATAGTGAAAAAATTAATTTACTTTACAATGGAATTGATGAAAATCTATTTAGTAAAACCAAAGCCGCTCTATCAAACGAATTATCAACACTAAGAGAAAATAATGATTTTTTATTTCTAAGTGTAGCATCTCTTGTTCCTGTAAAAAACCATGTTAGAATGTTAAAAGCATTTGAAAGACTTGCTGAAAAATATCAAAATAAACTTAAAATCAAACTGATACTTGTTGGAGAAAATAAATCTCAGTATTTGCCAAACTTAGAAAATCCTAATGTTATCTATTTGGGAAAGAAGAATCATTCGCAGCTTAATCAATACTATAATGTCGCTGACGCATTTGTGCTTGTATCCCTTAGTGAGGCGCATCCATGGTCTATGCTAGAAGCAATGTCTTGTGAATTGCCTGTAATTGGAACAAATGTTGGTGGTATTCCTGAAACAATTGATGATTCTCGCTTTCTTTGTAATCCATTAGATGAACAGGATATTTTAAAAAAATTTGAATTAATAGCTGAAATGAGTTTAGATGAGAGAGAAAAAATTGGAGTGGAAAACAGACAAAAAATATTAGATAATTTTACGATAGGAAAACACGTGAATAGATTAAAAGAGATCTATAATAGTCTCTGAACTGTCCCATATGCAACTTAGGATATGAAAAAATGCCTTAATAACATCATGCCTTTTCGAAAATTAATCTCTTATTTTACTTTTGTATTTTTACTTCCACGAATAATTTGATTAAACTGATAATTTAATTATACTCCAACCGGCTTCAAAATAAAAGGTGTTAAAAAATAAGTAAAGTAGAAGTAGGAAGAGGAGCGGTATGGATACTTTCCGAAACTGCTACTACGATGTTATTTGGATACGCTTTTTGGTTCATACTAGCTAAGATAACAACGCCTGAAATAATTGGTACCGTCTCTGTAGTGGTTTCTATGGCTGCCATTTTCGTAACTGCTTCAGGTTTGGGCGTAGCATGGGTCCTTCCTAGATTTTTAGGAAAATACTTTTCAGAACAAAAATTTGGAGACGTCAAGGTTTACATAAAAGCCTCCTTACTCCTCGTAACTATCGGAATAACTGCAAGTATTGCAGGGATTTTTTTAGCACAACAGTCGTTTATTCAAACTCTTAGAATTGATTTCAATTTATTAATTATTGCAATGATGATTATCGCATCATCTGTCATTGGCCTCTTATTTCGATCTGTTATCATTGCGTCTTTAAAGACAAAGATACTACCTTTAATAAACATCCTCTCTTCTAGTGGTAAGCTCGTTCTTGCAATAGTCTTAGTTTTACTTGGCGGTGATGCCTTGGGAGCTACTATTGGTTTCACATTTGCACCCATTTTAGCATCCATTCTTTTAGCTTTTTTTACTGTAAGAATTTTGAAACAATCTAAAAGGAATGTAGAACTCAGAGTCGGTCAATGCATAAAAAGTATTTTTCCAGCAAGTAGAGCAGTCTGGATTTCAGGTTTAATTTCTGTAACTGGTCTACATCTAGGTATTATTGTAGTGTTTGGCTCTCAGGGTTCCTCTCAAGCGGGAGTTTATTTTATCGCGTTATCGATAATGACAGTTATAGCAGCCGTAATGGGATCATTAATGACAATTGCATTACCTGTCCTCAGCAGAATGAAAGATGGTCGAAAGAGGTTGATATGGCGAATAACAAAAATCAGTTTAATTGTTACGTTGCCTGTGTCATCTATAATTATTTTTTATTCAAAGGAATTCATGGGGTTTTTTGGAAAGAGCTTTGTCGATGGATCTTCTTCACTAGAAATTCTATTATTAACTATTATTCCTATGGCATTAAATGCCGCAATTATCAATTTAGCACTTACGTACGGAAATTACCGGCAAGTATTGGCCATAGGTCTTTCTGCAAACATTCCCAGAACACTTCTATATTTTATTCTCGTTCCGATTTATGGGGGAGTAGGTGCTGCAGAAGGCTATGTTATTGGGTCAATAATTGGACTAGTAACATCTATGGTTATTGCTAAAAAAATTGGCATTCATATTTTTTGGAAGGATATAATTCTGATACTAGTCATTCCAACGGTAATTGCATTTGTATTACACTATTTTGAAATAAATCTTTTATTTACAATACCAATAACACTTATTTTATCCTTTATGTTGTTTTTCAAATTTAGAATTATTAATAGAAGTGATATACAAGATTCTGTAGAAATCCTACCTAAAAACATCGGAACCCCCATGCTTCATCTGCTAAATATTATTGGTAAGAAATTAAATCGCTCCTATTAGCTAGGGGAACAAAAACAACGTCTAAAAATTTGGAAATACTAATAATATTTTTTAAGATTTAATATTCTCTTTATCAGCTGACAGAAATAAGGTAAAAGCGCTGTTTTTTTCAGCATCTATGTTTTTTATTAAATCTTCAATCCTGATTTTCTTTACATCTTTCATACTTGAAATTATTTTAAAATCCCAAAATCTCGGAAAATAGTATTTTATATTATATCCTAATTTTCTTAAATTGTCTAAAAATTCTTTTGAACGTTCCAAACCCATTTCAGCGCTATGAATTTCTATAATTAAAGTTGGTTTGAATTTTTTTAGGGTTTCAACCATACCAAAAAATGCCTCATATTCAAAACCCTCAATATCCATCCTAATTAAATCAATTTTCGGTTGTGGTCTCTCTCTCAAAAAAGAATCTAATTTTTTCATAGGAACTTCAATCGTTTTGGTCTGATCATCATTTTCAACCTCTCTCTTCTCAGAAATAACTCTGGACCAGTTTGATCTATTACTGACCAGAAACTTGACAGTACCATCCCGATCCCCTATTGCAAAATTGAAAGCTTCAAAATTAGAATTCTGCTGTAATTCGATATTTTTTTTTAGGTATGAAAAATTTGTGGGAGATGGTTCTATACAAATTACTTTTCCTTTTTTGCCAACTAACTTTCCTTCTAGTATCGCATAGTATCCTATGTTTGCACCAAGATCGATACAAATCATGCCCGGCTTTATCTCCTGAGAAATTAGTTGAGTGTGAATTGGTTCATGTTTTTTAAATATCGCTAGTTCAGCCGAAATTCCTAAATCATTTGGAACTAAGGCCAGTTTATACCCGTTTGTTTTAATTACACGTTGTTTATCAAAATCTGTTTTTGATAATCTGTATCTAAAATAATATTTAAAAAATGAATATTTCAATGCTCTAACAAGACCAAAATTTTTGATTAGATAGTTTAGACCTTTGACTTGAAATAAAAATGACAATGCCTTTCTGATGAGTTTTTCTTTTTAAATATGACTGTTTGTTTATTGCAAATTACAATAAAATGATATATGATGTTATCAAGACTGTCCCATTAAAATTTCAAAACTTTTAGGACCACAATTGAAAAGGAGATCTATAATTGACATGTAGGGAATGAACTCTCCATGTATCTGAGAATATACTGGATGTATATAATCTTGAAAAATTACTTTGATACCCAAAGATTCGAAATCTTCAACTTTAGCATAAGTCTTTCCAGTTTTACCAAAAATAAATACATCCGGTTTCATCTTCTTACATAAATCTAATACGAGGGAAGATTTCTGGCCCTCTAAATTCAATGATATTGAACTGGCTTTAACAAACTTAACATCAATACCTAATTCTTTTATAAAAAATCGGAGAAAGTGTTCATCCAAATCTGTAAGATATGTCCATTCATTATTGTATGTCTCTTGAAAAAAATTGTGGTATAATTCAAAATAAGGCGCTTTAGAATAAGCCATCTCAATAGCCTTCAGGTGTTTTCTTCTCCATTTTTGTGAATTGTCTATTTTTATTTTATTAAGTGGTTGATTATGATGTTCATGAGTTAGAATTGGAACTACCAACCACATCCAACCCTCAAAGGTACGAATTTTATTTCTGGAATACCATCCCCATTTCGCATAGCTAACTGTATCAAGAAACACGAATACATCACTACATGCTATTTTGGCAAAGTGACCTAGGTATGGCAAAAATAAAGGTTGATGAGCCGTTAATATCATTTTATTCAACAATTTTTACTATTCAAATTATACCTAAAACTATCATGTCCTAACAAGATTCAATGCTAAATAATAATACCTGTCTCATTCTGTATGATAAAC
>SDBV01014037.1_pt1 | contig 10133 bp, 9 predicted proteins | sample 2277081 | NCBI WGS metagenome assembly SDBV01 (sample SAMN10402039, study PRJNA504765) | marine sediment metagenome | isolation source: marine sediment core GS10_PC15, 223 cmbsf | place: Arctic Ocean: Southern Knipovich Ridge | collected 2010 | reverse complement strand
CATTATGCAAATAGAACTGACCGTCGCACTCGAAGAAACTCGGGCGCAGGCAGAACGCGTCGAACGTTTCCAGACCTTTCTCGATGGACTGAGGCAATTGATGAGCCAGGTAGAACCGGAGCCTTGAGTGCAGCATGAGTGATTCAGAGAGCACATTCATTGGGCGCATGTTTGGAGTGCTGCTCCGCTTAGCGGTGGTGCTTGCTCTAGGCATCGCGATCGCGGCCGGCGCTTATTTTGGCATTCCGCGTGTCTATCGAAACCTGGTCGAGCCGGCGCAGGTCAATACGACTCGCATCGATGCGCTTGAAACCGAGCTGGATCTGGCACGCGCCGATACCAGCACGTTGCGAGAGCAATCGGGCGATCGATTGGTCAAATTGGAAGCGGCGCTCGCGGAGCAAGCCGAAGCATTGGCCACCACTCAGGCCCAGCTCGAGGCAGCACTCGCTGCTTCGGTTGATCAAGACAAGACGATGAAGTCGATGAGGGACCAAATCGGAGTGGTACGGAACGCGCTAAGCGACCTTGCAGATCAGGTTGATGTGGCACTGAGCGATTCTGAAGAGCCCGATCAGGATCTACGACGGGATTTGATGATCAGCCGGGCCATGATCCACCTGGTGCGCGCAAGGCTTGGCTTACTGGAAAACAACGCCGGATTGGCCGCTGAAGAAGCCGGCCGGGCACAGGATTTGTTGGCTGCGGCCGACCCCGATGGCGAAATAGAGAGCATACAGGATGCGATCACACGCATCGGTCTCGCACTGGAAGCAATACAAGCCACGCCACTTGTGGCGGGGGACGACCTGGAGATTGCGTGGAAGCTGCTGGTGGAGGGAGAAGCAAGCAATGAGTGAAGAACAGCCTGAGGAACAGATAGGTTCCGAAGCCGAGCACCCTTCTGGCGGGAATCTCGCGGAGGAACCGAGCGAACCCGAATCGGAGAAAGATTCCGTAGAAGACGCGGCTGAGCCACAATCCGGGATCGAACCGGAAGATGCACCGACGGGAGAAGCTGCCGGGCAGCAGCTCGCAACCGAAACGGTAGACAGCCCCGATGAGGCGCCGAAGGCGCCTCCCGCTGAGGAAGCGAAAGACAGCCGCGTCGGAGGCTTCCTGAAGCGAGCGCTTCGATGGGTCGTAATCTTTTTGGTAGTTTTCACGCTCGGAATCGTCGCCATGCAATTCGTCCGGGTGCGTCCGCTTACCGATGAGCGGGACAGCCTCAGCCAATCGCTGGCAGAGGCGCAGGCAGCCCAGCAGGAGTTAGGGGCTGAGATCAATCGATTGGAAGGTGTGGAGCAGGAGAACCAGGCGCTTTCCGAAGCCCTTCAGCAGACTGAGGTCAAGCTGGCGCTCCTGAACATCCTGGTCGATGTAACCCGGGCGCAGCTGGCGCTGGCGCAGGAGGACCCGCTCAGAGTGGCTGCCGCGCTTCAAGGGACGGGGGAGAAGCTCGCCACTCTGCGAGATTTGATGCAGGATCCCGCTCTCGAAGGAATCCGCGAACGTCTGGTCCTGGTGTTATCCGAGGTGGACGGTGATCCCTTTGCCGCCGAGCGAGACCTGGAGATACTGGCCAATACCTTGCTCGAAATCGAGCGGGAACTGTCGGGCGAATAATCGACGTACATCCCAAAAGCGGGCTTCCAGAGATGGAAGCCCGCTTTTATTTCTGTAGGGAGTGTTGATAACTTGGGAGCTTGTTGCTAGGGCCTGGGCTCCAGCGTGAGCGATACATCCACGATATCTCCATCCCGAACGACAGTCAGCGTGATCAACTCGCCGACGCTCGCATCCGTAACGAGATAGCTGATCAGATCGCTAAAGCTAACGACAGTTTCGCCGTCAATTGCAATGATAAGGTCGCCTCCGGCCGAGGCGTCTGGGGCACCACAGGCTCCAGCGCCCTGTAGCCCGGCCCGATCAGCGGGTCCACCCCGGACCACGCATGTCACGTATACGCCTAGCGAACGCGAAGGAAGCTCCAGAAACTCCAATTGGCGGAGATTAAGCGAGCCGTCCCCCAGGCTGGTGATGCCAAGATAGGGATAGTCGTAGTCACCGGACTGAATGAGCGCCGGTATGACTCGCCGCACAATATTGACCGGGACAGCGAACCCGACCCCCGAGTTTGAGGCACTACCCGAAACCGTAAAACTCTCGGTTGTAATCGCACGGTTCACTCCGATGACCTCGCCTCGAAGGTTGAGCAAAGGTCCACCAGAGTTGCCAGGATTGATGGCTGCATCGGTTTGAATGAGATCCCCTGCACTAAAGGATCCGCCGCCGGGTGCCTGCCGCTCCGATTGAAGCACGCGGCCAATGGCAGAAACCACGCCCACCGTCATTGAGCCGGACAACCCAAATGGATTGCCGATCGCCACGACGAATTCTCCAACCATCACTTCGTCAGAATTGCCAAGCGGGATCGGAAACAGCTCTTCCGGAGGTGCATCCACCTTCAGCACTGCCAGGTCGGAGTCTGGATCGGTGCCGACAAGAACGCCCCAGGCCTTGAATCCGGATGGGAAATCCACTTCGATTTCCTCCGCGCCTTCGACCACATGCTGATTGGTCACGATATGCCCTTCGGTATCAATGACGAAGCCTGATCCCTGACCGAGCGGAATGGTGTCCGGATGTGGGGCGGCAAAGGTGTAGATGGTCACCACCCCCGGGTTCACACGGTTGTAGAGTTCCACCAGGTTATCCGGCGGAGCGAACACATCTTGCGGGATGTCCGAAACGACGGTTGGCGCGTTGAGGGTTGGTAGGGGCTCGGCAGTTGGAGCTGGCGCCTGGGTAGCAAGCGAAGGGAGCACCGTGCAGGATAAGGCCGCCAATCCCACGACGGAGATAAATAGCGCCAGTCGGCTCATAAAATAATCTTCATACTCCTCAGGGGCCGCTGTTCAGGATTTTCGGAGCTTGGCCAGCTGCTCGAATAATTTGCGCTCTTCCTTGCTTAGTTTCTTTGGCAGCGTGAGTTTGAGGCTGGCAAGCAAGTCTCCATGCTGAGATGGGTCTCTAAGTTTCGGCATGCCGCGGCCGCGCAGGCGAAATGTGCGGCCAGGCTGGCTGCCAGCCGGAATCTTCAGCATCACCGGCCCACCAAGTGTGCTCACTTCGACTTCATCGCCCAGTATGGCGGCATACAAATTGGTTTCTACTTCCATATATAAGTTGTCGCCTTTTCTCTCGATCCCAGGCATGTCGTGCACGCGCACCTTGATATATAAATCACCCGGTTGCCCCCTGCTTTGCTCGCCCTTGCCAGAGACGCGGACACGGGTTCCGGTCTTGGAGCCGGGCGGAATTGAGACCTCCAATTTGCGCCCGTTGAGCTTGAATGTGCGGGTGGTCCCGCTGTAGGCCTCCGCGAGAGAGATGGCGACTGGCTGCTCCATGTCCCGGCCCTTCATCTGCTGCTGTGCCTGGGCGCTCATTCCAAAGATGGCATTGAAGAAATCTGAAAAACCGCCCCCGCCAAACAGATCGCCGAAGTCGCCAACTTCAACTCGGGTGCCCGCTCGCCCTCCGGCGGACCATTGCGACCAATCGAATCCCCCAGGAGCCTGGCCGCCCCGCTCCCAGGTCCGGTAAGACGATCCGAGGCGATCATACTTGGCGCGCTTGTCGGAATCGCCAAGCACCTCGTAAGCCTCGTTGATCTCTTTGAAGTGCTCTTCGGAATCCGGGTTCTTGTCCGGGTGATACTTTAAAGCCAGCTGCCGATAGGCGCTCTTGATCTCTTTCTCATCCGCCTTGCGGTCGACGCCGAGCACCTTGTAATAATCCTTGTAATCCATCAGGAATGATTCTAATGGGGCGCGGAAACCGAAGTCAAGCCAACCATGGGTTATCTAACGAAATTCTTATCGCGTCCTCCCGTACTATCGCACGGGGGCCGATCCTGAAAATACGGTGCTATCATATCGAAAGTGGGCCTCTCTCCGGCGACAGAGCGCGTCCTCATAGTAGATGAAGATCCAGATGTCCTGGATCTGCTGGCGCGCCAGGTGCTGGAGCCGCTGGGCTACGAAGTGGCGACCGCAAGCGAGGCCGGCACGGCGATCCAGCAGGCGGTCTCTTTTTCCCCGGACCTGATCGTCGCCAGCCTCATGCTCCCCGGTTTAAGTGGAAAAGATCTTCTGGTCGCGCTGCGATCGCAGGGCTTGAATGTTCCTGTGCTGGTCACAGCGGAGGAAGGCCAGGAGGCGGACGCCATCCAGGCCTTCCGATTGGGCGCCAAAGATTACATGGTCAAGCCGCTGCGCGAGGCCGAAGCCCTGGCCGCCATCGAACGCGCACTGAAAGAAGTTCGCCTGAGCAACGAAACAAAACAGCTTGCGGCCGAGCTGGCAGATAGCCACCGCCAATTAGAGCAGCGGGTTCGCGAACTCACCACCATTTACGGAATCGGGAAAGTCGTAACCTCTACGACGAATCAACGCGAGCTGTTCGATAAGCTGATGCTCAGTGCCCTGAATGTCACGAATGCCGATATGGGTTGGGTGCTGCTCCTCGATGAAGACAGCGGCCACCTGTTCCTGCGCGCGCAGCGCGGAATGCCGAAAGCGCTGGCCAATAAGATCCATCAAGCCTGGGACGACGGCGTGAGTTCCCTGGTAATGCTCTCCGCAGAGACGCTTAGCATCCATGGAGAGGGGTTGGAGCAATTCAAGCTAGCTCGTTTCGCAAAGGCGGCGCTGATCGTTCCGATCAAAGCACGCGAAGAAGCCATCGGAGTGCTCACAGTTGCCAGAGAAGAGGCCAAGCCATTCAGTGATCCAAACCAGCGAATGTTGGAAGCGGTTGGGGACTATGCGTCGATTTCGCTGATAAACGCGCGATTATTCCAAGCTCTCACGGGTCGGGCCGAAGAGCTGCAAGAAGTCGTGGATGAGACTTATACTGGTTTGAAGGATCAGGAGGCCTGGGTTGAACGTGTTCGCACCGAACTCAATGATTTGAAAGATCAGATCCCTGTTCTGTTAGAAAACTCCGAAGATCCGCCGCAGCGCAAGCGACTCCAGGTTCTTGGCGGCGATCTCGACACGATGCTGCAGGACCTGGATGAGATGCCACATTTGCGGGCCGCATCTACTCCTTCTCCAACCGCCTGAAGCCTATTCTCAACGCGAGTACCATATTCGCTCGCAGGTGAGCATGCAAGGATCTAGCCGCTGGCAAGCTTCATGCACCTTCCATTTGAAACCACACATGAATAAACCTCTGATCCTCGTCGTTGACGACAGTCCGGACATCCGTCAATACCTTGAAGAAGCGGTGCTCGGCCCTGCGGGCTACGAGGTGCGAACCGTCGGCGATGGCATGTCGGCGCTCACCTTGGTGCGCGAAATCGAACCGGATGTCGTCATCACCGACAACCAGATGCCGAATCTTACCGGCCTGGAATTGATCCAACGCGTGTGCTCAGAAATACCCCATCCTCCAATCATCATGATGACCAGCGCACGGAACGAAACCTTGGCGGTAGATGCCATGCGAGCCGGCGCCTTCGATTTGCTGGGTAAGCCGTTCGAAGCGGAACTCATGCTGGCCGCGGTTGGAAGGGCACTGGTTCAGCGCAGACGCTGGCGAGAGATTGTTGATGGGCAGAGCAACGCTAGTTCTGCAGCCGAAAAACTTGAGCGCAGACTGGAAGAGCTCGAAACCCTGACCCTTATCGGGCGCACCGTCACCGCCATGTTGGACCACAACGAGGTCCTGACAGCGGTTGTGGACGAATCAGTACGCCTGACCGGCGCCGAAGAGGGTAGCCTGCTGCTCCTGGATGAGACCACCGGCGAGCTCTATATGAGGGCTTCTAAGAACTTCGATGAGGTGTTCGCACGCACGTTCCGGCTTCAAGTAGAAGACTCGCTGGCGGGCCAGGTCATTGAATCCGGTGAGCCGGTGCTGTTGGACGAACAGACCCCTCAAAAGATCAAGACTTCTTATTTAGTGCATTCTCTAATCTACGTGCCGTTAAAGGCGCGCGGCCGTACGATCGGCGTCCTGGGGGTTGACAACCGCAAAGCAGGAAACACTCTGACCCGCGAGGATGTCGCCATCCTAACTGCGATGGCAGATTACGCGGCCATCGCAATCGAAAACGCAAGGCTGTTCAATAGCTCGGAGGCGGAGCGTCGGAAGTTGGAGACGATATTGGCGCGGGTTGAAAATGGCGTGATTGTTGTTGACCCCGAGAATCGTTTGCTGATCATGAATCAGACTGCGCGAGATGCTTTCGGAGTGAACGGAAATTGGAACAGGCGCCCGATAAGCGAAGTCATTGAGGACCCTCGCATCCTGGCCATGCTGCGTGCCTCTGTCCGAGTGCCGAAGAGAGAGGAAGTGGAACTCCAGGACGGAAGAGTGTTCAACGCCCAGCGGACACCGATCGAAGGCATCGGACAGGTGATTGTGATGCAAGACATCACCCATCTCAAAGAATTGGACCGGATCAAGTCTGAATTCGTCACCACCGTGTCTCATGACTTGCGCTCGCCTCTGACTGCCATATTGGGTTACATCGAGCTGATCGAGCGCTCTGGTGGGCTGAATGTGCAGCAAGAGGAGTTCATTCGACGGGTCCAACTCAGCGTAGGTCAGATCACGGACCTGGTGAGCAACCTGCTGGATTTGGGTCGAATCGAGGCAGGCTTAGACGAAGCAAAAGAAAACACACCGATCGCGGTCCTGGCGCGCTACGCGCTCGAGAGCATGCGAAGTACTGCGGAAAGCAAGGGCCTGACTCTGGAGTCGGACATTCCGGAAGAGTTGCCAATGGTCCTTGGGGCGCCGATCCGATTGCGGCAAATGATCGGCAATCTGCTCGACAACGCGGTCAAATACACGCCTCCTGAAGGTGTCATAGATATTGAAGGTGAGGGGGAAGGCAATCAAGTGATCTTGCGCGTAAGAGATTCTGGCCCGGGTATTCCTGCGGCCGATCAGCCTTATCTGTTTGACAAATTCTTCCGAGCCAGCAATGTCCCCGAGGATTTGCCCGGAACGGGGCTTGGCCTTTCGATCGTCAAGTCGATAGTCGACAACCACGACGGTCGGATATGGGTCGAGTCTGAACTAGGCCAGGGAACGACCTTTACGGTGGTGCTGCCCACTGCCGATCCCCAAGAGTAGAACAACAGATTAAGGTTAGCCTCCACCGGGGCGGTGAGGGAGAAACCCGGTGGAGGCGTTTGCCAAAGGAGGACTGAGCGTTGTTGCTCTGTCTCCGACCCTATAATAGCTCCCGCGGAACATGTTCCACACGGAAGAATGTCAGGGCGAATGGGTGACAATCATCCTGATTCTATAAAGGCAGCCAATGTCCAGTGATCTAAGACGCCGTCTCGAGCGGCTCGAGCGGGGAAAATCCCGAGTGCGGCCTCGGCACCGAGGCAAAATCCGGGAATTACCGAAAGGCGAAGAAACCAAGACTGCCAGTGGCCTCGCCTTTCACATTAATACGTACTACCCATCCGACTATCTCCACGGCAATCGACCTCTGCAAGAGGTGTTGACGTACGCATCCGGACTCGCGGCAGAGGTAGGCAACGACCCAGGTCTGAGCGGCTCGAAGATCCGTCGATGGGGTTTTGTAGACATCGAGACCACCGGGCTTTCCGGAGGGGCAGGAACGCTGGGATTCTTGATTGGCCTCGGCACATTCGATGAAGGTGGGTTCAACCTGCGACAGTACTTCCTGCGCGATCCAGAAGAGGAAGCTGCGACCCTGCAGCTATTGCGCTCCGACCTCGAGAAGGTGGATGGGCTGGTGACGTTCAACGGGCGCTCATTTGATCTGCCAATCCTTGAATCTCGCTACACTATCGCGGTGCGCGATCGCTGGCGGCTCTCGAAACGACCACACCTTGACCTGCTGTACCCCTCGCGACGCCTGTGGAGCAAGACCCTGCCCAACTGCCGATTAGGCACGCTAGAGCGTCGAGTGCTGGAAGTCGAACGCACCGAAGAGGACGTGCCGGGTGAGCTGATCCCAGGAATGTATTTGGACTATCTACGAACCGGCGACGCATCCGATATGACCCGGGTGATCTACCACAATGCTATCGACATCCTTTCCCTAGTCGGGCTTTCGTCCGTTGTCTTAGAAAAGCATCTGGATCAGGATCCGAGTGGGCTAGCAGGAGGGGAAGCGCTTGCGGTCGCCCGCTGGCATGAGGCGAATGGCCGAATGGCGGAAGCGGAAGTGGCCTACCAGGCTGCCGTGCGCGGCGCTCCCAACAACGTGCTGCGAGCCGAGGTGCTCAAGCATCGCACGGCGATGTTGAAACGCCAAGATCGCCGCGAGCATGCGGTATCAAGCTGGAGGGAATGGCTCGATGCAGCGCCAGATGACCCCGCTCCTTGTATCGAACTGGCGATGTATTACGAGTGGGAGCTCAAAGACCTATCACAAGCACTTCATTGGGCGGAGACGGCCTTGGGTGTCGTGAACCAGTGGTCAAAGGGGTGGAAGCGGGATCGACGGTCTGCCGAGGTTACACACCGCATTAAACGGCTACAGCGAAAGCTTGCTGGCTAGCCTAGGAACTCCAAGTCTGCAAGCCAACCATCATGAAGTGATTTCCGTCTCCTGCCGAACCGCATGGTAAAGGTGTTCGGCTTTGAGTTCATGGTGCGTGTAGCAGGGGGCACCCAGTCTATCTGCTACCGCGTTGGCCAACCCCTGGTCGAAGGCGGCATGCTCCATATTAATGACCACCGAACGAATTTCGCTCTCTCGAATACGATCCGCTGCCAGCATGGCTTCTTCCTGAGGCGACAGGCTGCTTAGGGAGACGTTCCCTGCTCCATCTGTCAGCAGCACCATCAGCGGCAGCACTTCCGGATGGCTCAGCCTTTCCCTGGTAAAGGTCTCGAGTGCAAGCGTGAGCCCGGCTGACAATGGCGTTTTCCCGCCTACGGGAATATCTGCTAGTGCATGCTGCGCGAGCTGCACCGAGTTGGTGGGTGGCAGCACCGTAAGCGCACGATCCTTCTGAAATACGATAAGACCCACCCGATCCCGGCGCTGGTAGGCGTCGTTGAGCAACGAAAGAATGGCGCCTTTCGTAGCAGACATTCGTTCTGCTACCGCCATGGACCAGGAGGCGTCCACTACAAATAGGATCAGGTTGGATGCTTTACGAATGCGGACCTTTCGATGGAGATCCGAAGGCAGGATGGCAAACGCCACATGCTCTTTAGACCGGTGGATTTGATGAGGGGCGGCGGCCCGCATCGTGGCGTCGAAGGCGATGTCGGTGGTGCGGTCTTGTGCGAGACGAGCGGAAATGTAGCGGCCGCGCTTGCGATCGGTTCGGGTGAGCGTCCGGCGGCCGCCATGTTTACGGGTTATTCGATCGAGGGGATTTTGCAGACGCCGGGGGGAAAATACGGTTCCCACCTTGACCTTGTCGCCGCCTTCCCACCAGCGGGCGCTGATGGACTCGACGACGGTTTGTTCAGCTGGACTGGCCTGCCCGAGCTCTCTGTTATCTTCTTCGGAATCCCGGGCTACGCCCTGGCGCTGACTTTTTTTCGGTCGAGCTCCTGCTCTTCCAGCGGTTCAGGCTCCGACTGTGTAGAGCCTCCCGCCTGGCTTTGTATCTGCTCAATTCGGTCTTCTAGATCGGTGAGTTTAATTTCTGCCTGCTGGAACGGTCCACGCCGCAAACGGTGGGGAAGCGCGAGCTCTGCTGCACGGGCGATATCGGTATCATCGATCGCCTCTCGACCCTCAAAGGCCGCGTTCGCCTTTGCGGCTTTGAGAATAACAAGATCAGGCCGATGGCCATCGACGTTTAATGAGGACGTGAGGGCTGCGATTGCGTGCAGGTTCCGCGCCTCATAGCTCACCTTATCGACCGTATTCCGCGCGGTCTCGATGCGCTCGGAAAGTTCGAGTTCGCTCTCCATCCACTCTTCGCGAAAGCCGACCGGGTCTTGCTCGAAGGCCAGATTCCGCTCCATGATAGCCACTCGATCATCCGGATCAGATAGACCGCGTATATCGACCGATAGTGCAAAGCGATCGAGCAACTGGGGTCTCAAGTCGCCTTCCTCCGGATTCATTGTGCCGACCAGGATGTAACGCGAGGGATGAGTGAATG
>SDBV01014036.1_pt1 | contig 10135 bp, 10 predicted proteins | sample 2277081 | NCBI WGS metagenome assembly SDBV01 (sample SAMN10402039, study PRJNA504765) | marine sediment metagenome | isolation source: marine sediment core GS10_PC15, 223 cmbsf | place: Arctic Ocean: Southern Knipovich Ridge | collected 2010 | reverse complement strand
ATCGCTTGAATATAACCTTTTTTATCTTTAACAATAAGCCCAGTCTTATTATTCTTAACAAAGAGTTTTTCCATTGCATTATCAAACACGACAGGAACAACTCCAGAAGCCATAGCTATTTGTAGAACTAAATCACACGTTCCATAATGATACGGAGCTAACGGATAACCAAATATATCAAAGCTTTGTAAGTAATCCTTTAATGTCTTTTTAGGAACATAGCCAGTAAATGTAAACTTATCTCCTATTCCCATTGCTTTAGCTTGAGCTTCTATTTCTTTATGTTTTAATCCACCAACCACTATAAACTTTAGATTTGGTATTGTATCAAGATCAATAATTTCTTTGCACATTTCTAAGAAATCTGGGTGTAGTTTAGCGTAATCGACTGTACCTATATATCCTATAACAAATCCTTTATGCTTGTTTACTTTAACGTCTTTATATTCTTCAACACCATCTGTAGACCAAATACTAAATAACCGTTCTTTATTTTCTAATTTAGCCACATTATATGCTTCATAGCTTAAAGCTGTGGTGAATACAAATATGTCTGGATACATTAATATTTTTTCAGTATAAATATTAGGAGCATCAAAACCAGAGTTATGCCCAAGCATTACTAATCTACACGGTGGCAGTTCATTTCTTACTAAGAAATCCATTAGTAAAGGATTATTCCAGTGATGTATAAGAACAACATCAAAATCAGGAATTTTATTAATTAACTCTTCATGTGTTACATTATCAGTATAAGGGATATTAAGTGATTTTATTTTTTCCAAAACATAATCCATCGTATATCCAAATGCTGCAATCTCATGTTCAAACGTTTTATTCTGAGATAAGTATCCTAAAATTGTGCTACCTACCCCTCCACCTAGATGCGGTGTAATATGTAATATCTTCATTATCTTATCCTCTTTAAATACCCACTGGGATTACCAGTCATTATTAATTTTTTATAAATATCATCTATCTCAAAATTGTCATTCTCTTTAAGAAATTCCCATACAGCAGTCTTTGGATTATTTCCTTTACCCCATGGTCTGTCTGATGTAGTTCCTTTAGGTAGATCTTCAATACCAGTATCTTCTACAACTATATAACCTCCTACACTTACCATATGGGCATAAGCTCTAAGCTCTTTTAATACATGGTTATGGGTATGATTACTATCTAAAAATACCATTACTTTCTTACCTTTGACTAATTCATAAACACTTGCTATTGTTCCTTTATCTACGCTAGATGCTTGTACTAAAATTATCTTCTTACTAAGTGGATGGTTTATAATAGCATTTAGGTTCTGTGGATATAAGTTAATTTCTATTCCTATAACTTTACCATCATTTATTAAACCACAGCCCTCTAGAGCCATAAGCATTGTAGCACTAAACATAAGAGAACCACCCGCAGCTACACCTGTCTCAATAATAATGTCAGGTTTAACCTTCCAAATAATTTCTTGTTTAGCCTGTAAATCTTGTGGCACTTGAAGAATAGGAAGTCCAAACCAAGAGAAGTTGTAAACATATTTTATTTTTACAAGCTCTTTATGGAGTAATTGCCAAGCTTTCTGAACATCTTTATTATCTTCATACATCTATAATTTCACCTTTAAACCCTAATTCTAAGGCTTTCCTTATAAGTAAATCTTTATGAACCATTGCTGTTATTATAAGAAAAGAATCTTTATCAGCGTCTTTTAAAATATGACTACCGTATATTTTCTTCCCTTTAAACTTCTGTTTTTGTTTTTGTGGTGTATCGTCAACTAAAATTAAGTCATTAATATTTTTTAATCGTGTCATAGGATAATAATACATAAATTCTTTTCCAATTCCCCAACAATATACCTTACCACTAACTTTAAAAATAACTGATAAGTTTGGTAATTTCAACGTACCAATCATATTAGATTCAGTTTTAGATGTATTGATTAATTCAAATCCAGTACTATGTGCTAATAATTTAAGATAAATATCTTTAAAATGCTGTATATGTTCTGGTATTATATACCAATAAATATCATGGTATCTTTCAGCATCTGGAACACCTATATAACACAAACCACCTTTAACTAAAACTCTTTTAATTTCCTTCATAGCAAGTTTTAAATTTGATAAGTGTTCAAGTACTTGGTCTAAGATTATTATATCAAATGAATTATCTTCGAAAGGAATATTGTAAACATTCCCATTTTTAATATTTTCATTATTAGCTTCTTTAACATACGCCTCAATTGGTTCTATACCATATAAATTTTTATACTCCCTTTTATTTTTTAAGAATTTTAAGAATCCTCCTAATGCACAACCTACGTCTAATATCCGTGAATCTTCTTTTATATAAGGTAAAATAAACTTATATAATTGCTCATATCTTACAACTGAATGAATATTATAACTTCCTGGTCTATCCCCGTTCTTATCCTTTGAACTTAAATTAGACGGAGCATATTCTTCTTCATAATATTTAGTAAGATTTCTTAATTCTATTTCACTCAAATCATTATAAAGATGACCACAGTTATTACATTTACGTATACATATATCTTTATAAAGATATGAACCATCGAAACCCTCACAGTTAAGATATTTAAACTGTTTAGTATAACTACAATCACATATAGGACAATCCATTATTAAAACCTCTCATATAATTCTTCTGCTTTATCATCTAAATCAACTGGCATTCCGTGTGAAAGCTGACTACAGCTACCACACATATCAAATATTTTTCTAAGTTTTTTTAAAAATGCTAAACGATAAAAGTTAAATCTTCCACCATTCCAAACATCTTTAACATTATCTATTATAATATTACCTATAATCATTTTCCTTGCCCAATCAAGAAAACATAAACTTACAGTCCCATCAGAATTAATCGACATTGAATAAAATACATAAGGACAAACCATAACTTCGTGTATTGGTTGACCATATATTCCAACTTCTTCATTCTGTTTAGGACCTTCAAACCCATACCAACAGTTCATGGTATGCTCAATAAATATTCCATCGCATATATCTCCGAATGTTTCTAAGAATATCTGCTTATCTTCTTCACTTAAGAAATCACCGTCAATCTTTATAATCATTTCACACTGTTTTCTATTGTTGTATAAGTGTGCTATATTCTCAACAAATATATCAAAATTCATTTTTACATTAGAGAAATCTAAATATTGCTTTGCATTAACTCCCTCAATTGATATGTTAATTCTATCTAATCCAGCTTCAATTATATTTAAATTCCTTTTTGGATTCAACATAGAACCATTAGTAGTTGTATCTACTCTGTCACAACACCCACTATCTTTAGCATACTCTACCATCTTAACAAAATTTGGATTTAGTAGAGGTTCACCATGTAAATATAATCTTAATACTTTAATCGGTTTATCAAATTCACAAATGTCGTCTACTATTTTCTTATAAAGAGGAAACTGCATAAGTTTAAGTGGTCTACCAACACTTTTCAATAATTTTCTATCACTTGACGGACAGAATTTACATCTGAAATTACACATATCAGCTGGATCTACAAATATAACCCAAGGTGTACTTAGGGGTATAGCCTTATCCAGAGGTTCTCTTCCTTCTAATTGTATTCTTGGCTTTATTTTTGCTTTCATTTTAATTACCAATAACTATTTTTAACATTTTTAACTCCTTCATCGAAATCAATTTTTAATTCGGTTATTAATGATCTCGCAAACTGTATATTAGGTATATACATCTCACTCATATCACCTACTTTAAGCACTTCTTTTGACGCTCTTATCTTTTCATCAATATGATACTTATGAATCATATCGTCTAAGATTATGTTATCATAAGTCAAATTATAAATCTCCTCCATTAAGAAAAGATAATACATTCCACATCCCCATCCCATATAAGTTTTTTCATCGTGTCCTCGTGCTTCTAATAAGTACGGTATATAAGTCAATACAATAGTACAAAATCCCCATTCTTCTTTAAGTTTACCTTTCTCATCAATCCACCATCCCCTTACTGCTAATATTTTTTTTGTTATATCGTTCTCTCTAATCCATTTTACAACAATATCATTTAGATTTTTTGGATATTCAATGTGAACGTCAAGATCCATTATAAAAGTGCAGTTCGTTTCTTGCGTTATTTTATTTACTACTTTCGATGTGTGAAAACCAATTCCTGGTGTTTTCTTTATACTTACAACTTTAAATCCATATTCTTTAGCAATTTTTACAGTGTCGTCAGTAGAACTATAATCACCTACTATTACTTCATTTCCTTGACCAACTATAGATTCAAAAGATTTTCTAAGGTTCTCTTCACCCGCATATTCTACTGCATTAAGTAGATAATAAAAATAACAAATCGTAGGTTCTGTACCATATTCTTTAACAATTCTTTGTTTTCTCTTATTCATTTCTTCTCTATAAGTTTCCTTATCTTCCCAAACAAAATGATCTCTTATTTTTTCATTTTGTTTTCTCATATATTCTTTCCATACAGGATCGTTAGGATCTCCCATTTTAATCACCAATAACTATTTTTAACTGTTTTTATACCATCTTCAAAATTTTCTTTTAAAGGCTTTAAACAATTAATTGCTTGATACTTCGAAAACGTATCCTTCTCATAAGTATTATATATTGTTATATCAAAAGTATTTGCCCATCTTTTTATCTTTTGTTGCATATGAAATCTATGAATCATAGTATCGACATATATATTATCTATTTCTAATTTGTAAATATCTTCTAATATACCGAGTATGTAATAAGTAGTTCCACAACCGTAATAGGTTCTTTCATCATATCCCCTAACTTCTAAGAGAAAAGGTTTGTATATAATTCCCGAAGAGCAATGAGCATATTCTACCCTTTTTCTTCCATTTCCTTCGTCGTATAATCCCCTTAAAACTAACTGCTTTTTAGTTATATCACATGGTTCTATATTCCATTTAACAATATAATAAATATTTTTAGGATATACTGTATGAATATCCAAGTCTACCACAAAATTACTCTTAGAATTATGCATTATCTTATTATTTATTTTTGACTCATGGAAAGTAATTCCTGGTGTTTTTTCTACAGTTATAACCTTGAGTCCACATTCCTCTGCAAGTTCTTTTGTTCCATCATTAGAGCAATAATCACCTACTATTACTTCGTCTCCCTGCCCTGCAATAGAATCAAACGATTCTTTTACATTTGCTCTTCCTACATAATCAATAGCATTCCATAGATAATAAAAAAAGCATATTGTAGGTTCACGACCATACTTTTCTACTATTTGTTTCTTCTTATCTTCAATATTCATTGTATTCCCCTTGAATCTGTCCATTGTTCCATTTTAGTCCAATCACTTATTCTTGTATGGTAAAACCAACAATCTTTTATAATAAACATTCTCGCTCCTCTTTCTCTTGCTCTATCCTGCATAATTTCTTCTCCTCCACCCCACATATATCTCATATCACAGAAATCTCCATTTTCTAATTTAACTAAGTGATAAAATTCTGGAGTAAAAGCCATTATAAATCCGTTTATATCTGCGAATTGATAAGTCTCATTTGTTATTTCTCTTATACCCTTACCAGCCTTCTTAGCTAATTGATGGCTGTTTACGTGCAGTCCATTACTAAGGGGACCATATAATCCTATATCTTTAAATTCATGATTTAGTACAATATCTATAAAGTTATTAATACTATTATTAAGAATTACATCATCATTAATCAGGATTATTAAATCACAGTTGTCTTCAACTGCCATTTTAATTCCGTCATTATAAGGACCAGCTAAACCCCTAATAGTTTGATCCTCAATACGTTTGTATTTCATATTAGAATAAGATGGGGTTTTATATACTTCATCTGAACCATTATCAAACAGATACAGTGTAAAATCTTTCTCAATAGACGAATACAAGCTCTTTAAGAAAGTATTTATTATAAAAAAGCTATTACGAGTACAATCAGCACATTTATGCATAATGCATATAAAGCCTATATTAGTCATGCTGATCTACTTTTTCTTTTTTAGGTTTACTTTCTTTATAACCATTCTTTTTAATAGCTTCTTGTAATTTAAGATAGTCCCATGTAGCTTGTCTCATTACTGTACTTATGGTTTTTCCTGCGTGTTTAAGATATTTTATCAGGTCTTTATACATTTCTTCTGTCGATCTGAAGTTGATCACGTGGTCTAGTTTTTCTTTATCGGACACGATAAAACACTTATATCTTTTCTTTTTGTTTAAAGCTAGCTATTAAATCAACCCATAACCATGCCAAAGATGCTTGTGTAGTCCCAGAGAAGATCATCCCTATCATTATGAACAAATTTAAAACAACCATATAAATTAATCTTCCCACTCCTATCTCAAAAGTATCATTAATGTAAATTTTCTTACGTGCTAACTTATTCCACTTTTCTACTAACCCAATAATAATTCACCTTTATTTTTATCATTTTTAATAACTCGGATTACTCACATATTCTATTCCTTTAATTCTCATAAACTTTACATAACAAGGGGTAACGCCACCAGTATAATGTCCGTAAATCTGTATTAAATCTCCAGTATTTACTTCTATATCCTCAGTAAAAGCCACGTAACTTGTCGTGGAATTAGCATGTTCAGAACCAGTTGCTACCCCATTAATATACACTCTTGTTTTTGTTTCAAGAAATCCTCCCGATTTATGCTGCCAATAAATCCTTAACTTCATACTTCTATATACTGTGATTTCTTTAAGTATTGTATAATCCGCCTGTGTGTCAGCCCTTTCAGTATCATTCGAAAAGATTAAATCATCAGAAGCTATACTATGTCTTGCATATATTTTAGTAGCAACATCTTGATCGTTTGTTGGATTTACAACATTTATTATTTTTTGAGTATTAGCATCAATATCTCCATCTGCTGCAGTAGGCATTGAGTTCAACTTGATAGCAGAAACATCTATACCATCAATAGTAGAAGTTGTTGTTAGATCAGCACTTAAAGTGAGTCCTACAAAAACAGGCGAAAACGAAGTTTTTAAATCTTGGTTTATATAAGTATGGTCAAGACCAGTCGATGCTTTATGAGTATCATAATCAGTTTTAAAATCTGAAACATCTACACCATCAACTAGACCACCAGCAGTGAATGTTATATCATCCGAACCCATTATAATATTACCACTCATGGTTATCTGACTGAAAGCAACATTACTAGTCGTTGTTAAACCTTGATTCAATGCTCCTACATAAGCCCATTGAGTTCCTGATATAGTATTAGCACCAATATTACTGAACTCTTGAAGTTTTGCATTAGTAAGAGTTACACTCGTACCAGTTATACTATTTGCAGCTAATGTTAAGTTTCCTGTAAGAGCTAATCCACCAAATTGTACTGAATCAGCTATTTTAACTGGTTGATCTGCTCCACCAACATAAACCCATTGTGCAGAAGATATTGTAGTAGCGCCTATATTATTAAACTCTTGAAGTTTTGCATTTGTAAGATTAACAGATGTTCCTTTAATACCATTTCCTACTAGGTCTAAATCTGCTTCTATACCTCCTTCATGAAGGTAATTTCTAAAAGCTCTTTGTAATCCAGGACTACCGTCTCCAGCATCTGCTACGTTTTGAAAGACTATCATATCAACACGACCAGGTCTCTTAAGAAAACTTGTATTGATTAAATCTCTTTCAAATTCATTTGTTACTGCCATTTTCGTTCACCATATTTATTATATTTATTTTAGCTTTTTCAAGCTTTTTATTCATTTTCATAAAATCTCCTAATGAGATTTTTATTTCATACTTCAATTCATGCATGTGTTTCTTAGCCATATAACCTTTATAAGCTTTTTCAGCTTTAGCTTTTGAATCATACATACACTCACCACTACCTATTTTCCATTTTCCGTTTGGACATTTGGTTACTGGCATTTATAATTCACCGAATTCATATTGAATTTCTATATCATTTGTTATGTTAAGTGGATCATCTGTATAACAGAGTCTAAACCCTGCATCTCCTTGTGATCCTGTGGCTCCAGCTGCATTATAATATCCAGTGTTCGCATAAACAGATCTAGCAATCATAGTTTTTGATTTATTATCATCACTATTACTTGGATCTTTTACAGGACCGTCACCACTAAAGAAGATTGCTATTTCTCTTACAGGTGTCCCACTAGGTATATCACCAGGAATATCAAAACTAATAGTAAATTCTACTGTTTGATCTCTCCTTTTAATTATTGGAACAACCGATGAGCCTATTGGTCTTGACAAGAAACTATCTTCGTTTGATACTAATAATGTATCAGCGACTGGATAGTTATATTCTTCTGTAGGTACTATTCCGTCTATTCCTGTGGCTCTCTCTGCTGAAGCATTATTGAACATGCATGTGCCAGCCATAGACTTTCTCTGAGTATCCCAACCAGAATCTCCGCCAGCGTAATCTCCTTGATCTTTTGGATTCCACCAACTTTTTAGACCAAATAGGAAATCTAGGGCTGCTTCAATCCCGTCGTCTACAAAGAGATTTGGATACCAATCTGACCACTTACCAAATATTCCATCTTTATCCTTAATTCTTCTTTTTTGTCTTCCTTTAAAAATCATTTTATTTCACTTTATTCCTCAAATACATCCCAGAATTTATCTGGTCGTACATAATCGTTGTGTAGTCCTGTAGCCATAACACTTCCTAATTGCCCAGTAGCATCATCTAAATTATACAATCCAAAACCTTTAGGGTACAGTCTTTGAAAGTTATCACCTATAGCCTCATATCCAGTGTTAGCTGGACTCCAACTATTACCATAAGCATCCATAAACCCTGTCCCACTTCCTATGTTTTCGATTCTAATATTTGGACTTGCTCCTAATGTTTTCAAAAATGTAAAGCCAGTATTTTCAACTATTCTATTTATTAATACTTGTTCTATATATCCGTATTGTCCCGTGCTACCAAAACCTGTAGCATCAACAACAAAATCTACTCTTAAATGATAATCGCTATGAGGTAAACCTGCTCTTATCAAATTATTATTATGATCGTAAAATCCATCAATACCATTATGTTTAACATAAAATCCATAACCATTACCTAAATCAACACCATCTACTAAACCAAATCTCATTTCAGTATCTTGTGGATGAACCCACATTTCAAACTGTCCAGTTGCTACACCGTTAGCACTATGATGTAAATAAGAAGCATCTTCAAATTTAGCCATGTGTCTATTTATATCATTTACATTAAAATTCACTACATTACCTTGTGCTGTCCAAAAACCATTTTCGAGATGACCAACCATTCCAGTTCCCACCCTTTCAAAATGATCAATAGCCTTTGTCCATCCATTCCAAAAAGTCCATCTAGGTGTATTTAATAACTTATATCTCATTTCAAATGCACCAGATGCGAAATTAATATGATGCATTTGACTAGTTTCAAAAATATCAAAATTACCAAAATTTCCTAAATCATAAAATCCTACAAACACACTTACACCAGCAGGTGTTAAAGATTCAGCTATATAAATTAACAAATCTTTATAATTTTCATAAATATCTTTACCGAAAGGAGAAGCTATACTTACTCTTCTTGGTAGAACTAAATTCCATACTGGTTCTTGTAGATGAAATCTTTCATTTATTTGTATATCACCTTCAGACAATTGTAAGAAATGAGCAAATAATCTCTTAATCTCTTTCTTAGTAGGAGTTACCCACCATTTTTGAGTCCAAGATTTATTTATAAATTCCTTTACAAGTTGATGATCAGCATCAGTCATATTATCCCAATCAAGAACTTCTCTAGCTAATCCTACATCAAATCCTTTCATCCTTTGGATATATTTGGTAGCGTTATATCCATCATATTTATAACCTAAGCACTGCTTACAAGGTTCTACCGTAAACTCAGGTTCTATCCCAGTACCACTACATCTCAAACATTTAGTCGGAGCTATCCAAGGTCCTTGCACAATATCTCTAAGAATTTCAGTAATTCTATGTAGTCCTAACCAATATATAATTTTTGAACCAGCAGAAGCTAATGCGTAAAATTCTATTTTCGAAGTATCATAATCAACATCGTCTGTTACTGTATTTATTTCA
>SDBV01014035.1_pt1 | contig 10135 bp, 7 predicted proteins | sample 2277081 | NCBI WGS metagenome assembly SDBV01 (sample SAMN10402039, study PRJNA504765) | marine sediment metagenome | isolation source: marine sediment core GS10_PC15, 223 cmbsf | place: Arctic Ocean: Southern Knipovich Ridge | collected 2010 | reverse complement strand
CGTATAAGATCGATCCCGAGCGAATGGTGTCCCTCTTGAGTTGCATACCGTACTTTTCGGGGCATGAAGCCAAAATTTGTTGGAGCCAATTTTTCGGTGGATTATTCCACCTCATGAAATAGGTTCTGTATTTTTGGTCTACGTACAATCGCCCTTTGATACGTTTGGACCAATAGTAGTCCCGTTGTCCCAACAGTACACGTTTGTATTGCCGATCCCATTGTCGATTTCCGGTGTTCACCAAATTAGGTCGGGACTCCACTTTCGGAACAACCACCTTCTCAGGACCCAACAACCTTCGAATAACAACCCCCTTTTTTCCGGTCGCGCTCACCCCATTTTCACGCGCGAGTGTTCTGAGTTTGCCGATGTGAAGAGTTTCTAAAAAATCCTTCTCAAAAAAATTGTTCCTTAAAAGATTCTCTGTAGGAAACAAAGGAGCGTTTGGCGGTGCCCCTTTTACTATGTCTGTCCGACGTACAATAATTTGCATATTTTACATGCATATTATATTATTTTATAGGGTTCCAACGTCTTTTGCTACCACGATTCTCTCGAAAACTGACTTTCACGTGACGGTTTGCCATCATTCAACTATGGAACTCGTCTATAATAAGCCTATCATTTCGACCAACAAGAAAACGTGCCTTGTTTCGTTAAAACATGTGAAAGCGAGGGAGTATTTCAGCAAAGAGCAGTTAATAAGTTACGTGGAACGAGTGAAGGAGGACAACGCCAAGAGTAAGATGAAATATTGGCGGAACAAAAGGAAAAAATTGTTGGTGGAAAGAAGAGTCGCAAAAGATCCAGCTCCAACTCCACCCGAGTGATTTTTTCCTGGAAGTCCGACCCCCGCCCAAGATTTAATTTTTTGTAGATCGGTCCAAAAAACTTTCAAGCCTTACAGCACTTTTAGAGCTGAAATAGAAGTAAAAATGAGAGAGAGAGAAGGAAAAATAACCCACGTTTATAGAATTGTAGAGCGTATAGAGGGCATGGAAGCGAGGTATATGTGTTATTATCAGGTCATATAGATATATATCTACATATATGTAGATATATTTGTTCTTACTCCGTAAAGATGTGGTCCAAGCAAACTTCTGCAAGGCGTTGAACCAAAACTATCAGATGCAGGACAGAAGAAAGGAAAAATAACGTTCCTGTAAAATTCTTTATAAAATGTTTAAAAAATTTTATTACTTCTCACTTTCCACAATCCTCTGCACCAATATCGCTTTCTTCCCGGAAACCTTCAACTTCTTCTTCCTCAACATTTCTTTCAATTCGACTATCTTCATCCTCATCAGCTCTTCCTCTCTCGTTTTGGGCGCTTCCTTCGGTTTCTTCCTTTTTACTGCTCCAGCGGCATGTCGAAGCGTAGGAATGATCCTCTTCTTCCAATCATATCCTGTAGCCTTTTCAGACATTACATACAAATCTCCGTGATTGAGTTGGAAAGTAAAAAGAGGACCAATAGGTTTGGTGCGTTGATACCATTGATAATACAACGGCATGGTTGCACCTAACCTGAAAGCAACCACTTTTTTTCGTTCTCCATCTCCATGGAAACCTATATACGTCTTTGTGACATCGTAGTACAAATTCCCTTCCGCAAACAATCCTTCTGCTTTCGTTCCGAGAGCTTTTGGAAGCGCTGCACGAATGGAATTAAGGAGAGGAACGTCCTCAAAAGCCACAATTCTCCCTTTACCCTCGGGGTAATTGGGTTCTTGCGCTTCTGGAGCATAACACACATTGTACCGTGCTCGTTTGTTCACGACTCTTCCGCGCATCTTTGCCTTGGTATCCCATGACAACTTTGCATGCTCCATCCTCAAGTCCGTAGCATCGCAAAATGCTCCTACACCATTCCGTACAAGAAGGATATACGCGTCTTCCGCGTCAATACCTTCCGGCAACGCTTCGTTGAGGTGTATCAACGTCGTTTCGTGTCCGCGTGCTACAAAAAATGCTTGTGCCTGCTCCAAATCTTTGAAAGAAAATCCAAAATGAGCCATTCTTCCCACTTGTTGCATGCCCGCATGATTCTCACACACCTCCCCAAAGGTAATCGTAATCGTGGCTTCCATTTTTCACTAAAAGCGTATGTTTACATGTTGAAAAATCCTTATATATTTTCATTTTTTTAGAATGTACCCGGTAAAGGAGGATATTTGAGGTCCTATCCGTAAAATATAGCTACAGAAAAGAATTTGTGGCTTTTAAAAAGGATGTCGGATAAGACGTACCCTTGGTGGACCCTATTATTGATTGTTTTCGTGTTCGTGTTGCTTTTGATTTTTATGATTGTATATGTGGCGCGAAATACGGCTTTCCCATTATCGGGTGGAAGCGTAGATTCCGGGATCATTGCTGCAAAAACACTGCGGAAATCCAACAAATCCCCCACTACAAACAACTACAAACTCTGCGCCGTCATTGTAGAACCACGAACGATTAATTTAGTGGAAACCATAGAAAATTATTTGCACATTTTACCGGATTATACGCATTTTCAAGTCTATCATGGAACGAAAAATGAGGCTTATCTCCATAATTCAAGTCTTTCCAAGCACATTGAATCCGGCAAAATAGAATTGCTGAATATGGGCGTGGAGAATCTCACCATTTCAGGATATTCTAAATTGTTTTGCTCCATTGACTTTTGGGACACCATTCCCAGCGAAAAAGTGTTGATCTTTCAAACCGATTCCATCACATGCAGCCAGTCACCCTATGATATCGAAGATTTCATGGTCTACGATTTTATTGGAGCACCCTATCATACCTATATAAATATGGGAATACGGTTGCTTTTCCTTTTAAAGGGGTGGAACACGGAAGGAATACTGTTTAACGGAGGATTGAGTTTGAGAAGCAAGTCAAAATCGATCGAAGTGTTGAGACAGTACCCTTGGGACGAAAAAACGCCCGAAGATGTGTGGTTTTGTGCTTTTATGCCCAAGGTAAATGCAACACTCCCAGATCTACAAACAGCACAAAAATTTGCTTACGAATCCAGGAGCGATTTTAACTACGTACCCTTTGGTCTCCACAAACCTCGCAGAAACAAACGTTCACTCGAAAATTATTGTCCCGAACACAAAAAGATTCCTTTTTTGCCTTCTCATACAGATTATAAGACGTTGTATTTTGTGTGATGTGTTCTGTCAAAAACTGAAATCCTGCAATTCTTTTCTTTTCGTAAATTTCCTAATCTACGAAAATGCGGAAAATTCGTGTTCGATTTACGGACATCCCTGTCATTCAATCAGAAATGTCCGTCCCAAAGAAAGTCACAAAGAAACGTGTTGTTAAACCCACCGTAAAACCGAAACGAACACCAAAACCGTTTAAACCGAATCGGAAAGCAGCCGAAGACTACATACGGTACATGCCAGTGATGATAACGGGGGCTCGTCCCGGAGAAATTGTGATCGGAACGAAAACGCAATCGAAAGATGCCGTGATCAAAATTCACAACATACTTATTCCTCCCCGGAAACGAGAACTGGATCATCTCCGCGCCTACGAGGATGTGTGGAGGAAATTTCTGCAGAAATTGGGATCGCTCGAGTTCTTTGGGGAACTTTCTACCAAAGAACGGGAAACGTGGCTCTTAGAGCATCAAAACGACGAAAATGTGTATATGGATGAGATAGAAGGCGTAGGATTTGAGGTCTTGCAGCTCGGAAAGAGTGATATGCGTTCGAAGCTCTCGGAAGAGGACATCGAAACTTTATTGAGTGGAGAAACAATATTAGGCTCCGATATACGTCGGATGTTTCCGCGGAAACCAGGGTCCAAAGCCAAAAGAACGACCCTGATGTTTCGTAGAGGTATATGGAAGGTAACAGTGACCCATCGCGAGGTGCAACGCTTTGAGGGTCCGGTTTTTGACGTATCTACGGGAAACCTAACGGTATCCGCAAAAACAACAAAAGCAAACGAAGTAATTTTGGTGTTGGAGCGCTTTGGAATCGTGAATCCGTACGATGTGGGCTTTTTGACGACGAGAAAGGGGTTATCTCTTGACGAAAATACCATTTTTCCGTATGTATTAGAGATGCATCCTACTTTTTCTTTGAAAGATATATCCGCGATCCAACAGTCCACCACGACTTTTACACCCGCTGCGTACAAATCTCTTCTTCAGAAAACCATTCGATTCCGCCCCAAATCGGTCGATTTGGGAGAAGGGTTTCCCACCTATCCCGCAGATTTTGTGTTGACTGTCACCCTTGCGATTTTGCTGATTGCACCGGGTTCGTTTGTTCCCGACATTCAACGCTATGTCACGGGTATGGAATCCGCCTTCAAACGACTGGTTGTCACTATTTTTGAGGATTCGTTGGTGGAAAACGAGGATCAACCTGCATTGCTTCGCTTGTTGTGTGGGGCCATCCTCGCTCAACGTGTCAAAAGTTGGCGACCAGATGAAAATTTGGTAAAGACCACATTATCCCTAGGACGAAAAGCCTGGAATCAGAGTGCGGCGTACAATTATAGTATTCCTACTGGGATGGAACTCCCACCATACTACATAGATCCTGATTCCACCATTCTGGAAAACGCTTCGGCGTTGATGGACGAATTACGAAGTTTTCACAGCGACTTAGGAATGATACGTGATATTGCAAGATTGTGGTCAGAACATGGCGATTCTTCTCCAAGAGATCGAAACGAGCGAATGCCAAAGATAATGCCCCTGTTGCATTGTGTCGATCAGCATTGGGCTCCAGAGGTCGTGTATTTCTATCCATACTCGATCGTTGTGAAAGAAAAATATACTCCCGGTTCAAGACCGTATTCTCAGTTGGTTCGCGACATCTTTAGCATCACGGGTGTCAATCCTCGACGAAACTTGGGGAGAAAGGGACGCGTGATGAATCCGAAAACCTACAGTGAGGATTTGGAAAAACGAACGTTCACCAAACAAACTCGGAATGCACAAAAATGGTTGTTGCTTTCGAGACAATCTCCTCAGGACAACACGATCGCTCCACTAAAATCCTCAATATCCTTTGATTATGAGATTGGTGAGGATTGGTTGGCTGGATTGGTGGGAACGATGGAGATTCCAGGACGTCCCATAGCGTTGGCGACGTTGGATCCGCGAAATATCTCAAACCTCATCGTGTTCCGAAAACCTGCACGAGAGATGAAATCGGCTTCCCTCACGGAAAAGCAAGAAAAAACCGCTACATCAAGAGCTTTGTCGAAATTAAAGGCTGGCATACGTCTTACAGGAGCCACACCACCTGTAGAAGATCTGAAAAAAGTGCGCGTGTTGTTGAAAAACAAGAAATACATCATCCGAACCGAGGATGGAAAAGAGAGATTGTGGGACGATTTTCGAACAGGCACGGTTTCGTTTCCTCAATTTAACCCTGCATCCTTGGACGCAGAGAGCACGTTGACCACACGAGGTAACGGAGTCGCAAGCAACGCAGATGCATTACTTAAAGAGGTGTTGGATGAAACCCCTATTGAGGTAATTCGTCGCTTGTTGTTTTACATCAACAAAAATTCGTCTGCGATCGAGTTCAATCATATATCACGAGAAGGAGGAGGCTCGAAAGATGCCGTAATGATCGAAGACGTTGGTGCCTATCAACTGCTTTTACAAATTGGAATGTTGTATCCATCTGCCCTGCAGCGCAGAAAACACTCCACACTGATTTTTGATGTGGGATTTGCGCCGTTGTTGTGGGGTATTCGAAAATTGGTGGTGTCGTATCTCTCGAAACCCACCAAAAAAATCGCTAAAGGAAAATGGCCGATCCTTCGCGATACAAAGGATCGTGAATTGTTCTGGTATCAAGCAGAAGGGTTGGAGAAGATGTACGCAGAACATGAAGCAGGACTGAAAGCCCATTTTCTGTATATGACCGTGGGAGCAGGGAAAACGTTGACCGTGTTGACCTATCTCCAATACCTACAACGCAAGGGAGAATTGCCGAACTATGTGTTGTATTCTCTACCCAGTTCCGCTTTTAAGAGTGTGATTGCCGAAATCGAGGCTTTCGAACTGGACATCAACATCCTTGTGCCTCTCAAGACCATTTCGAAAGGCTACGACAAAGATATGCGAAAATATGCACACTTAGGATGTGAGATGAAACCTTTCGCTCTCAATATGATCGAACATGATCACCTCCGCGAATGTGGAGACCTGTTGGCTCCCAAGATGTCCGAATCGGTCTTTATCTTTGACGAGGCACACAAAGCGTTGAACGATAGCATCCGAACGTCCGTCGCTCTGAACTTGAGCGCGATCGCACAAGATACGATCGCGCTCACCGGGACCCCCATCATCGATACCAAAACGTACAAACTCATACGATGGTTGGAACGTATCGTAGACTTTGAAGTCAATGAAAAGAACTATTGGGTGGCCACCGGAGCCATGATCAAGTACATCGTAAACACCAAAATCTCTGTGATAGAGGAAAGTGTGTTGGCTACCTTTACTCCGACAGAAGAAAAGAAGTATCAACACCTGGTCCCTCCTAATTTGGGTGGAAAGAACACCAATCCCAAGCACACAGATATTCGGGATGCCACCGAACTATGTTACGACGTGTGTACAGAAGAAATGATCCGACAAACGCAAAAATACTTGGATTTGGGACGTGGCGTGTTTGTGGTAGCTAAAACCGCACAGCATCAGGAAGAACTCAGACAGAAAATGCTGGAGAACATTCCCACGTTGCAAGAGAAAGACCTTTTTCTGATTGGCAAAGGGAAAAGTGTGCTGTTGACACGTGAAGCTGTAGCGAAGAACAAAGTCCCAGATTACAAAGTCGTGATCACCACCATACGTCATTCGGAAGGCTATACATTGACTACCTTGTCCGTGATGATTACGAGCGTGTATCCATCCAACAACGCTACAAGAGAACAATTGGCAGGACGAATCAATCGACCCGGACAATACGCAGACACTTTAGTGTACGTGACCGTGCACGCAGGCATACTCACCTATATTCTCGAGCATCACAACGATGCCAAAAACCTTTCTTCCGTGCTCAAAAGCATTTCTGAACAAATTTATGTGTAAATGGTATATGCACTATTTTCCAAGTTTTACTATTTTTATACAAAAATAGTAAACCCTTCCTTAAAAATGGGACAAGAAGTATCCTCAGCAGAACGGTTGGAGGAAGAGGACCTTGAGACAACCGTAGAAAAACAACCCAAAAAAGTGATGTGTCCGCATTGTATGACCACAGTGGCTACCTACCGGTGCAAACAAAGGATGGACAATATGAGCGACATTCTGAAGTACAAGGATTTGGTCCCGTTTTGGGACAACCAATTGCGCGCTCAAAAGGGCATGTACATCGTGGTGTACATGGGGTGTGAGACATGTATGACGGAAGAAGCCAAACCAAGCTTTACACATTTCCAAGAGGGATGGGACGATGCGTTTTTTGTGGAGGACACCTACGAAATGGCAAATGTGGAAGAATAGGACTTTACATAATAGAATATGTAAAATTTATTCTTGCCATCGCGACAATGTTTATCAGGGTACGCGCCAAATATCTAATGGATACGGCTGCTATAGGTATAAAGAATAACGAATGCTATCTTGCTGAACGATTGTGAGAGATTAACCAATCGTACAAAAACGAATTACCGCCTACCATTTGATTTTGGATTGGTGGATAATAATGTAATTATCGAATTGGATGGTCCTCAGCATTTCATTCAAGTTATGAATTGGAAAGCGCCAAAAAAGCAACAAAAACGAGATAAATACAAAATGGAAAAAGCTAATGAAAACGGATATACAGTCATTCGCCTACTACAAGAGGATGTATTTAATGATATATCTGACTGGGAAGATAAATTAAGAACCACATTAAATAAAAAATTTGTCACTCCAACATCCTCCGGATATATTGCTGGAAAAAACAAGTATGCTTGTTTTGATTAAAATAAATTATTACAATAAAAAACAATTCCTGTGGCTGGAACGCTTTTAATTAAATATGGCAAATAACCATTGTACATTATTTTAGGATTTGCGCAAAATCTATTCAATATCTGATTGAATGTCAAGGCTTCATATCTTCTAATGCTTCTATAACTATCTATTGGATATGTGATACTTGCTGCAGTTATTTTTCCTATAGCACTACTATAAATCACAGGAATTTGATATTCAGATAAATATTCATGGATCGTCATTACTATTGAAATTTCACAATTTTTCAATAGTGTCGCGCGAATTCCTTTCAGAAGAGTTCCAAAACCTTCCTCTCTCACAATACCTAAAATCGTTAGATTGTGGTTGGATTTATTTTTAAGTATTGCGGTTTGGCACCTAACACGAACAACTTGGGATGGGTTGCTTATTATTGACCCAACCGCCGCTGCCATGTAGCTAGTAAAAAATGGTGGTAAATCTGTAGTTGCTTTAAGGTGCCCATATACACAAAAGAACGTGCCATAAAATAATGAATAGCAAATAATACCTTTTGTTACACCACAATAATAACCCTTTATTCCTTGTTTTTTATAAATATTTTTCACAGTGTTGCGTATGTTGCCACCGATTTGGACCTGTCGTTGAACTTGAACAACACTAAGTGGCCAAGTAGATACGGCAGCTACTGTCCCAGCAATAAATCCAGATAAAAATTTAATCCTTGGCAATAAATCCATTCAAATTTAACGCTTATGTAAAAGAATATTTTTAAGTCACTTTACTTCGATAGACACCCGCACTCTTTGCTACAGCACCACTCACAAAACCTTCCATCTCTTTTGTAATACAGAGTTTGACATTTTATTGATGTCAAACTTTTTCAACTTAAAAATTATACAATTCGGAACATAAATACTCTTGTTTCGGTTCTGGCTGTGCCAGTAGGAGATCCGGCTTCTACATAATTGAATCGAATGCCAAAACTGAGAACATCCGGAGGTCCAACCGTCAAAATACCATGCACAGGAAGAGCAAGTGGAAAAATGAACAATCTCGATAACGCTTTCTAAAAAAAAATGTTGTTAAAAAGTGCGCGTCGTTTTTATCACACAAACCTATCGAAAAAGTTGTACGATCCTACCCCAGTGCTCGGTTCCGGATTTGTGCGCTTGATCGATCATATGCCCTATAAAATAGATGCCCCCCTTTTTTGTGATGCTGCAATTACTCAAATGGCACGCATCAGTTACAGCGATGGGACAAAGAAAACATCTTCCGACGAAGGACTCATTCGCTATTTGATGCGCAATCATCACACCAGTCCATTTGAAGCAGTAGAATTCAAGTTCCATTTGAAAATCCCTATTTTTGTCGAACGTCAGCTGATACGACATCGCACCGCCAGTGTCAACCAAGTCTCTGGACGCTATAGCATTTTACCAGAGGACTATTATATCCCCACACACGTGCGCAAACAATCCTCGGGAAACAAACAAGGCTCCCAAGGCGTTTTGGACGAAAAAGATCCTGTAGCTCGATCCGTAGCATATATGTTTCGAGAAAAATGTCGAAATATAAATAGACACAACTACTACAACTCGTTGGTGAATGAGCACAACGTTGCGCGGGAAATGGCACGAATGGTATTGTCACAAAATCTGTTTACGGAATTGTATTGGAAAATAGATCTACACAATCTGTTGCATTTCTTGCACTTACGACAATCTGAGCACGCACAACAAGAGATTCGGGACGTTGCGGACGCGATCTATAACGTCGTGAAGGAGTTGTGCCCTGTATCCACACAAGCGTTTTTGGATTACCGAGTCAATGCGATGGTTTTGTCTGCGGAAGAAGTCAAGGCGATCCAAACAGGCGATTTTAAGGATATTTCTACAAAACGGGAACGGGAAGCACTAACATTGAAAATGCGAAAATTGGGATGTTAATAGTTCATAATAGCAAAAAATGAAAATTTTTACGATGTTTTGGATTAGTAACCTGATAGAAAATACAACAATGAATGAAACTATCATCACTGTGTTGAGTGTGTATGCCTTGTATATCGAGCGTCATAGATCAATTGAAAGGTGGATTAAAAAGCAATTTCAACGGGAGAGGGAGCAAATCAGGCACTTTTTGTTGGTTCAAAATCACAAAACCGCTCTTGAGAAAACCATCTCTCTCTTTGAATTT
>SDBV01014034.1_pt1 | contig 10136 bp, 7 predicted proteins | sample 2277081 | NCBI WGS metagenome assembly SDBV01 (sample SAMN10402039, study PRJNA504765) | marine sediment metagenome | isolation source: marine sediment core GS10_PC15, 223 cmbsf | place: Arctic Ocean: Southern Knipovich Ridge | collected 2010 | reverse complement strand
CCGCCTGGCCTATACAGGCTGAAAGTAAATTAAGTATCGTAAATGAAATATACTGAACCGCTTCGATACTTTTCCTAAAGACCGGAAAGCGATCTAGTTCACAATCAAAAAGGATAGCTCGCTGATTATCGATGAATGTTATTCCAAAACAGTTGCTCATTTTCTCTATCGTAGCGCCTTTGTGTGCAACGAAGTCTCTGAAGGAGTCTCCACCTTCTATTTTTGCAAGCAACCCATTAACCCAAGGTATTGATTCGTGAATGATATCAATTAGGGTTATTGCTAATACACTCTTTTTATCAAAGTTCTTTAATAAGTTATTCAGTCTCCTTAAACTATCACAAGTCTGGTTAAATTCTTTGGATATAAACCAGGTGACTCGATCTAAAGCTGCACGGCCTTGTAGGAGTAGCGATTCAAAATCTGCGCAGGCAATATCACCCCTGAGAGCAGCATACCCTGCACCGTTTCCAAGATTCAATATTGTTGTATTAATTAGTTCTTCATGAAATTTCTTAATACGACTTACCTGTAGAAGACTTGTGCTGAGTTTCTCCAAACAACCACTTATTGCTGATAAACGACCTTGTTTCTCTGTCTTCCACTGTGCACTTAAATATTTTTGAATACTATCCCATTGATTTACTGCTTCGTTTCCAAGAAGACTGTAATGAACAACGTCTCCACCAACTGCCATGTAAGAAAATTTGTTAGCCATAATGGTTACCTTGGAGTCTAACGGCAAAGCTCACAAGCCTGCATTAAGCGCTAGCGAAATGCAGGTCAGGTGGAGTAATTTGATACTTATTAAGGCCCCCCAAAAAAAGTATGGTATATTTAAAGCAATCAAGAATCCAAACCCAAGGAGGAAGCCTTATGAGATTCTATACAAAACACCATCAATTTTACTGCGGTATCGATCTACATGCAAGGACAATGTACGTCTGCATCATGGACCATGAAGGAACAATCCTTACACACCGGAACATGCCGGCTACGGCACAGACTCTTGCTGATGTGCTCCAGCCATACCGGGAGGACCTGGTCCTGGCCGTTGAGTGCATCTTTACCTGGTATTGGGTGGCAGATCTGTGCAACCGCATCGGCGTCGAGTTCGTTCTGGGCCACGCGCTGTACATGAAAGCGATACACGGCGGTAAGGTGAAAAACGACAAGATCGACTCCCAGAAAATCGTTGCCCTGCTTCGTAGCGGCATGCTTCCTATGGCCTATGTGTATCCGCAGCCAATGCGCTCAACACGTGATCTCCTTCGCCGCCGGTTGTACCTTGCTCGTCAGCATGCACAGCTTCAGACACACATCCAGAACACCAACACTCAGTACAACCTGCCCTCTTTCGAAAAGCGCATAGACCGCCAATCCAATCGCATAGGTATAGCAGATCGCTTCACAGACCCTATGGTTCGTGCCAGTGTCGAGGCGTATGCCGCACTCATGGACGCCCTTCACAAGCAGATCCTCGCTGTCGAACGACAGATCATCGCACAGGTTCCTGAACATGATCCCGTGGCCGTACACCTGCTTCGTAGTATCCCCGGCGTGGGGAAAATCCTCGCCCTGGTGATTTTCTACGAGATCCACGACATCAACCGCTTCCCAAAGGTCGGTAACTTCATCTCCTACGTACGGCTGGTGAAGTGTGCTCACGAGTCAGCAGGCAAACGCAGAACAGGAAAAAACTCAAAGATCGGAAATGTCCACATGAAGTGGGCCTTTAGCGAGGCAGCCTGCCTGTTCCTTCGCCGAAATGAACGCGCCAAACACTACCACCACAGATTGGTCAGCAAATACGGTAATGCAAAGGCGCTCTCTATAATCGCCTAGAAGCTCGGGCGTACCGTCTACTCCATGCTCAAAAGGAGGTCGCCTTTCGATGCAAAACAGTTCTTTGAAACAGTAGGATGAAACGGGACGGGATGCATGAGACCCTGCGCATAACTGGAACACTACAGGATGATGCTCACCCGGTGTCCACTTCATTCAGCTTTCAAGCTGCTATCCCGGCACCGTAGTACCGTTTCCTTGAGTCCTTCGATTTGAATGGTCCTGTATCCCGGTCCCTTTCCTCTTCTATGAATTTATCGTGTGTCCATTTCCACGGTCTGCCCCGCGTCGATCCGCCACAGTAACTGAGCCTGCCAGATTAACACGCAGAGCTCCTCTTTTGATTCGGACGGCATTCGGGTACCAATAATGTTCTTGTAAGTTACGAGCGACCCTCTATATGTGTTTGGTGCAGACCAGTTATTGCACCAGTATCTTCGAACCCAAGCCGGATCATGGGGACGGAACAACGGTGGTTCATCCGGTTTTGTTCGTCAATTAAAAAAAATTGTCAGGGGTACCTTTGTCCCTTGACTTTGGGGGCCTTATATGTGTTAGCCCATTTCTTGATTTGGCAGCGATTGATTGACTAGGAAGTAGGCGCGATCATAGAGCTCATCATAGGTAAGAATCTCGATGTTTCTAGAATCTCTACGAAACAATTCGAATGTTCTCAGCTTGATATCGCGATTGCGTTCGGTATCCTTGAACTGCTCGCGAGATCCAATAAGCAGAATGCACTTTGGATCTGATGCCTTCTGCTTGATGATGCCGCCCTTTGTGTCGTAGTTAGCATCAGAACTCTTTAACTGCCATGCGGCCTTTTGGGAGAGTATTTGCGATACAGCTTTGAATAGATCTTTAGACAATCTCCAACTTCGGGACCGGTTAAGATCGGAGTCGAATAATGGGGTGTCCGGCCGCTTTAGCTCTACAAGAACCGTGAAATCCGTCGTTCCAAGGAGGAAGTCGCCTGTCACCGCATTTCTTCCCTCCAAATCAATTTCAGAGCGCGACGCTTCTCTCTGTAGAATCGATAAAAAGCGGGAGTCCAGACCGTATCCGAAAATCCAGGTATTGTTCTCAAAGAATGACTGCCAAGCTTTTTCGTTCCAGTCCTTTTCGAAGAACAATTTTCGGCGGAATGTTTCGAGGCCTTCCTTTCGGCCTGAAAGAATATCGATATCCTCTTTGCTTAAGTTCTCCTTCTTGATCATTTCAAGAAGACGGACGCGATCTTCACCATGGGTTTCTTGGAGAGCTTGTAGCAGCTCGCGTTCACTTCTGTCTACTAGCACCTTTGACCGTAGGTCGGAAATTCGGACCTGGAAATTACCAGTATTTGACAGATCTATAAATCGAACCAAGGTCAAAAATTCGGCTCGTTCCTGAAATTCACTCTGGCTGAAGTAGAAGTCTGTGCTTTTAAAGGGGTTACCAGTATCTCCCCGAAATTTCTGTATCACGAAGTGCATTTTTCCATTGTCGTTGTCGTGCACTACTACTTTAATCTGCTCTCTCCCTCCCGGAGAGCATCTTAGAGCCAACTCTCCTTTCACATTTACGATCTCGCCTGCCTGCTCCTTATCAATGACCTTACGGATATATCGCTTAGATGTAACCTGCCCCGTAATTGAATTTGTGAACTTCGTTTCCTTTGATACGAAGAGTACATCAGGTCCTTTTTTTTCACGAAGCTTAAAGTAGTGATACTCTCCTTCGACATTCGAATAGAACGAACCCAGCTTCTCATCCATGGCAATCTCTCCAGAACTAAATAGTGGTCCTAAATCCTACCTGCTACTTGAACAGTATAGCAGATCAGAGAACAGTGGAAAGCTCATAAGTGGATAACGCTCAAGTGAGCAGCGACGGCTTAAAGATTGGAAATATCAAAACTGCATATAAGAACGAAAAAATCTTGAGTTACTCAAGCCACGAGATAATAGCCGTCTACTACACTTGTTTGTTATACATTCTATTTTTAAATTTTCACTATATCTGAAATATCTTCTAAAGAACCAAGATTAAGCTTAACAGGATCTGGGATTATTTTCCTAATTTCGTCTATATCATTATCAATTAGATGTTTAGGATCCAGCATCCGTTTAGGATTATTTGCTATCCATGCGAACCGATATTCTCTTTGGAAAATATACTTTCTTGGCTTTGAGAAAAGCGGGCCAAAATGGCTTTGATGCTTGCTATAAGTTAACCTTGCATCAACTCCAACGTGATCAGGCATTGCCATACTGAATGCGTGGTGAACTCTTTCAGCAAAATCAATCGGATCATTTATAATCAAACAACTATCCGAACCTTTAAATTCATCGTAAAGGCTTTCATCATAATCATATGAAAAGCATAGTATGTAACTATCAACTGGCAAAAATATTGTGGAATAGGTTATATCCCCTATAGGTTTGATCTCTGAATTGTTTTTCGCCAAAGTAATTTTAACTTTATTAGAGCTTACGCTTTCTTTATGAATCAGCTCGTTATCCTTTCTGGCTTCATCGTACTCTTTTTTCATATATTCAATTGCTGGGGAAATCAAGAATTGACCGTTTTCATAGGCATCCTTTATGTGTTTGAATTTGCTGTACCGGTAAATCTTTGTTTCTGGTTGACGATTTACGAATTCTCTCTTCGCTGTTCCATCTGGAACAAACATATGTAAAACAAGATTGTCATCCTTGTCAAAATACACCAGAGCCAAATCATCAATGTGATTTGAAATATCAAATCCTTGGTATTTATTTCCAGGTATGAACTCAAACTCTGTTGGGTATATTTCTGAGGTGATTTTTATTAAGAGCCTGCTTACAGGGTGTTTTTTGAAATTAAAGCCAAATAGCTCACAAAAATTGCTTATCTGAAGATTTGCCATGATTTTATCACATATTCTTTCTAAAAGTATAACGTTTGAGTTCACCTGCATTTTGGAGCGCAGCGGAAAAATGTCAGGTGCAACGATTTGTTATAAGTCGTCATTACTACACCACGATGTGTTTTAAATTCTTAGATAATATATCTTTGATATCTTTAATGCCCATATTCATTAATACCGCCAGTTTTTGAATTATTATTTCTAAATCTGATGGATTAAATGCCTTATTATTGATTTTAATGAAAGGAGCATCACTTTCTATAAGAAGTTTATTTTCAGGTATTCGTTCAATGATTTTTTTTCCTTTAACACTTTGTAGCATTGCATAATTAATAGAAAAATAGCATTTTTTTCGAATTGCATCATCGAGCAATTTTAATGCTCCTGAATACCAATGCAAAATAACTTTTCCATTAAAACTATCTCTAAGTAGTGATAATAATTTTTCCTCACTACCTCTAGAATGAATACTAAGAATTTTACCACCCATAGAATTACATCGATAAATTAATTCTTCAAAAAAGCAAATCTGATTTTTTCGGTCAATCGCAGACTTTTTTTTCAGATCCAACCCAACTTCTCCAATATATTTTACATTATCTAAATATCTCCACATTTCGGGAATATATTTTTTATATTCAGTTATCAATTCAGGATGAAAGCCCAGTGCTACACGAATATATTTGGAATTAATTGTTTTATTTAATTTGCTATATAATGGTGGTAAATTAGTGACTGCAATTGTATAACTTGCCAACATTTCAATATCTTCAACAATTTGTGGGATGTCATCATTATATAAATCTAAATGGAAATGTGTGTCGTGTAGGTACTTAACCATTTAAATCGTCCAATAAATCTATTAATTCCGTCATGCCTCGTTCATATAACATTTTATAATCCTTCAGATTTTCGTACAATGGTCCTGATATTTGAATTCGCAAATAATTGTTTGTTGAGTGTTTGTATTTTTTAATACCTATTCTATATGTGTTTAAATTATTACTCGCTGATTTACCGCTTGTAAAATTCGAATCCCTATATGTAGAAGCATCTTGTATTTTTGCCCTTTTTATTGATGCTCGCCTGATAACGCAAGGTAAACATATACCACAATGGCTTGGAGCAGACTCCCCTTGATACCTTCCAACATCTGGATGGGAGCAGGACATTGTATTGCTAATATTGTTTGTTAATAAAGTTTTATTTTTACATTCAAGTATCATTTCCCCTTTTGTTTTAAACTGGTAAGGATTGTATAATTTGACTTGAATACCAAGACCTTTTAAAAGTTTTTGTAGCAGTTTCATATAATAAGGGTGAGTTGTTCTTGTACTACTACTTCCAAGCCTAGAATTGGTTAATGGAATATTTAATGAGATAAGTCCATTTTCTGGAATAATTAAGTCTATTTTCTTTTCCATTGCAGAGGCTAAAACAATTGCATGGGCAAAAAACATGAATGATCTTGTTCTTGTAGTATCCTCAACTCCATGTAAAGGCGATGCATGAAACTTAAATACTTCAAACTTCTTTGACTGGTATTCTTCTTTTAAGGCATTGTGGACATTATCAATAAATTGTGTTCCACTTGAACCTCCGCCATAATGATTTACAAAAGCAATATTGTCTGATGTTTCAAGTAAATCAATTGCTCCAATATATGAATCCAAACCACCTGAAAGCATACAGAATTTATTAAAATCAAGTTTCTCACTTGTATTTTTCTCTATTTTTTTCTTAATATTTTCTTCACGAGCATTCAATTGTCTTACTCTAAATTCTATTTCCCAAATATCACCACTTAAAAACGATAACATTTCCTTTAATAATTCTTTTTGAGATTCCCATTTATCAATAGATAGAACAGATATGTATAACTTGATTTTTCGAGTCCAGGCATCTGGAAACATTTCTCGTTGTATTCTCCGATCTGCATAGAATACAAACAGAGAAATATATAATAAATCTAAGCCTTCAAAAGAATAAAAGCATGGTAGGTTATTAAGAACTTTATTATGATGTATTCCTGTATCCCAGAAAGTATAATGACAATGATTTTTATTTGAAAGATTAACCTCTAATGCCTCGGTTGAAATTGAGAAGTCGTCTTTTTCATTTAATTTACAGATAATATTTATTGTATCCATCATAACGCTCCTTCAATTACAGAATAACAATTCGTATATATCTCATTAATAATTTTCAGTACGGTAGTTGATGTATAATCAAAGGTAGACATATTATGATCTTTTAATTTAATATCTACAACTCCAGAAATATACTTTTTGATTTCAGCTTCAATATTTAAAGCTGATCCAGCATTTTGTGAATATTCTTCAAATCTACTTTCTAGATCATTTAAAAAACGCTGAAATATGTATGATGCTATGTACTTATTCATAACAGTGTTAAACTTTTCTTCATCCAAGTTGTCTAAAGAATTTATATCATCATTGTTTTCTGTAACCCCTTCATAAAGAATTTCCATAGCATCCAATAATGCATTTCTGGCGACTGCATTTTCCTTGGTATTCGGAGCTGGTGCAATTTTATTAATTAAATCACCAAGCACTTCCTCAACATCTCGTCCAATAAATTCAATCTTAAATTGGTTTAACGTATTTTGAATGCCTTGAGATGATAAACTAGATAAAAAACCACCCAATTTTGCAGTTGTCGTTTTAGCCGATGTTGCTGAGATAGCAGCTTGTCTAGCTCCTCCATGTGCCTTAACATATGACGAAAGGGCAGCATTGAGATTTCTAGTTGAGTCGCCTATTAGCCTTGATAGTTGTGTCTTTGCATTTTGCCAAAGTACAGTATTGGGATTCTTTGCTGCATCTTCAGGCGGTTGAGATTGTTGAGCATCTGGATTTTCAGAAGGAGTTTCATTGCCATCAAAATCATTAGGCAGCAAAGGATTTCTACCTTTAGGTCCTCCATAACTATTTGATGTACCCATTATTTAACCTCCTCAAAATCTTTTTTTATTGCAGCCTCTAATTTTTGATTTTCTTTTGCCCAACGATTCACAATTTCTTGAACTTCGTATGTTTTACCAGTAGATTTCATAAATTCTTTAACTCGTGGAATGATTGCGATTGTTAGCTTGTTACCTGTTAGCTGATTCAAACAACTAATAGTTCCTGTATATAAAAATTCTTTACTTGCCCCCCATTCTAATAATGATCTAAATAATTTAGAATCAATCTTTGAATCGGATAATACTTTATCAGATAATTTTTCTAAAATTATATTGGCTTCTGAATCATTAATACTGGCTAAGGATTTAAGTGCAGTTTTTCTTTGTGAATCAGCACCGCTTAATAAATCCTCTAAAATCTTTTCTGCGATTGGAGACAACCTAAACCGTCCTAAATTTAATTGACTCGATAGACTCTCCCGTGAAAAATAGAAATACGGTCGCAAATCAACATCAGTAAATTTGGGTTCTAACCCAATCCAATCAATAACCCATTTATCATCTTTCCATAATTTAAGTTCTTTAATATCACCCCAATTATCTTCTTCGATTAACTTAAGTTCATTAGGTTTGCCTTTTTCTAATGATTGAATCTCCGATAATTTTCTAAACAATTCTGTTTTAAAGTATTCTAGCAACATGAGTTTCGCTAAAACCTTTCTATCTAAAGTCAAGTTTCTATGGGAAGACATTTTTTCTCTCATAGAAAGAGAATTTAAAAATCTTTTACAATGTCTGGGATTTCCATTCAAGCCAATTGACAAAACAGAAGAAAGTTGCTTTGCAAGTGATAATGCATCTCTGGATTGGGCAGCTATTTCAGGTAATTTTTCGTTAAGATTCTCAAATGATAATTCAAATTCAAGGAAATTATCTTTTTTTGATTTTGCAATATAAGTCAAGAACTTATTAAAGTCACCATCATTTAATTCATTTTGAAAGAGTAAGCACAATATGTAAAACTCAACTTCTCTACTGCTCAGTTGTGGTATCCTAATTGAATATTGAATCATTTTCTCAAGATATTCTTTCCCAATATCAATTTGATTTCCTTCAATTTCAGAATATTTTTTTCTTACCGAATAAATTACATGTCGTTCGTATGCACCTATGACAAATGAAGTGTTTTGAGTAAAAAGGAAAAGTCTAATTGCTTCAAGAGTATCTAAAATTGTATCAGGATTACATCTATCAAGTTCATCAATGAAAACTACTAATTTATCTATTTTTGATTCTTTAAGTAATTCAGTAAAATCTTTTTGAAATGTTTTAATATTTTTACGAAGTTCTTCACTTTTAAATTCTTTTTTAAGAATATTATCTATATCTTTTTTTGAAACATTACTTGCGTTGTCTTTTATTTTAGAAAGAATACTTTTAACTGTAATATCTGCAATGGTACCGATTCCACCTGTTGTTAAAAAATCTATCCCATATTTCAACCCCATACTTGCTAATTTTAGCTTATCAGTATTTTTGTATAGTCTTTTAAGTATTTCATTCGCTTTTTTTGTTAGTGTTTTTTCTTTTTTTATTTTATCAAGTATCGTTCCTAGAAGAGCTGTTTTTGCATCCTCATAACCTTCAAATAACCAACCGTTAAATTTGATACAAAGAGTGGTTTTCTCTTTTGATAATTCTTCAATACACATCTGCATGAGACTTGATTTTCCACTTCCCCAATTGCCATAAACACCAATACTGGATGGTGAAAGATTCTTATCATTGATTATATCCGTAACCGTTCTGGTCAAATATTCAAAATCAAGAAAATCAATTTTAGTTTCGCTATCTTTCCACATCTTTATTATTCTCCATTAAGACTTATAACATAGAACTAAGCGGCATGTGGCTTTTTGCGTGTCCGCTTAAGTGATTGGTTCGACGATTCTGATGGGTGGTGGGGCGGGGGGGACTCGAACCCCCCTGCGCTCACTCCCACATTTCAAGTGGCACCATCGGAACCTATAGGGCACTCTCCCCTCTGAAGTTGGAAACATGCCGCCAAAGTCGGCCGCCCCAGGAGCGCTGTCCCCACCGCCAGAATGGTTGCCTTTGCAATAGTTTTTATCATGTTGTACTCCTTGGTTAAGCACAAAATACAGGTTCCTGTAATAGCCAGCAGAACGCCGGCTAAAGCATGGTGCTGAATAAAGTGCAACCAACTCGTTGACATGATTCCAACCAAGAGAGTTACCTTCAAGGTACCGAAAATGCCTACGTATGGGCCATTCCTTTCTTGATCTCGCACTATCGTCGAACTACTGAGTGAACTGCAAATATGAAGTATAGCACCCTAAAAAACTTCATTATTGCAGTCTATCCACCCAAAATGTGATGCTATACGTCAAAAATGCAGTTTATTAGCCTCTTTAACTGCTAATTTAATCCTATATTACATTTTTTCCTTCAAAA
>SDBV01014033.1_pt1 | contig 10136 bp, 7 predicted proteins | sample 2277081 | NCBI WGS metagenome assembly SDBV01 (sample SAMN10402039, study PRJNA504765) | marine sediment metagenome | isolation source: marine sediment core GS10_PC15, 223 cmbsf | place: Arctic Ocean: Southern Knipovich Ridge | collected 2010 | reverse complement strand
AATATTCCTTCTTCCCTACTTCGGTTTCCATAAGCAATAAATACCTTCATTATTATTCTGACCTCCGATTGTAATACTAGTTTATTTTCGTGGCTCTTTTCTTCAATGCAGCGATCAAATCTTTCATCGCTTTTATGCTTGGGTTGTCTATGTCTAACCCTATATACTCAGTTCCCTGCAATAGTCCATCAATATATTTTGTTTCTGTTGATATCGGTATAATTGGTATTTCTTGACCCATGGCAAAGCCAATTTCTTGATTCACCCATGCTGACCTAGCACCATTCTTACTGCAAACAGCAATAAGGCAAGAGGATGCCTCAATCTCTAGCTTCACCTTTTCTGATAATACCTCACCAGGCTGTATATTCTCAGCCGCCATAACACAGCTATATCCATTCTGCCGCAAAAGAACAGTCAATTCCTTAACGGAAACTTTATCCTTAATGTTAAATGATATAAATATGGTAGGGGCTCTAGCAGGTTTTTTTCTAGCCAATAACTCTCTCTTTTCTAATATCCTTCATCATCGAAGAGTGCAGCACTTATTAACGTTTTTAATATAATACTTCTTGGACTATATTACTAGGTTGCCGATTTCTCATGTTGTCTAATTATAAGCTTTAGCCCAATTACCATAGCAAGATGCGCCCATTATAGTGATATCCCTTATGGCTGTCAATGCAAGGCTGTGGTATTAAGTGTTTAACTGGGATTTCCCATTTCAACTGGTAATGGGGTAACCTTCACTCCTCATCACCCCTAAGAATGATTATATATTATATTACCATACGTAAGGTGGAGATTATAGTGCTTCATTTCTCAACGTGGCGCTCCGCCGATATGGGAACTGCGCGGAGGCCAGGTCCTGAGTAGTTTGGCACTCATGACGAGCCCGGTAGACCTCGTTTCGCGACGTGGTGCTTGTGGGTGAGCGTATGCTCTATGGTCACTGCTATTGTTGAGCTTTCAGCGCCACATTCACCACCGGAGGCTTCTTAGACCTATCTTGTTTGAGTACAAATGTCTCGGGGTAATCCTTGAGTAGTGATTGTAGCTTCTGGTGATTATAGGTTCTGGGGTCGAACGCCGGATCAAGTTGACGAAGGCTGTTGCCCATCGTCGCTAAATAAGTCCATTCATCATCTTTCGCAGCCATTTCAAATCCTTGAATCAGAAGAGGAAGTGGATCACCAATGTCTTGACTGTCTTTTTTCTCCTGCCTCTCTATCTCTTTCTTTTTCGGCTCCTTGGTAACTACCAGGTTCTCACAGTATATGAATTGGTTACATGCATTCACGAAAGCTTTCGGGGTTTTCTGCTCCCCTACGCCTATAACGAAGAGCCCGTCCTCCCTGATCCTGGTCGCAAGCCGTGTGTAGTCGCTGTCGCTCGAGACGATGCAAAATCCCTGCACATCATTACTGTGCAGTAAGTCCATGGCATCTATTATCATCGCGCTATCCGTGGCATTCTTCCCGGTGGTGTACCTGAACTGTTGCTCAGGTTGGATAGCATGCTTGTGAAGCGATTCCTTCCATTGGTTCATATTGGTAGTGGTCCAGTCTCCGTATATACGCTTGATCGTTATCAGGCCGACCTTACTGACTTCCGCTAGGATTTGAGGGAGAAGCGATGCCTGAGCATTATCTCCATCTATGAGGACTGCAAACTTCTGCTGCTCAGATGGTTCAACCACCTTACACCCCCTTGACGATAGCTTAGTGCCTAACTAACAATTATACAGTAAAAGCTTCCGTACGGCATCTTATGCCCACTATCCGAAGGTCGTTGGTTCGAATCCAACCCCCGCTACCAATGAAAAGATAGAAGGCACAGTTATTAGCTGTGTCTTTTTTATGTAAGCAAGCCTTGTTTTGCGGCGTGGGGCTTTATTGAACAGGGAATGATGTGAAGACCAAGCACCTCTTGAGCTTCTCCGGTTAAGCTCTAGGATTTATTTGAGGGGTGAAAGCCGCCAGTATTCTCGGTACCACTGATTTGCTTGCCACTGAGCTGCACCGCTCGGCGTCCAGCCCGGTGGGGTATGGGCCTGGATTTCTGCAGGTATTTCGCGACGACCGGCATCGCCTGATGCCGCCCGTATTGTTTCCGCCTTTAGATTACACAGCCTTCTGAGGGCGGCATGGAATAGACTGGTCGAGGGATTCGGGGTAACCTTGAGCCCCTTCTGGAAAGCCCAAGGTAGGATAGGCATCTCCACGCAGTCTTTCCAGTCCCGGTATATTATAGTGTCAGACATTTTACCAATCTGGTACTCGGCATAGCCACTTTCCGTCAGGTAGTCGGCTATATGCCGGCACACAATAATGGGGTCACCCTTTGGAATATTACGAGTTTGGAGCAGGTGTTCAATATGCAGGTCTGCCTTGCGGTCTACGACTTTCCGCATGGTCTCTAGCGCCTCCGGACTATCACCCAGTTCCAGATTAAAGGCTATCCAACTGCAAATGATTTCCCGTCGCTGCCAATCAGTGGCTACATTGTCAGCCAAAGCCATAGTGTCTCCCTCCTTAAAATATTTCTTAAGTCACTGTTACCTGCCCCCAATAATAGTATCAAAGACAGAGTTAGAGTTACAAGTATTTTAGCCTCGGGAGCAGACGGATGGTAGACAGTCGAAGTCTTGGCTTTAGTGCGGGGTTATCTATATTTACGGTTCTTGCTTAGCTCTCGGAGGTCTGGCTAGTAACATTAGAGGTATTGACGGAAGCAAGGATAATGCAACTAGTCTCCATACCAGGTGATAGCTACCCGTAATATCAAAGACCCACCCAGCAGCGACGGGGCTAATCAGCCCACCCAGCGTACCCACTGTCGCTATCAGACCTATGATTGTGCCAAAGTTTCTGGTACCAAAATAATCAGCTACCAGGGCCGGCCTCAAAGGAATTGGGCCACCATAGCCAGGGCCCCAGGTGAGCAGGAATGGAAAGATAAGCCAGGCATTATCCATAGATACAAAGGAAAAAATGAAAAGACCGATGACTTGAAGGGTGATAGCTATGGTGATAAGATACCTTTTCTCCTTGAAATCACCGAGGAAACCAAGGCTTAACCTCCCGATGAGACTAGCTAAGGTCATACCTGTCACCGCAGTTGCAGCTATCGTCGTGGGAACCTGCACACTCTCCAGATAAGGCACTATATGCACCATAACCGAGCTTTGAGCTACTTGTTGAAAGAAAAAAACAGAGGCAAGCAGCCAAAAAGTCCGAGTCTTTAGTGTCTCTTTTACCGTAGCTCCCTGAACCGCAGAACCTGAGTCTTGTTTCCCCCATTCAGTTGATGAGTCACGGTTCAGCACACCGGTCGGTTCGTCTACGGATGATGGGTTTTCACCATCTGGGAGGTAACCATATTGACTTGGTCTATGCCTCATTAATAAACTCAGGGGTACGCAAATGCTCCATAGTGCAATACCGGCGAAGGTTAGCGTTTCTCTCCACCCGAATTGGCCAATGGACCAGGCTAATAATGGTACCAGGATACCGCTAAGACCCGGCCCCAGATAAGTAAGGGCTAAAGCTCGGCTTCTCTTCCTGGTGAACCAGTTGGCGATAGCTGTATTGATTACTGTACCTGAAGAAAAGCTGAAACCAGTGGCAATAACCATAAATGCCCCATAAAATGCCCACAGGGAGTTAAGACGGCTCATCAAGAGAAAGCCCAGACCAGCAATGCCCCAGCCGGCGAACATCATCTTCCTCGGTCCGATCCTATCAACCATGAAACCAGCTAGTGGGGCCAGAATGCCGAATTCAAGCCTTTGTAAGGAAAAGGCAACAGAGGTAATTGCTGCGGTCCAGCCAAAGGTGTTCCGTATTGGATTAAAGAATACAGTGAAACCGTAATAGAATAGGCCACTGCCAAAGAAATGCATAATAACAGCGGCCGTTACCATCCACCAACCGTAGAAGATTTTTTTATTTTTTGGCATACCTTTATCTACCGGTTTCACCACCATTGTGTCAGTAGAATGCTACTGCTGGATTTTCACCTGGCTTCCTCTATCTCTTCTTCCGCTCGCCCTGAAGAAGCCAGGTTTTGGCCTCGATTGTCTTGGTTTTTGGCTCTTCAAGCTTGTATTGCTGGCTTCTCCTTATGACCTGCCGCCATAAGGATACCACTTTTTAAGTTAGAGTTACCGGAATTATAGTCTCAGGAGCCTTGTTGCTAACCCGGATAATAGTCGTTAACTGGTATTAAAAAGTACCACCACGACATCTCCCTCCTGAATTTCATAGGTCTTGCCCTCGATGTGTTGCTTGCCGGCCTTGATTACAGCAGCCTCGCTGCCGAGCTCAAGTAAGTCATTATAGTGTATCACTTCCATCCGTATGAATCCTCTCTCCATATCCGAGTGAATCTTACCTGCAGCAACAGGGGCTTTATCTCCTCTGTGGCACGTCCAAGCACGGACCTCATCTTCGCCAACGGTAAAGAAATTCACCAGCCCAAGTTTTCGGTACGCGGCTTCTAGCAATCGCGCCATGGATGATTCCTGCAAGCCCAGCTCAGCTAAAAATTCCTGCCGGTCTGCGGGGTCGAGCTGGCTAATATCGGCTTCATCACGGCCACAGATGGTAATAGTCTCAGAGCTATCGGCGTCAATTATGGTCTGAAGCGCTTTAACGTAGCCGTTCCCATCGTCTCCCATAGACTTTACATTGGCAATGTAAAGCACGGGCTTCAGTGAGACCAGATTGCATTCACGGACGCTGTCCAGTTCCTTATCGCCCAATCTTTGTCGGCGGGCAGGTATTCCCTGATCCAATCCTTTTTTTACTTTTTCACAGTCAGCCACCTGATGAATGGCATCACTATCGCCGGCGCGCACTTTCTTGGACAAGCGGGTAATCTTTTTTTGCAATGTCTGACTATCAGCTACCATCAATTCAAGGTCTATGGTCTCTACATCGCGCACGGGGTTGATATTATCATGCTGGGGAAAGGTGTCCGCTGCGTCAAAACACCGTATTACGTGCAGCAAGACATCAACATCTTTGATATGTTTGAGCAGTCTGGTGCTGTGTCCCGATTTGGTAACGGAGTCGGTAGCCAGACCGGGAATATCTACTAATTGCATAGTCGCCGGCACAATTTTAGCAGGATTGTATAACTCTGTCAGTGCCTGAATACGCGGGTCGGGCACATTAACAATGACTCTATGCATCTCAGAACCATCATAACTTGCCGCCCCGGAGGCGGTAACAGCATTGTAAATAGTAGTCTTACCACAGGCAGTAAGACCTACCAGTCCACAGGTTAAGCTCATATGGTATTCCTTTCAATCAAATAAACACGTTAAGCAATACGGGGAGTACCTATTTGTCCGAACTGCACTCTAATTTACCCCGATTCAGAACAGTCTTGCTTGGCAGACCACTGCTCTCTCTTTTCACCACCGGGGCTTGCCCAAACACTATCAGACGGAAATTCCCGGAGATATTGTGATTTAGCCTTAGATTACCTCGTCATTATAGTTTACACCTTTTGGAGCTAATGATTAAAGCGACCACTTGGCGGGGCGCGTGAAGGAGGGGAAAAAGGAAAAACATTTATGCTCCCCCTGTAGTTTCACCGTGTTATAATCAGACAGTAATCTTGAAAGGGGCTTTCTATGGATGAAAAGAGCCTGGAACTGCTTGAGTTCTCTGAAATCAAGAAGAAACTCGCCGAATATACCTCCTTTTCTGCCGGCAGTGCGCTAGCTCTTGAACTAAGGCCGCTTTCCGACTATGACAAAGTCTCTTTATGTCTCAAGCAATCTGCTGAAGCACTTTACCTCCTTTCTATGGACACCGGTTTTACTATTGATGGAGCTTCCGATATTCGTGAAATAGCCCGAATGGCAACCCTGGGTAGCATAATTGAACCGATGAGCCTTATCGAAACACAGCGTACCCTGGCTGTTATGAGACAGGTACGCATTAATCTCCACAAAATATCAAAAGAAGTACCGTTACTCTGGGATATTGCTAAAGATATCGTGGAGCTTCCCACTATAGAAAAGGAAATTACCCGCTGTCTTGCTCCTAATGGTGATGTATTAGATCGTGCCTCTAAACACTTAGAAGGTACCAGAAGACAACTTGGAGAAGCACGCCATAGCTTGCGAGAATGTCTGGAAGCAATTATCAGAACACCTAAAGGTCAGAAGATAATTCAGGAACCTCTTATCACGGTACGCGAGGGACGTTATGTAATTCCGGTCAAAACTGAATCCCGAAGGGAAATCGAGGGTATCACTCATGATGTCTCCAATACCGGGGCTACCGTTTTTGTTGAGCCGGTGGCAACAATAGAAATGGGAAACAGAGTCCGTGAGCTGGTATCCGAGGAAAAGCGTGAAGTTGACAGGATTCTCAGGAGCCTCAGTGAGTCAGTAGGCGCACATGAAACGGAGATATTAATCAGCGTCTCTCGATTAGCAGAACTGGACATGATTTTCGCTAAGGCCAAATACGCAAGTAGTGTGCAGGCCAGTGAACCTAATTTAATAGCAGACGACTCGCCTGCCTTCATTAAACTGGTTGATGCCAGACATCCCTTACTGGGACAAAAAGCGGTACCGCTCAATGTTGAGATAGGTCGGGATTTTTCCACACTGGTCATCACCGGGCCCAACACCGGAGGCAAAACAGTAGCTCTGAAAACTATTGGCCTCTTAATTCTGATGGCACAATCGGGAATCCCGATTCCGGCCTCTCCAGAGACCTGTCTCCCGGTATTTGACAACGTGTTTGTCGATATCGGTGATGAACAGAGTATTGAGCAAACTCTTTCCAGCTTTAGCTGGCATATTAATAATATCGTGCGTATTATTAAAAATGCGACCGGGAGAAGTCTGGTACTCCTGGATGAACTGGGTACAAGTACCGACCCCGCGGAAGGTTCCGCCCTGGCCCGCTCAATTCTACGCCACTTCTTATCATCAGGGATATTAACAGTGGCCACTACCCACTATGGTGATTTAAAGGCATTTGCTCACACAACATCAGGAATGCAAAACGCCTCTTTTGGTTTCGACCCTGAGACTCTCCAACCAACTTATCAACTAACATTGGGGATTCCTGGTGGCAGCAACGCGCTGGTAACTGCCGAGCGTCTGGGTGTCTCACCGGCTATTATCAAGGAAGCCAGAACAATGCTATCCAAAGGCGCTCTTGACCTGGACGCCACACTCGCCGATATCATGGCAGAAAAACAAAGGATTAAAGCAGTCAGGGAACTTCTGGAAAAAGAAAATAAGGAGACGAAAGCAAAGAAGGCCGAGCTGGAAAGCCGGCTTATGCAGCTACGAACCGAAGAACAGCGGATCATTCAAGAAGCCAGGGATAAAGTCGTCCATGAAGCCGGCGAACTTCACAGACAAATCCGCCAGGTAAACTCGGAGTTACGTAATAAGAGGAGCCGAGAAACACTTGACATGGCCAGGAAATCACTGTCAGATATGCAAACCCAGCTGGATAGTGAGCAGTGGACTTCAAAGATACCTGAGGCAGAAGTCACAGACCGCATCTCGAAGGGTGATACCGTCTATTTAAGAGAGAGCCAGCTAAAAGGCACGGTACTTTCCGTCTCAGAAAAAACTCAGGAAGTTGAGGTTCAAGCCGGACAGATAAAGCTCAAGGTAGCAATGAACAGGGTAGACAAAGCACCCTCTGGGACTGTTGTCCGATCAGGGACCGCTGATAAAATAACCACACCGGTACCCGGGGAAATCTCCGCCGAGCTTGACCTGCGCGGTAAACGAGCCGATGAAGTAGAGTTTGTTCTGGATGGCTATCTGAACGATGCCACTCTATCAAATCTAAACGAGGTATTAATTATTCATGGTTTTGGTACCGGAACAGTGCGTCAGATAGCCAGGGATTTCCTGGCCTCTCACCCGCTGGTCAAGTCTTTCCGAGCCGGTATTCAGGGAGAGGGTGGTGACGGTACCACCGTAGTTAGCCTGTAGTGTCCGACTAATTACCGGTCGGTAAGGAAGTAGCCAAGATGCCCTTGATATCAAAGAGGTTTTTTTTGAGTCGAGCTAAAATGCTCATTTTCCTCAACGAGCTTAAAAAGATAGCAGACCCCGGGGCGGTATCATTATACATACTGCCCGGAGCGACTGTACCTGAAATCGAAGATTTGCTGGCCAAGATTAAGGAAAAAACTTTTCCCGATGAGCTTACTCAGGTAATCGCCAAATCGAAAAACGGCGCTGTCCTTTTCTGGGGTAAGGAACGGAAATACCTGGTTTTACCACCGCTTCCCTTCAGAGAAAAGATAGTTTTTAACGGCTATGTTACCGAACCTCTGCAGCTGTTAATTGAGAGTGATTCGAGAATAGGATTGATTCTGGTACATCTGGGTAACTACGCGATTGGCATTTGCCAGGGTGAGAATATCATCTCCAGTAAAGTGGGAACGGGACTAATCCACGGGCGTCATAAAAAAGGAGGCTCATCACAGCAACGTTTCCAGAGGCGACGCCAAAAACAAGTGCAGGAGTTCCTGAACAGGGTATGCACTCACATCCGGGAACAATTCGAACCCCATATGAAACAGTTAGACTATATTGTTTATGGGGGCCCATATCAAACTATACTCCAGTTGCAGAAAAGATGCCCGTTTCTAAAATCCCTTGGAGACCGAGTTCTGCCGTTAATGGATGTACCTGCCCTGCGCCAGAAAGTTTTAGAAGCAACAGTAAGCCGTGTCTGGTCCAGCCACATTATTGAGTGGCGTGAAGACCAGACGCAGGAGAGATAAATATCACGGCTATTATCTAATCTTTGATACCTGGTGCAATCGATCGAGAAATTTATAATCCAACCAGGCATCCAACAAGGCCAAGGTATTGATTGAGCAGTAGAGAAAGAAGTACAATTAGGTATGCCATCATAGCTCGTTGGGTTACCGGCCGCCTGCTCTTGAAGCTAAACTACCGGTAACCATAATTTAAAGTGTGCTATCCTTTACCGGGAGCAGGCCAGGCGGCGCTGAGTGATAATGACAATTGGAAGCGACGGTTACGGAAGTAAGGAATGGGGGAAATAACCTCAGAAAATAGATTTGCCGCAATCAGGAATAGAAAAGGAGAACAGAAATGACTAACTGGCACGGTTGGGCAGGAACCATCCTCAATGTAGACCTGACCAACATGAAGACCTCCAGGGAACCGCTGACTAAAGAGTTCGCTACCAGCTATATCGGCGGTAGCGGCTTCGGTGCCAGGATACTCTATGACGAGGTTGACCCCGAAGTTGAGCCTCTGTCACCGGAAAATATCATCATCGTTGGTCAAGGACCATTGAGTGGCACGCCAGCGCCAACGAATAGGTACGACCTGATTAGCAAGTCCCCTCTCACCGGTATCTTCGTTCGCTCCAGCGGTGGTGGATTTTTTGGTCCGGAGATGAAATATGCCGGCTACGATTTAATCGTCATCCGCGGTAAGGCGGAGAAACCGGTTTACCTCTGGATTAATGATGAACACGCTGAGATAAGGGATGCCTCCCATATCTGGGGTAAAGATACCTGGACAACACAACGGATGATTAGAGCCGAACTGGATGACCCCGAGATTCAGACACTGAAGATAGGTCCCGCCGGAGAGAATATGTCTAACTACGCAGCCGTTATTGGTAATCTGGGGCGTGCCGCCGGTAACTTTTGCATTGCTGCTGTGTGGGGCTTCAAGAATCTCAAGGCGATCGCAGTACACGGGAACCAAGGGGTTAGTCTGGTAAAACCAAAGGAGTTTATCGCGCTGTATGACACGTTGACAGAACGAGCCAAGAATGACCCGAGGTACGAAAGTCACAGCACCTGGGGTACCCTGGGTTTCGTGCAGAACCCGGAAACATGGAAGGGCGCTCCGAACCCCCTGCATCACACTGCTTTTGTAGATCACTTTGAAAAAAATATGAGTTGCTTTGGCTGTCACTTTCATTGTGCTCAGTTTTACCGTGTTAAATCTGGTAAATACCAGGGGGTAATCGGAGAAAGTATCGAAGGAGGCCCTCGAGGTCGCTTAATGCGGCTTGAAGTGAAGGATCCAGGTTTCGCATTGCACTATAATAATCTATGTGATCAGCTGGGTGTCAATGTCAGCCACC
>SDBV01014032.1_pt1 | contig 10136 bp, 8 predicted proteins | sample 2277081 | NCBI WGS metagenome assembly SDBV01 (sample SAMN10402039, study PRJNA504765) | marine sediment metagenome | isolation source: marine sediment core GS10_PC15, 223 cmbsf | place: Arctic Ocean: Southern Knipovich Ridge | collected 2010 | reverse complement strand
TTTTTTTAACGTAACCGGTAATGGTTATACCATCTTTTCCCGCAATCCAGTCCGGCCAATTCCCGTGTGTTATACTGACAAATCGCAAAAGGAATAATCGGAGGAAAGGTAATGGCTGACCTGAGTGTGGAATTCTGTGGAATCAAATTTAAGAACCCGGTACTTGCCGCCTCTGCCGAACCCACTCTGGATGTCAATCTGATGAGGCAGGTTATTAAAGCTGGAGCTGGCGGGCTGGTAGCAAAGTCGGTAAGTAACGCTGAAGGGATGCGCAAGCTCTCCAAGTATTCAAACTGGAGATACCTGAATGAGAAGCACGAGGTGGCTCGAGGGAAAGTACCCAGGCTATTTACGCTTTTAGGCAGGGCCGGAGCGACCCTGGAACCACCAAAAGAATGGATGAAGGTCCTGAAAGAGGTAAAAAGGATTGCTGACGCCGAGGGCACCGTTTTAATCGGAAGCGGTCTTGGCCCCCATATAGAGGACTGGGTGGAACAGGCGAAAATGATGGAGGATATTGGCCTAGAAATAGTAGAATTGAACTTTGGTTGTCCTCACCCATACTCAATGAAGCTCGGAGCAAAGACGGGAATGGAGATAGGGCAGGATATTGAGCTGTCCTCTGAGATTGTCAAAGCGGTAACCAGCGCTGTCTCTATTCCAATCATCGCCAAGTTGACGCAACAGGTTACTGATGTGGTGGCAGTGGCACAGGCAATGAAGGATAGCGGAGCGGCTGGGGTGACTATCTCCAACCGCTATGTCGGCTTCGTTGTTGATGTGGAAACCGGAAAACCACTCCTCAATGGTTGGGCTGGGGTAGGCGGCCCCTGGGTTAAGCCGCTCACCTTAAGGTGGATATCAAAGGTTCATGCCGCCATGGACACTCTCCCCATATCCGGGTCTAACGGGCCCTATGACTGGAAGGATATTGTTGAATTCTTGATGTCCGGGGCAACCACGGTACAGCTCTGTTCAATTCTCATGCTTAAAGGCATCGACTACATTAGCCGAGTGATTTCCGGACTCGATGAGTTCCTTGACCGCAAGGGATATAAGAGCGTCAATGATATCGTCGGCATCGCTGCCAAGTCGGCTCGAACCTATGACGAGATATATGAGTCTGGCAGGTCAAAGGCGACAATCTCCGAAGAAAAATGCACGGTCTGTGGCATATGCCCTAAATCCTGCTTCTATGAAGCCATAGAGACTGGCGATGGGAGGGTCTGGGTTAACGAAAAATGCGTCGGCTGCGGAATATGCTTTAGTGTTTGTCCCTTTGATGCCGTTGAGCTTTCTGAACCAGTCCCTTTTGAATAGTACCACCGGCTCGCTGTCTTCGCAGAGAGATAGCCAAGAGTTCGGGTGTTGTTGACCCTGGAAAAGGGCTAGGTGCTATGCCGAAAGTATTACATATAGACTATGAGCGGTGCAACGGCTGTGAAGTCTGCGCTTTACACTGCTCTTTCGCCAAAACCGGCACGTTTAATCCAAGTCGGTCCAGAGTTCATATAGTGGGCTGGGAAGAAAAGGGCCTTTTTGTCCCCTCTCTCTGCGTACACTGCGAAGAGCCACCCTGCGTTCCAGCCTGCCCGCAAGAGGCGATAAGCAAGGATAGCGAGACGGGAACCGTTTCCATAGATTATCACCGGTGTGTTGACCATCTGGCATGTATACCGGCCTGCCCCTACGGAGCCATAACCATTGACCCTGTTGAAGAGAAGGTGATTGAGTGCGATTTGTGCGGCGGCAGCCCGATATGTGCCAAGGTATGTCCTATCGGCGTAATACAGTTTATAGAGACAGACGAGCTCAACTTAGCTAAATGGAGAGAGGATAATAGAAAATTAGCTGCTGTGTTGAGTTCTATGCCAGATAGGATTGCAGCAGAGGAGATATAAATGAGCGCAGCTTACGGCTGGGCCGGCCTGGTACTGGATGTTGACCTGACCACCGGGGAATTAACCAAGAGCAAGGTGGACCTGGACTTCGCCACCAAATATATCGGGGGTAGTGGATTTGGAGTCAGAATCCTCTATGACAAGGTTGGCCCTGAGGTTGACCCCCTTGACCCGGAAAATGTCACTATAGTTGGGCATGGAGCCTTGTGCGGAACACTGGCGCCATCCTCCGGACGATACGATGTGGTAAGCAAGGCGCCCATAACCGGCATCTTTAACCGCACCAATGGCGGAGGGTTTTTTGGCCCGGAGATGAAGTATGCCGGCTATGACCTGATAATAATTCACGGTAAATCAGAGAAACCGGTTTACCTGTGGATTGACGATGACCACGCTGAGTTGAAGGATGCCAGCCATCTCTGGGGACGGGACACCTGGGTCACCCAGCGCATGATTCGGGAGGAACTGGGCGACCATAGAATCAGGACGCTCAAAATTGGCCCGGCCGGTGAAAACCTGTGTTACTGTTCCTGCCTGATTGCTGACCTGGCTCGGGCCGCCGGTAGAGGCAGCACCGGCGCTATCTGGGGCTCCAAAAAACTGAAGGCAATCGCGGTTAAGGGTACCAGGGGCGTCGAAGTTGCCCGCCCCAAAGAATTTATGGAGTACTGCGCCAAGCTGGTGGCAAGGTTTAAGGAAGACCCCTTTTACGAAACACACTCAGCCTGGGGTACTCTGGGCTGGGTGTCAACGCCGGGCTTGATGAAGAAGTATAGAGGTCCTGACTTGCCCAGCCTGCATCATGAGCACTTCGCTCCGTTCTTTAAGAAGAACCTCGCCTGCTTTGGCTGCCCAATCCATTGCAGCCACTGGTATGAAATTGACTCCGGCAAATATAAAGGAACCACAGGCGAGGGCCTGGAAGCTGTCTCCACACTCTATGCCGGTGCCATGGCCAGGCAGAGTAATCCCGCCTGGCAGTGTAAGTTTAACACGCTGTGCAACCAGTTAGGGGTGCACACCGAGCACCCCGGCGACGCCATAGCCTGGGCATGCCGACTCTACCAGGAGGGCATCATCACCAAAGAGGACACCGATGGCCTCGAAGTAAAGTGGGGTGATGAGGATGTATTCCTGGAGCTGCTGAGGAAGATGGTACACAAGGAGGGTTTTGGCAAAATCCTGGATGGCTATCCCCTACGAGCCGCCGAATGGCTCGGTCGTGGCTCTGAGTTATATGTCTCAGAAAATAAGGGTAACCCTACTTACGGCGATGGAGAGTTGAGGTTGGGGACAAGCTGGGCTTTAGCCCAGGGATGCAGTACCCGCGGCCGTGACCACCTCATCGGTGCCCCCTGGAACCTTATTCAAGGGATGTTCAAGGAAATGCCGGACGAGACCCTGGAAAGGCTTGGCCAGGAAAGGTATAATGACCCCAAGATATTCGCCGACCTATGGGGACTCGGCTCCAATAAAGCCCGGCTGATATATGATTATGAGCATAATAGCGCCCTGGCTGACATGACCGGCATATGCAAGTTCACTGCGGAATACTGCTTTTATGACAAGGGTATACACCTTGAAGATTTTGCCCGGCTTCTCACGCTGGCTACCGGGGTGGAATTCAGCGAGCCGGACCTGGTAGAAGCCGCCGAGCGGGAAATGCTCCTGGAAAGGGCCTACAATGCCAGAGCGGGAATAAGAAAATATGACGACTATCCGCCGCTATTTTCCTGGCAGCTGAAGCACGGCAAGCCAAACCCCATCTATAACTATGATAATTACCCGATAACAGTTGAGGATTTGACAAAGCTGCTTGATGAATACTACAGGTTGAGGGGCTGTGATATATCAACTGGCATTCCCACCAGGACAAAGCTGGAAGAGGTGGGGCTGGGGGATGTAGCTGATGATTTAGACCGCCGCGGAATACTGCCCAGGCCGGCCCCACAATCTGCAACCAAGATGTAGCCCAAAAGTTCATCGATTATAGGAAAGAGGACTCAGACAAGCCTGAAGGAGAAGCAGATGAAGTTTGATGCGGAAGCCAGACGGGAAATCTTATCAACCGCCAACCGCTCTTTTGCCAGGGAAGTTGCCAGCTACGGTAATGAAAAACTTGGGCACCTGTGGCGATTTAGCGAAATGGATGTAATCAAGGTCTTAGTTGCTTTAAGCCATCTGGCCCAGGCTAGAGGTAAAGATGTTGACTCCGATGCTCCGGCTAAACCCCTGGGCTGGTATGCTCCCGCTAAACGCCTGGAATGGTATGAGCCGGAGGATAGTCCTGTCCTTGCCGGTAGATTTGAACTATGGACAACGTGGGTTTCGGGAGCAGTGGCGGGTGGCTAAGGATACGCCAGAAGGGCCCTCACCTGAAGAAGTGATGGGTAAAGGAGAGTCCAAGAGAAGTGAAGCCTCTCTTAAACAACTAATTTCCCCTTCCCCTTAATGAAGGGGAGGAGATGCAACCCGAAGAATAAAGAAAGGAGGAGAACAAATGAAACCACAATCAGACTTGCACTTGGTTGAGAACATTCCGTGGACGCCGATAGGCGAAAACGCTTCCTCAGCTAGGGGCGAAGGAATCATGGAGAAGATACTGAGCATCGACCCGGACAATCCAGATACCTGCACCCGCCTGGTCCTGCTCAAGAAAGGTGTGAAGACAGGCGTGGTAACCCACCCGTTCTGGGAGGAAGTCTGGGTACTTCAGGGGACTCTCATCGACGAGGGTAACGGAGTAACTGGTGGCGTGGGGGCCTATTGCTGTCGGCATCCCGGCATGCCCCATGGTCCATTCGTCATTCCTGAGGACACCATTACCTTTGAAATTCACTATACGCCCAAAGAATAAGGCGAGCATCTGGTGACACTACAAGCGCTCATCCTCTCACAGACAGAGCCTTGACAAACCGGCGATGTAGTGCTACATTTATGAAAAATTGAATATGGCAAAGGCTGTGAACAGGACTAGTAGGCTTCAAGCGAGGTACAGAGAGTCGGGCGAGCTATGAGCCGATGCTGGCGCCGAAGCTGAGTGGGCTTGGGAGCTGCAAGTTGGAAGCCGACAGGCAAGTAGGCTTTGTCGCCGGGGAAGCGTTATCAATTCCCGGGGTAGAAGGCGAACGCCCAATGGCCTCCTACCTGATAGAGATAGTCTCCTGGCTTGAGCAGCCTGAGTCGGCTAAAGAGGGTGACACCGTGGAGGCACAGCCTTCCGCCCCTTTGCGGGCGGTAGGCTTTTTAATAAGGAGGTAGTCAACTATGTTTACTCCATGTAGGACCAGGGTGTCCCGGATAACATAATGGCCCCGTTTTAACTAAATTAAAAAGGAGGAAAAAATGGAGAGAACAAAGTATATTCTTGATGAAAAGGAGATGCCAACTCACTGGTATAACGTCCTGCCCGACTTGCCTGAACCACTACCGGCAGTTTTGCACCCCGGTACTGGAAAACCAATAACTCCTGATGACCTGGCGCCCCTCTTTCCTATGGACTTAATAATGCAGGAGTTCAGTCCGGAAAGCTTCATTGAAATCCCGCCAGAGGTTCAGGAAATATACAAGCTATGGCGACCCACCCCCCTGCACCGAGCCTACGGGTTGGAGAAAGCCCTGGACACACCGGCCAAGATTTTCTATAAGAACGAATCGGTAAGCCCACCTGGTAGCCACAAGGGCAATACCGCAGTCGCCCAGGCCTACTATAATAAAAAAGAGGGCATTAAGCGTATAGCCACTGAGACCGGCGCCGGCCAGTGGGGTAGCGCCCTGGCTCTGGGATGCATGCTCTTTGATATGGAGTTGAAAGTCTATATGGTCAAGGCGAGTTATGACCAGAAGCCATACCGCCGCATCATGATGGAGACCTGGGGAGCCAAGGTAGTTCCCAGCCCCAGCCCCAGCACTAAATCAGGACGAGATGTACTGGCAAAAGACCCAGATTGCCCCGGCAGCCTGGGTATTGCCATCAGTGAGGCAGTTGAGGATGCCGCTACTCGAGATGATACCCACTACTCCTTGGGCAGCGTGCTCAACCATGTCCTGTTACATCAAACCATCATTGGTCAGGAGATAAAGAAGCAACTGGAGATAGCCGAATCCTATCCTGACGTTATCTTTGGCTGTATCGGCGGTGGCTCAAGCTTCGCCGGGATGTCCCTCCCCTTCATTAAGGACAAGCTTGAAGGAAAAAACATCAGGCTGGTCGCTGTAGAGCCTTTAGCCTGCCCCACCGTAACCAAGGGTCCCTATGCCTATGACTTTGGTGATGAGGCTGGTCTCACCCCCCTGCTCAGGATGTATACCCTGGGCCATACTTTTGTGCCACCACCAGTCCACGCCGGGGGTCTCCGCTACCACGGGATGGCACCCATCATCTGCCACCTCCATAAATTGGGTTTGATTGAAGCCAGGGCTGAGCACCAGGTGGCTACCTTTAAGGCGGCGGTAACCTTCGCTCGTGCCGAGGGCATTATCCCCGCCCCCGAGCCATCACATGCCATCAAGGCAGCTATTGACGAAGCCATTAAGTGCCGAGAGTCTGGCGAGTCAAAAACCATCCTGTTCTTGCTATGCGGACACGGACACTTCGATATGACTGCCTACGATGACTATCTCTCCGGCAAACTCGCTGATTATGAATATCCCGAGGCAAAGGTAAAGGAAGCACTGGCCTCGCTTCCTCAAATATCCGAAACCTAAACGTCCCTGATGACCCTCCTCTCCACGAGAAGGAGAGGAGGGTCATTTTTTAAGAGGAGCAGAGTCAGGACAGGACTACCAAAGTAAAAACAATCTCCTTTTTTCCTCTCCGCCCGTATGCTATAATAAAATTGATGTGAAGAAAGCAAACATAAAGTGCCTGCTGGTCAGTGTTATCCTTATCCTATCTCTGAGCCTGGGAAGTGGCTGTATTACTATCACCGCTCCATCGCCACCATCCAGCCCACCACCCCCAGACATAACTGTAGCGCCTAACCCCGACTATGCACTGCCAACCCCAACTCAAAACCCACCCTTACCTGACTTCACCTCAGTAGTAGCCAAAGTTAAGCCATCGGTGGTCGCTATCAACACCGAAGTTACCACCTTTGACATTTTTAATAGACCATTTACCCAGGAACGCGCCGGCTCGGGGTGGATTATAGGTGAAGATGGATACATTGTGACCAACAATCACGTAATCGAGGGTGCCAGGAACATTACGGTAACTCTTTTCGATGGCAGAGCCATCCCGGCAAGCCTAGTCGGCACCGATGTTCTCGCCGATATAGCGGTGCTTCAGGTCGATAGCACCAACCTGCCAGTGGCCGGCATTGGAGACTCCTCCAAACTGAATATTGGTGAGTGGGTACTGGCTATCGGCAATGCCCTGGGGCTGGGCATAAGCGCCAAAGAGGGAATAGTCAGCCGTTTGGGAGTCTCGGTACCGGTATCGGGAGGACAGACCTTATATGACCTGATTGAGACCAGCGCCGCTATCAACCCGGGCAACAGCGGCGGACCACTGGTGAATATGGCGGGGGAAGTCATCGGCATCACCAGCGCTAAACTTACCGGGGTAGCCGTGGAAGGCCTGGGTTATGCCATAAGCAGTAATACTGCCCGCCCAATTATCGAGGAATTAATCCAAAAAGGGTTCGTGGTTCGCCCCTGGCTTGGCGTATCGCTCAGCTCTGTAAACCAGATGATTGTTCAAGAATTTGACTTAACCGTAGACGAAGGAGCCTTTATCATCGAGGTAGTTCCTGGCAGCCCGGCAGATACGGCCGGGATTATGGCCAACGATGTGATTGTGGGCCTGGATGAGACAGAAATCGCTGATGCCGAGGACCTGATACTGGCGATACGCGCCAGTTCTGTCGGACAGGAAATAGAGATAACCTTCTGGCGGGGAAGTGCCAGGAATACTACCAGTGCCACACTCGTGGAGAGACCACAACCCTAAGTCAGTTTTTTCACTCCCAACAATATGTTATGGCCGCTTAACTTGTAGCTCTCAGTAAAGACGCCCTCAGGGACTCCCTCAACCAGCTCTCTGGATAGTGTTTCCTGCCTGATGTAGCTGCCCTGCTCCTTATCTTCCATTATTCCCTTCGTATAGGCATCGCCCTGATAATAGGTAATGATATGGTCGGCAATATCAAATCCAGCGGAACGGCGCATTGTCTGCAATCGATGCACCACCTCACGCGCCATCCCTTCCGCTTGAAGCTCAGGCGTAATTGTGCCATCAATGCCCACCACTATTTCGTTTATATCAGAACCAGATGCTATTTTTTGCGGCATTTCCTCTACTACAAGCTTTTTCACATTTACTTCTTCTAGAATCTGAGCCTGAAGAGCTTGATTTTCTAAGAGCCTTCTCTGGCTATCTGTATTGACGAATACATCAAGTCTTGCCAAGGGCTGCCTCACCTTTATTCCCGCCTGACTTCTCACTGCCCGCCCCAAACTAGCTACTTTCATCGCCAAACGGGTGGCCTCAGCCAGCTGCTTATCAATCTTACTCCTATCAGCCACCGGGAAATCGGACAGGTGCACGCTGTCCGGAGCTTGAGGAAAGGCAGTACAAACCAGGTTTTGATATATCTCTTCCGCCAGGAACGGAGTAAATGGCGCCAGAAGCTTTGACAGCGAGACCAGGCATTGGTAAAGCGTAGTATATGCCGCCAGTTTATCGGCATCGTTCTCACTCTTCCAGAATCGTCTCCGGCTGCGGCGCACATACCAGTTGGACAGGCCATCAACAAAGCCGGCTATCTTCCTCCCCGCCTCTGTCGGGTTGTAGCTATCCAGGGCTGAATCGACATCAATTATAAGCTGATTAAGCTCTGAGGTAACCCAGCGGTCCAGCTCTGATGGCTCCAGTGAAGCTTCCTCGGCATCGGGGGTGAAATGGTCTATATTGGCATAGGTGACAAAAAAGGAATAGACGTTCCACAGCGTCAATAAAAAGCGGCGGGTTACCTCAGAGACCAATTTCTCATCAAAACGGCGCACATTACCCGGTGGCGAGGAAGTAAAGAAGTACCAGCGTAAAGCGTCGGCGCCGTATTTATTTATCACCGCCCACGGCTCAACCACATTCCCCTTAGCCTTGCTCATCTTCTCACCTTTGGCATCAAGGATATGCCCCAGACAGATAACATTCCGGAAGCAGGGGTGCTCAAAAAGCAGGGTAGATATAGCATGCAGGCTGTAAAACCAGCCACGAGTCTGGTCAACGGCTTCACAAATATAATCGGCGGGAAAGCGCCCATCTTCAAGCATGGTTTCGTTCTCAAAGGGATAATGGTGCTGGGCAATCGGCATTGCCCCGGAATCAAACCAGCAGTCAATCACCTCCGGCACCCGCCTCATCCTCGCCCCGCACTCAGCGCAATCGTAGGTTAGCTTGTCAACGAAGGGACGGTGTAACTCTAACGGTTCCTTCAACCCGGCAAATCCAGGCTTCTTTTGCAGCTCTGCCACACTTCCCACACAGTCCAGATAGCTGCAGGACTCACAACGCCATATGTTCAGTGGCGTCCCCCAGTATCTTTCCCGGGAAAACGCCCAGTCTACATTATTCTCCAGCCAGTCACCGAAGCGGCCGTACTTGATATGCTCCGGGTACCAGTTTATCTCATTATTACCAGCAATAAGAGCCTCTTTAACCGCGGTTGTCTTGATGTACCACGTCTGCTTGGCATAATAGAGCAGCGGCGTCTCGCAGCGCCAGCAGAAGGGATAGGTATGGCGAATCCGCTCACTGCGAAAGAGGAGACCCCTCGACTTCAGGTCATCCAGAATAAGCGGGTCAGCGTCTTTGACAAACTTACCAGCAAAGGGATAAGTTCCGATGACTTTGCCCTGCAAATCCACCGTGTGGACAAAATCCAATCCTTTATCCTTACCTGTGTTATAGTCAACCTCGCCATAGGCAGGTGCCATATGGACTATACCTGTACCGTCCTCCATGGAAACAAAATCAGTGGCAATTACCCGATAGGTCAGCTTACCATCAGGCTCCTGAAGAACTGGCTCCGATTGCCACTGAAACCGCCGGCGCTCCACGCCAAACTCATGAGGATTAAAAAGTGGTTCATACTCTGCTTTCACCAAGTAGCTCCCTTTTACCCTCTCCACTACCCTGTTATCACCTAGTCCTATCTGTTCACGCAAAGCATCAGCCAGAATGAGATATTCGTCATCCACTTCAACTACAGCATAATCGGCATCGGGAGC
>SDBV01014031.1_pt1 | contig 10136 bp, 9 predicted proteins | sample 2277081 | NCBI WGS metagenome assembly SDBV01 (sample SAMN10402039, study PRJNA504765) | marine sediment metagenome | isolation source: marine sediment core GS10_PC15, 223 cmbsf | place: Arctic Ocean: Southern Knipovich Ridge | collected 2010 | reverse complement strand
GGTGGAGGCAGTGCTAGGGGAAATGGTCTGACTCATTTCTTCAACTTCCCTCCAAGAAAAACTCCTTTACGACGACTTCGCTCTCTCAAAAGCTCATTTTCCATCGAGAGATCTCCAATACGTCTTTTGGCCAAGTTAAGCTCGGCATAAAGCGGGTCTTCTGTTCGGCTTTTTAGAGAGCTTTCAATACCCTCAACCGCGACCCGATGCCAGTCCTCAATCTGGGAAGCTGAGACTCCAATCTCCCGACTGAGATCCTCCAGCGATTCTCCGTGCAAAATACGGAGAACAACTTCCATCTTTTTTGGTGCCGTCCATCGTTTAACTGTCTTTTCCATATCATCTCCTTGGTTTGAGAATAAGGGTAGAGTTTACCCCAATTCTGTGTCCAAAGAAACTGGTGGCAGTATAAGTTCAAAGAGAAGACATTCAGATTTTTTGATCATGAATGCATTCAATATTTTTAATATTGATAAATGAATGAGCGGAAAAGATGGACGATCTTCTCGAAGAAGGGTCCAGAAATTTTAGTGAGATAGGTTCATCTACCGTGAGACTATCATTTCCGCGCGAATTTTTTTGCGAAATAGCTCGCCAACGCCCAGAGAAAAAGAGGATAGCGGTTCGGATTATTGACACTCAAATTTTTTCTCCTTATACTCTACTAAAATAGACTTTGGCTATTCTCTTCAAGCAACCAGTTACCGATCTCAGTATGCTCTGCATCGGACAAAAATTGTTTCAAGGGGCGAGCGGGGCAAAGTCAAAGCTCTTCGAGCTCCGCAGGTCATAGCCAAAGTGCTATGGCCCAGGAAGGAGAAGAGGTTTGTCAAAGCCGCAGTCGTCCATTGAATTCAATTTTTGTCCGATGCAGAGCTCAGTATGGAGAGCATGTGAAAAAAATGCAGAAAGCATGGATATTGAGGTTGCTCCGCGCATCTAGGGTAATTGATTCAAACTTTCTCTGGCAAAAACAGTTTTGTATCGGACTCCTATGGCTCACTTACGTGAGCCCGACGGCATTCTTATTTGCAGACCCAATTCCAGCCGGAAAAGCCTTTTTTCAAGTTGAAAACATCGATGGAAATACAGGAAAAACCGATGCTACCTATTATCCTCTTGTACCCGCACCTGACAAGGTGAGTGTTACCACCACTTCTCAAAACCCCCAGGCACCTCTTCCTCCCTTTCGGGTGCACTCTTGGGTAGGTGGAGCCATGCTTTGGGCAACAGGACAACTTCAAACTGATGTTCGGGATGGATATTTTGTAGCAAAAAATGTCCCACCATCGAACATTTGGCCTGCAGAGCTTTTTCAGCAGGCGCCCGTCATCGCAGATCCTATGATTTTAGAATACATGGAATCCCCAAATAAAAAGGATAGTGACCCAACTAGTCGCGGAATTAACCTTTGCTTTCCCTACCCCTTTTATAAAACGGACACTCCATATGGCGCTGAGTGCCAAACTGCTGATCCACTTTGGGAAACCACTCCTATCTTTCTTGAAACAGATTCTCAACTGAACATTCTTGTTTTCCCTTCAGACACAAAACCCGTGGACGGAGTTGCAAGTGGATCAGTCTGGGATCCGAAGGCTATATTGGTAGATCGCATAGGCGATTGGGGGGTTGATCTTATTTTTCAAAATAAGAACAGCCCCTACGGGACGCCAAATGCTATGAATCCCGATGGAAGAGGTGAATATATTAAATGTACCATAGTTCAGGGCTGCCCATATGTCTTCTTCGAATGTCGAGGCATAGAATTCATTGGAATATCAAATAGAATGATTGGCGATAAATCATCAGGATTGATTGCCCCTGCTACAACAGCTGCAGCGGTGCCAGGTGTAAGCAATGTTGATTATGCCCGTTTTGGAGGAAACCAAAACAATCCAGCCATTTTTACAGATACAGACACCCTCAATCCACCAGGGCTGCAAGACAATTTTACTACTTGGGCCGTATATTTTAAAAATGACCTCGGTATCGTATTCGATCCCGGATCAGTCACAACACAACCGCAAAATAGCTCACTCGAATTTCCAAATAAGACCGATAGATTCTTTTTTGCTATTGCTGGAATCCCAACAATCTATGCTTATCCAACAGACAGTAAATCCTATGCCACTGTCATCGGTGAAAGTGGCAATGATGTAGATGCGTATGCCAAAGAACTTGGAAAATATGCCTTCAATTTCATCACAGATACAAAAATTTCCTATACGCTTAAAGAGCTTACCTTCTTAGAAACCACCTTTTCTCCGACACTTACAAATCCTTATGATGATTCCACCATGGTTGCTGCAGATAGCACCGTCATGTGTCTGATGCCACACCACTATCAAAGTCAAAAATTTGATACCGGTCTTGTACCAACTGTACTAGATCTCGATGGATCAACAAATTTTTCCCCAACCGGCACTGGAAACTTATTCTACTGGTCTGTGCGCGGAAATCTGAAAGCTATTTTAGGAGACAGCTTTAAAACCAATTATGTTTTTACTAATTTTCTTCCAACGATGCCCCCTCCTTTTTGGACAGATCAGGTCACTACTGCCATTGGTGACACCTCGATCGGACAGCTCCTTTTTGATAGCATTGATAATGAATACATCAATAACCTTTCCGATAAAGCTTTTGCCCCATGGAACACTGCGTATTTTTCAGAAAATAAAGGCATTTATGATATTGGAAAAACCTTAGCAAAGGATGCAAAGCAACTAGGATTGGTCCTAGAGTTCCTTCAAGGATTGGAAGAAAATGGACAAACTACAGATCCGTTTCATGAGTTCTTTTTTCAAACTCTGATAGAACAACAATATAATAACCGAACCGATTTGCCCGATAGGCCAGGAGCTTTTAACCCCCCTGAGAGCAAACCTCGAGTACAATCCCTTCGGGATGCTCTGAAGTCTTCAGTAATAGGTGATCCCGCTACAAATCCACCTTTGGCGGGAGTTGAGGGAGCCATTTCCCCCTATTTTGGGGAAAATCCTTCTGTTACTCGTGGAGGATTTAATTTAAGCCACTATGCTTTTTATGATCCAATAGCTCATCTTGTCATGCTATACCCCTCTGCAGGGGATCCAGGTGTCGATCGAGTGAATCCTGCTCCATGGCCCGGGCGGATTAACCATCCTCCCATTCACCAAGGAGCTGGGGTTGTTTGGGAGTCCTTTGGGGTTGCCAACGCTTTTAATGATCATCACTACCAATATGGGTATTGGATTAGCGCTGCGGGGCTTGCAACACAGTACGACGGCGCTTGGAAAGCAACCCCAGATACCGGAAATCAATGGGGAGCAAAACAGAACTTCGGAGAAGCGATCGATCAGTTAGTTCAAGATATTGTCTATGACCCAGATATAGATGCTGCCTTTTTTAAAAATCCCAATATGGACTTTGCAAAATTAAACTTTTTTGACCAGTGGGCGGGTCACGGATGGGCAGATGGTGTACTAGCGACCATTTCAGGGGGAAATGCGGGACATAATGAAAATTCAATTGGTGAAGCCCTTCAAGCGTATGCTTCTATCATTTTATGGGGAATGGCTACTCAGAGAGAAGATATTGTCGCGTTAGGCGTTTATCTTTACACAACCACATCTTATGCAATGGATGCATACTTCTTTGATAAGAACCTAAATTTAAAAAAGGGGCAATCGCCGACTACATCTTTTGTTCCCCTAACAACGAAGACAGGAGATGCCACCTATCCCGATGGTTCAGCCTTCATTGATTTTACCATTCACAGCACCACTGGGGGAGGACCTATTAGCAGTGGCACTCCAAAAATTGCACAAGCTAAGATCTCATATGCTACAGACTTTGGTGAAACTCCTGAAAACATAAAACTCATTAATGCATTTCCCTGTAGTGCATGGTCGCTCGTCATGGGCCGGAATAAGGATTATTTAAACGCCTGGAATGCCTCTATGGATACTGCTGCTTTTGTAGCAACTATTCCCGCAAGTTTGACAGTAGACACCAATTGTTGGAAGAGAGCATTTGATTCAAATATGAATATGCTCAGAAGTTTAGGAGGAAATACAATTGCATTTGGACAAACTGACTTAACCCCCTCTGCTCCCACTCCTTTTCAGTTTATGTTGGATGTTTTTACCAGGTGGGGAAAAACCCCTCCCTGGGGAAGCATTGGTGGCGCTTTTACAGACCCCAGCCAATCCATAAATGAAGTCCTGCACTTTATGCACGTGATTGATCATTTCGGAACCCCCGATTGGACGGTCTATGGACATGCAGTTCCAAATACAAAAGAGTTTGTCTACACAGCATCTTTTACCAAAGGTGGCACAACGACTTTTTTTGCTTTTAACCCCAATTTAACGAGCATTGACGTTCAATTTTTCAAGCTCGATGGCAGTACTCCCTCGGGATTACTTCCAACTCCATTAACTGTTATGCCAAAGAGGTGGGCAAGTGCAGAGTTACCATAAGAATCTATCCCAATGCCCGGAAAAAAGGAATAACTATGAAAAATAGAGCCTTGCTTTTAGCAACAATAATTTCATTACCCGGCGTTCTGAAAGCTAACGACTCACAATACGATGAGTATCAACGTGAAGATTCTTCCTGTGAACCATTCAGGAATTGTTACAACATTACTCTTTCTGGAAGTGTTCTTCTGTGGCAGGTCCATGAGGAAGGGCTTGATTATGTGATAAAGAATAATGCTGGTTTGGCATTTATTGACGATAATGGAAGTGTAAAAAGAATTGATTTTGATTGGGATTGGGGATTTAGACTAGCTTTAGGATATAACACTGATTGTAAAATGGATTTTTACCTAAATTGGACCTATTATTCTACAGATGGAAGTGATTCTGCCTCTGCAGCCTTTCCCGCAAGTATATTTCCAGTCTGGACTATCCCTGGTTCTAGCCTTACCGCATCGACAGAAGCGGAGGCCAGCTGGCGACTTCGACTTAATATCTTAGATCTTCAAATGAGTGCTTTGTTTTCTCCATGCGGCTTCCTCGACTTAAAGCCCCGCATTGCTCTTACAACTGCTTGGATTGATCAAAAATTCAATATTAATTCAAGTGGAGGTCTAAGCAAGGGAACTGCAGCTTTTGTAGTACTCGACGATGATATCGATATGAAAAATGACTTTTGGGGGATCGGACCTAAATTTGGAGTCGATACTAATTGGTTACTTGGATGTGGTTTTACCTTTTTCGGAAACGCTGATGTTTCTATTCTTTACGGTGAATTTGATATCAGCCAACAAGAAAGCGTTCTTTTGGAAGGTATAACTCCTGCAATTGTTTATCTTGATTTAAAGAACGATAAATTTTGGCTTTCCCGTGCGAACCTTGATTTTATTTTGGGACTTAGATGGGAAAGAACCTTTCAAAAGGGTTGTTATCATTTCGCCCTGGAGGCCAGTTGGGAAAATCTCTTCTTTTTTGGACAAAATCAATTAAAGCGCTTTGTGGATGATACAAATCCTGGAATTGCTATTCCTGTCGCAGGAGATCTCACGATACAAGGGTTAACGTTAAGGGCTAGTTTTGGATTTTAAATAATTTACGAAAGCATCACTCAACACCGACATAGAGGTCTAAGATGATATTGTCGTGATCTGCTGCTCTCTCATCGTAGACTTCGAAATCTGCGTCATAGCGGCGCTTAGCCCCCAGATCACTCGCTGACATGGCCCAGATCTTCTTCCAGGACTCAACGACGACCTCGGGCATGGGCAGAGGCTTGGTGGTAAATTTAGCGTAGGACTGCTGAGGGATAATCATAGTATTTAGCTCTTCGGCCATTTTATCTTCGAAAGAGGTCACCTCTTCGCCAATGAAATAGGTATAGGTGCCGGTATAATCGCTTTCATAGTCGGTATAGACGCAAAACGTCGTTCCTGGGTTTTTCCGATTAGGGATCTTTTCAAATAGAGCCGTCTGGAAGTAGTGCATGACACAAGGGTAGATCCTCCCCTTCTCCATCGCCTGCTCGATGTTGTAGCTGGTGCGGACGCTGATGCCGACTAGCTTGACTTGTTCTTTTACGGTTGCTACCTGTTCCATCAAAACTGCTCCAGTAGGCGTAGGTCATTTTCGGTGAACATGCGGATGTCGCTAATACCATAGCGGAGCATCGCGAGCCGCTCGATGCCAAGGCCCCAGGCAAAACCTGAGAATTTATGGGGGTCAATGCCTCCATTTTTAAGAACATTAGGGTGCACCATGCCAGCACCAGCTACTTCAAGCCAACCGGTCTGCTTGCAGAGGCGGCACCCCTCTCCTGAGCAGGCTGTGCAGCGCACATCGACTTCAAGTCCCGGCTCCACGAAAGGAAAATAGCTGGGACGGAAACGTGTCTGGACGTCTTTATGGAAGAGTTTGCTCCAAAATTCCTTCATCGTCTCCATGAGATCGGCAAAGGAAACGTGTTTATCGATGTAGAGCCCTTCTACCTGGTGGAAAAAGACGTGAGAGCGGGCGCTGATATTTTCGTTACGAAAGACATTACCGGGAGCGATGATTCGAATAGGCGGCTCATGGCTTTCCATCACGCGCAGTTGGACATTGGAGGTCTGGGAGCGCAGTAGGAGATCATCGGTGATATAGAAGGTATCTTGCATATCCCGTGCGGGGTGGTCGGCAGGATAGTTCAACCCTTCAAAATTGTAGAAGTCAGAGTCAATCTCCGGGCCATACTGTACGGAAAACCCCATCCCTGTCAGGATATCGATTACCTCTTTGAGCATGAGCTGGATGGGATGGCGACGTCCTACATTCTTTCCTCTTCCAGGGAGAGTGACGTCGATACGCTCTTTTTCAAAACGCGCCGCTCTTTCACTAAGCATGAAGGACTCTTCAGCTTGTGCACAAAGCGTTGCAATCTCTTGCTTTAATTCATTAACGACTTTGCCCGCTTTGGGGCGCTCGGAAGGAGTGAGTCCTTTGAGATCGACCATGAGCCCCTGAATGGGGCCCTTGCGACCGAGATATTTAACTTTGAGCTGCTCAATATCCTTGGAGTGTTTAACTCCCTTCAAATCATCAGAGAAGGCAGTTTTCAGAGAGTGAATTTTCTTTTCCACTCCAAATCCTTTAAGCAAGCGCTTGTTTAGCGCGACCCGCTACAAGAGCGAATCCCTCGGGATCACGGATAGCCATCTCAGAGAGGACCTTGCGGTTCAAGCTGCAGTTGGCCTTGTTGAGCCCATTAATTAATCGACTGTAAGAGATGCCGTTGATCTTTGCCGCGACACCGATGCGAATTACCCATAGACGGCGGAAATCTCTTTTGCGCAGTTTACGGTGGCGATAATTGGATGCCATGGCTGACATGACAGCATTCTTGGAAATACGCAAGTGGTTCTTACGATCTCCGAAATATCCCTTAGCCTTCTTAAGTAGACGCTTGCGACGGCGATGGCTGGCAACTGAATTGGTCCTTCTTACCATGACTATACCCCCATCAGTGCTTTATATTTCTTCACAATGGTCTCGCTGACCAGAGCAGGACTGCTAAGGTGGCGTTTGCGGTTGGACGACTTCTTCGTCAGTATGTGGCGTTTGCCAGGACGGGTGCGTTTAAGCTTCCCTGTCCCCGTTACCTTGAAGCGACCTTTCATCGCTTTTTTGGGTTTCATTTTGGACACGTGGTTTCTCCTTTGGCTTTTTCTTCGCGCCAGGGGCTACGGTGACAGAGAGGCTACGTCCCATCTGTTTCGGGAAAGCTTCTGGGGTTGCAATATCAGCTAGTGCATCGCAAACGCGCTCAACAATCTTTCTCCCAAACTCAGGGTGTTGCATCTGTCTACCACGAAACATACAGGTGATGCGCACTTTGTCGCCTTTCTGTATGAACTCCCTGGCATGTTTAATCTTTACTTCGAGGTCATGGTCATCGGTTGTGGGCTTTACCTTGACCTCTTTAACTTTCATCTGATGGTGAGAGCGACGGCTTTCCTTTTCTTTCTTTGCCTGTTCGTAGCGAAATTTACCATAATCGATAATTTTACATACAGGTGGGCTTGCGGTAGGAACTACTTCCACGAGGTCAAGCCCAGCAGCATCTGCCATCGAAAGTGCTTCTTGAATCGTGACAACTCCCACTTGGCCGCCATCTTTATCAATCAAACGGACACTGGGGACCCTAATTCTTCTTCCAACTCTCAACTCTTTTCTTGCCTCATCTCTATCATATCTTTCTCCATTGAAAGAGCCACTACCCATTCTAGCCGGCCAAAGACAGAGCCTTCAATGAGAAAGTCGTCCTCTATGGTTTCAATCGAAACGCACGGACTCTCCCACAAGCGCCCTAGCCTGTCTGATACAAACCCGCCTAAATTCGCTTTACCGTTGGTGGCAATCTCTTCGGTAAAGCCCTTGGGCTCAACCGCATCTTTTAGAGCATCACGCTGTAATTTAATAAGCGCTTTGGGGAATCGGCCACCCGCTCGGGGAAGGCTCATTACCCACTGATACTCAAAGCCAAGGAGTGTATGGAATTTTCCAATGAATTTCAAGAGGGAAATACAATTTTGAGACAGCTCCTCTTTAGAAGATTTAATATATAGGCGATCGCTTAAGGGATTTTCGCTAGAAAAAAGACCTAAGTGAGGTCCCACCTCAGCAGAAGAGGAGATTCGCTCAAAGGTTGCAAGGGGGCCGCTAACCATCTTGAACGCTTCTCTTCCGGTGCCGCCTGTAAAAAGATCAAACCCCTCGCTTTCCACTTGGCTCTGCCAAAAAGCCTCGAGCGCTTTGAGGCGTGCAAAACCTCTTGGATGCCAGAGCCACCGGCCCTGAGGAAGAGAAGAAAAAAGGTCTCCTTTTTTACCCAAGGATTCGTGTCCCTTAACGCCATGGCTGCGCCACTTCTTTAAAAAATCGCTTAACTGGCGCATCTTTTCAAAAATAGCCCCATGAATACGAACCACTCCATCGCCTAGGTCGGTCCAGTCTAAAAGAGCAAAATGGCGCAATTCTTCAGGATAATCGCAAAATGGTCCCTCAGAGACTCCTGCGACCCCCATCCACTCAAAAAGTGAGAGGGTAACCGAAGCGGGAAGCTTTTCTAGCCCCTTTGTTCCCCCGGGAAAACCTGCCTTTTGCAAGTAGCGCCTCGCATGATGAGCGCTCATCTGAAGAACGCGGAAAGGCTCCTCACCCTTTAAAAGCATCTTCATCTGATCCATGATGCGTGGCAGAAAAACCTCTTCGAACGGAGATTCCAGGGCAAAATCAGCATAAAAGCCAAGCCGGTCAGAGCCTGCCCCTAAAAAGTGGCTGTGAGGGAAATAAATGTGCGCCGCGCGGGCAAGAACCTCTGCGGCTGTATTGGCTAACATGGTCAATGGGATATAGCTGACTCGAACAGCTGACCTCCACGATGTCAACGTGGCGCTCTAACCAACTGAGCTAATACCCCAAAATGGTGGAAAAGAATATCATAGATCATTTGAGGAATATATGTCACTCTTAAGGTTTTCTCACCTTCAACAGGCTCACCTAATCTGGAACCACTGGCTCCAGGAGGGCGATTGGGCCATAGATTCCACCTGCGGCAATGGCCATGATACCCTAAAACTCAGAGAGCTCGTAGGAGCCACAGGAGGGGTTATTGCCCTCGACATTCAGGAAGAAGCTATAGAGAGCGCTAGAAGCCGCGCTAACGCTCCTAACGTCCATTTTTTCTGCCAGTCGCACACCGCATTCCCCTCCCTTTCAGACCATCATCCTATCCGGCTTATAGTCTATAACTTGGGCTATCTGCCTGGAGGCGAAAAAGATAAGACCACGCTTAGAGAGTCCACTCTCGCTAGCCTCAAATCCGCCCTCTCCCTCGTCGCCACGGGAGGTCTTGTCTCCCTCACCCTCTATCCGGGCCCCCCAGAGGGGGCGGCTGAGCGCACCCTCTTACTTGACTATGTCGCCACCCTTGCTCCTGGTGAATTCAACGTTTCTCACACCTCTTGGGAGAACCGAAAAGCAGCCCCATCCCTTCTTCTAATTCAAAAAAATACTTTATGCTAAAAAGGCAGTAAATATTTTAATCACTCACTGTTAACCCTTTTTTATCGCTATTTGTAAAGTATGATTCATGGCTTGTTAAGAATGCGTCACGTTGCTACACAAGATGTTAGGTACGAG
>SDBV01014029.1_pt1 | contig 10137 bp, 10 predicted proteins | sample 2277081 | NCBI WGS metagenome assembly SDBV01 (sample SAMN10402039, study PRJNA504765) | marine sediment metagenome | isolation source: marine sediment core GS10_PC15, 223 cmbsf | place: Arctic Ocean: Southern Knipovich Ridge | collected 2010 | reverse complement strand
ACAATAATATTATCTGGTTCAACCAACCGGCCGTAGTTTTCCTCCGTATACCGGATAATGGCTTTTTTCAGAGACAACGTACCACTAGTGGGCACATATTTCACCTCACCAGTTTTTAATTTGTCGGCGGAGCCAAGCAGAGCAGTAATTGGAACGGGGTTCTTCGGTTCTCCGGCTCCCAGATGAATAACTGGCTCGCCTTTCATGCGTAAACGCCGTGCTTCCTCATTTAGAGACAGGGTCGGCGATTCAATAATTTCTTTAGCAAGACGACTAATGCTCATCGGGTGATCCTCCAATGTGACCAACAGTTTGTTAAAATTTCCTGATTATTCCACAAAAACCATAATTGGTCTAGTAGTTGGTGCTACTTTTCCACATTAAAGATTTCAGAGTAACCTCGGTCCAGTTCGTCATTGCTTAGGTGGGCATACCGTTGGGTGACTTGTATGTTCTTGTGGCGGGCCAATTCTTGAGCCAATTTGATGTTTCCTCCTGAAGCTCTCAATACTGTGGTCACAAAATAATGTCTAAAAGAGTGGGGGGTGATCGAACCAACGTGTTCAACGCCCAACACGATCTTGACGATCTTATTAATGATCTTGCGTCCAGTTGTGGTCGTGATTGGCAAGATTTTTTTGCCTGCTCCACGATCATGCCTGGCAAATATGGCTAGAGAGGGGAGGGGACGTCCAGATAAACCGTCTAATTCACTTCTCGCGCTCAAATAATTTCTAAGTGAGCGAATTGATCTTGCTGAGAATCGCACAACAGATTCTTGATCGCCTTTTCCAATTATCAATCCTCGTCCTTCGTTCCAGTCCATATCCCCACGCCGCAGTGAACAGGCCTCATGGACGCGCAAGCCAGTATCCGCTAATGTTAATATAAAAGCTCTGTTCCTGTACTCCCAAAGAGTTTCATTAAAATTATCAGTCGGAGGTACGGGAGAATGAATGACAAAATCCACGATCTTCTCAATTGAATCTCTTGGGAATTGGGGCAGCCTTTGCCCTGTCCGACGGGCTCGTTGTTGGACCAATAACTTAACTCTGGGAAGGTTTGGGCTGGATAAATTCTCCGCCGCTAAAAACGCATAAAAATTTGATACAGCTGTTAGATACAAGCGCTCTGTGGCAGGCGCGTATTTTTTTAAATGTGAAGCAAACCAGGATATTGCATCTTCTGATAAAACGTCTAGTTGGTCCTTTTCTGGATCAAGCCCTTTTGAAATAAGTAGACTCCGAAATTGATTCAACCCATTTCTATATGCGAGAAATGTTTTTTCTGATCTGGAACCTGAAATATTATTTAAGTATAATTGAGCAGCTTCGTTTATTGAAATCGACATAAAAACCTTTTTACTTGAATAACTAGGTCATCACAGTCAATTATATGATAAAAATATGGCTAAATCCTATTATTACTGGGAGTATTGAATATCGTGGGGAACAGGGGCTGATGAACTTTAATAATATAATGACCTCAATATTTTTTTGACGCCTTCTTTCTTAGTACCAAATCACCAACAACGCCCAACTCATTTATTTCCCGCGTCCTAAGACACACCCCAACCTGAACCATTGTTACGCAAACATTCGGGGTTCCAAGGGGATGAAATCCCCTGGCGGTGGGTTTGGGGGTTCCGCAACCCCCAAAAATAACCAATAGAGAATGCGGAGCATTCTTCCTGTGGTCGACTTCGTCGACCAACTGAGTAGGGTAACATATCATTGCATAATAACTATTAACCCTGATCTACGCCTACATTTCCATCCTAAACAGAGGATTTCTGAACCTCGAAAATAATTATATCCTCAACGTAGTTAGGTTAATTCTTCCCAAGTTCGCTTAGTTTAGGATAATCCCGACTACCTTTTAGATTTTCAGTACGGTTATTTACTTCCATTAGCCCCATTGATTTACAAAAGAGTACCCACCACCTTCATCACTCCCTAATTACATCAGAAGCGTCACATACAAAATACTGGTGTATAATCTCCTCGGCAAGGCGAATTGGCCCTATTGCAGAAAGTATCCTTGCATCCGAAAGCCTTTGAAGACGTAAACTATTTTGTATTTATTTCTGTAATATCTGAGGAGAGATAATGGCGCAGGAGATTGAATACAATGAAGCTATGATTACAGCCCTAGAGCTTATTTGGGGCCGTGGGTTTATGGCTCCTGGTGGAGAAGGGCATGTAAGAAAAATGGTTGAGGATTTGGAGACTAAAAATAAACGCCTCCTTGATATTGGGACTGGATTAGGCGGCCCCGCATTTATTCTCTCCGAGAAATTAGGCCTTCATGTAGTGGGGATTGATATAGAGGAGCACCTGATTGAAATTGCTAAAAAACGTGCGTTTGAGTTGGGATTAGAAAATAAAACAGATTTTAAATTTGTCAAACCCGGACCTTTAGATTTCCCTGACGAGTCATTTGATATTGTTTTAAGCTCGGGGGCATTTACACAAGTAGCGAAGAAAAAAGAAATGTACCAGGAATGCCTACGGGTGCTAATACCGGGCGGTTACCTCACATCCTATGATTGGATGAAGTCAGCGGGTGAGTACAGTGAAGATATGCTCTATTGGTTTGAGCTTGAAGGATTGACTTATGCAATGGAAACCCCGGAGCGTCATGCAGAATTATTTGAAGAGGTTGGATTTACCAATATTCAAATAATAGATAGCTCAGAATGGTATCGTAACCAGGCAAAAGATGAATATGACCTCCTCAAAGGACCGTTAGGGACCAAGATCACAGATCTTTTGGGGGAAGAGGGCGCTGACCATTTTATAGAGTCCTGGCGTGTCATGGTAGTCATCTGTGAAAAGGGCGATATGCTTCAGGTTTACGCCCGTGCCCAAAAACCAGTTTAAAATTCATTTCAAAACAACCATTTAAAGCCTCAGGCATTCTGATCTCAATAAATATTTAATAGATAATCTTTGATTTAAACTGGAATATCCTTTAATATTGGATAGGGTAGGGTGGTGTTTGATAGGGTTGTTGACAGCTTTCAGGTGGTAGAGTTGGGGTATAATTAGGATTTGGGCAAAACATTCAGGAGGTATAGTTATGGGAAATATTGAATTGAAGGAATTTATAACGCAGACTCTGGTTCAAATAAAGATGGGTATAGATGATGCAATTGAGGGTGGAGTGATGGTTACGAATAAAGCGTCAATAGGAAAAATGCATTATCATATTTTTAAGAATGTGGATTTTGATATATCTGTGACGGCAAGTGAAATTGATTCAGCGAAAGGAAAAATTGGCGTGTTTCTTGGCCCTATTGGTGCGGGGGTAGAAGGAGGAGAGGAAATTGCGAATACTTCATATAATAGAATAAAATTTACGGTGCCAATTGATATTGGAAGGAAAGCTAACAAGTAGGAATTAAGTTTGTGTTTATAAGTTATAAAGTATGATATTAGGAAATTGTATTTGGAGGATATCATCGTGAAACGTGGCAGAAGGAAGGGATGAATTCAGATTGGGTTATGGATTTTATTTTGAAGGTGAGAAAATAAAAATTTTTGTGATCTGTGGATGTTGATTAAATAAGATTATAGTATAATGAAATTAGTATATTCATTTATTGTTTATAGCAAAGTGGTTGGAGGAGTAAAAGAAAATGGATGAAAAAAAAGAAGTTGCTGAATTATATTTTGATAGTGCGAGGATTACAATAACATTATTTGGGGTGAATCTTTCATTAGGATTGAGGGCTCCTCATCCGACAAGTCAAGAGGAGCTCAAATCAGATGAGAAACAATTATTAATTGCGAGAACAGGGATTTATCATGCTAAAGTACTGACAATGTTATTAAAGAAACAATTGAAGCAGTTTGAAGAGAAAACTGGAAGTGAAATAATATTACCAAGTGAGGCTTATGAAGCATTGGGATTAGATCCAACTGATTGGTAACAATTATAAATGATTGCTAATATTGCTGTTATATCAGCAATGATACAACGGGGAGAGTATATTATGACTGCTCATGCTGATGAAGAAATGTATAATGATGAAATAACAATAGATTTTTTTGAGAATGCTATAGGTTATGATAATCCTAAAATAATAAAAAAATCCAGGAATGGTTATTTAGTACTTGGGTGGGGAACTGAAAATGAGCCTTTGCATGTTAGGATAGCTTATAATAATAAAGGATCATTACATACAAGGTATAGAATTGTTACAATGTATAGACCGGATAGAAATTCGGAGTTGTGGAGAAAGGGATATGAGAAAAAAAAGAAAAAGTTCAGATTACGATAAATATTCAGAAGATTTGATTCCAGGAAAAATTTATATTGAGAAGGAAAGGGGGGGATTTATATTTATTTTTCAAGAGGATGGATTTATTGGGGTTGATACCGGGGAGAATTATTATGATAGAAATGTGAAAATTAAGATGGATGAAGTTATTCAAGAGTATATTTCGGAGACATTAGGTTTTGTTTTAAATGTGAATATTCCTAATATTGTTCTTGGGACAAATAATGTTTCGACAAGAGAATTATTATTTAATAGGGAGTTAATGAGTTCTGTGTTGGTATTTAATCAAGAATATGCTGATGCAAGTACTTAGTACAAATGTTCTAATGTATAGTGTTTATATATATGTTTATAGGTTATCCAATATGGTTGGTGGAAAATAAACATGGAGACAATCATCGTGAAGCGTGGCAGAAAAATAGGGCGAAAATAGGTTTTAATGTTCTGGTGTCTTTACTTGATTAAATAGAGGATTTATCACATCAAGCGGATTTGCCTCGTTGTGAATTTATGGTCCAGATTATTAAAGATCGGGGAATTGCTGCGGGGATAAAATATGATTATACAAATACGGTAACAGAGAGAATACGATAAAAATAAAAGAGAGCAATATGTCTACAAAATAAACATTTAGATTGGTAGAGAGAAAACCACTAAATATTTATGGTTGCTATAATAATACTTATCGTAACCATAGATAAATTATATATCCTCTACCCCTCAATGTCAGTTGATACTGCTAAAATAATCACATCATTACGCGACAATACACCAGATTGATGCGCTACATCTTCTGCTATTTCTTTCAATACAACGGGAATTCTCAAATCCATTACTTCCTGCTCCTGATCATTTTTCCTTCCACGTTTCACAATATCACCTCACTCTCCAATTTTTCCAGTTATTCCCGCATTTATTCTAAAATATAACCGACCTAACTCCCTCACATCTTTCAGTAACCCATCCTCATCCACAACTTCTTCCTTCGGCAATAAAGTATTATCAAGCAGTTTTAAGTAACTCAGCATATCATTTTTAATATCCCCATCATCAATTCCTTTCACCATCAATACCTTAGACAAATAGTAAATTTGCTCCGAGGCCCAATCTTCATACTTCATTCTCGACTTAGGTATTTTTTCTTCCATCGCCTCTTTAATTTCCCTTTCCGCCTTTTCTATTATACTTTTTGCTAATTCCTCTTCCTCTAACCCGTCAATTTTTTCCAATCTACCCCTTACCTCCTCAATAACCTTTTTTCGTCCTCCTATTCCCTTTCTATGAACAATCAACCGAATAATTATTTTCAACCCCTCATCCAACCATTTCATCAATTCCTCAGCAAATTCATATTGCTTCTTATAATTAAAACTTTCCTTCTCACGCTCTAAATCTAGCTTTTTTCTCAACCCCTCAATATCCTTATTATTCCTCTCTGTTTTCTGCAATGCTAAGTATGTCATAATCAAATTCCCCAATAATATTAATAACATTATCCATTCATAATTCGTCATCACAACAGCATCTCCTAAACAAAATCCATTATCCAATCCGAAGTCATAACATTGTATTTATTATACACACCTTTCCTCATGTGTCGAGGCACTTTCAAACACCACGCTCCACCTGGCACACGATAAGGATATAAACCACACAAGTCCTCAATTGGAGCAATGCAATCTTCCAACTACTTAGGCAAAGCCGTTAGCCGAAATAACCAGAAGGCCATATGGGGAAAAAAACTCGGTTCATCCAAACCGCGAAAACCCCCTGCCCTACTAAGTATGTAGGTACCCTATCTTTATATACTATGGAGAACCGTTGGTTCTCCCTAAGTAAGCCGAATGCTTCAATTGCAACGCTTTTGATCATTCTCACGACGCGAAGACTACGTTTTCGTTACAAATACTTGACATTTTCCCAATTTGATTGATTAAAGAGAACATACGTGCTACAATGTTATTCAAGCGGAACAAACCCCGCATTAAGGGTGGAGAACCACAGGTTCTCCGAGTCAAAGGCTGTGCCTTTGAACTGTATTCAAGTTGTACACTTGTATCCAATGTATTTTCACCCCCCCCCCCTCCCCAACGCCACAACTTTTTCTTGTGGTGGTGGTGGGCTATGGAGTGTGGAGAAACAAAGTTTCTCCGAGTCGAATGCGAAGCATTCGAACAGTGGTGAGTGGTGGGTACCTTAGTAAAATAGACAGTTGGCCAAGCTAAACTTGTTTAGCCTCCCACTGGATCAATATAACAGAACCTGTTACGACCTGTTACAACCTGTTACGACCTGTTACAACCTGCTAAACCCCACCTCCCCCGCCGTAACAGGTAACAGCTTGGTACTTTAACATCTTGATCATCCGTAAAGTGTGGAGAACCCTAAGTAAACCAAAGGTTTACGACATTCTCACGAATCGAAGGCAATGCTTTCGGAAGGTGGTGGAGTATGGAGTGTGGAGATTGCGAAGCAATCTCCGAGTCGAAGCCGAAGGCTTCGTACATTCGCCGTGCATATAGGGGTTGCTCCCTTTCCCTCCCCCGCATATATCGATATTTATGCAAAAAACGCCTAAAAAACACCCACTTTCCATCTATAAAATTATTTTCCGCGTGGTGGTGGTAGGCTAACAAAGTGTGGAGAACCGCAGGTTCTCCGAGGCGAACGCCAAGCGTTCGACCATGTATAATATCAACCAGATCAGAAATTACTTTAGTGAATTAGAATTCGATGGAAATTGAGATCAAACATGAAATCACAAACACACAGAAATCAAATTACATTTATTATATTAATAATTATTTGTATATTAATTGCCTCTTGTAGTAGTGGTGGTAACCCTTCTCAAAATGCCACCAACACTACTACAAGCCCTCCGGAGGAAATACCAACATCTACCCCAGAAATTACTATCCCCCCAGAGCCAACTGCAACAGAACAACGCATCCCACCTGCCCTACCCCAAATTTATTATCCTTCATATTTGGCTTGGAATGTTACTCCTCACATTTATATTAATGACGTTTGCCAATATTTAAATATGAAATGGAATCCAAATAACAGCGAACCAGGCACAGTTGTAATGGTGATCATGTTCCATTCAATTAAAAAACCAGGTGATGAACTAACGAATCCAAATCAGATATCCTTGAGCGACTTTAAGAAACTTATGTCTGGATTAAAAGATCAAGGATTTGAAGCGATTAATGCCGAGCAGTTAGCAAACTTTCTTGAAACCAATGCCTGGATTCCACCTCGCTCTGTTTTATTAATTGCTGACGATCGCCATTACGCCAAATATTTTGATTCAAGGTTTCGTAAATATTGGGAGGATTGGGGCTGGCAAGTGGTCAACGCTTGGATCAGTCATCCAGATACTCCAGATTCCTGGTATGCCGAAAACGAGCCTTTTGCATTGGAGGGAATGATAGATTACCAGGCTCATGGCGTGATCCACAACACCTATATGTCCGAAAGCTCTACTGACGAATATATTTTAAGTGAACTCCAAGGGTCTATGGTAGCTATTCAAGAGCATTATGGCAAACCACCGATTGCTATTATTTGGCCTGGTGGCGGATTTACAACCCGAACTGCTCAAATTGCTCGTCAGGTTGGCTATCGTCTTGGTTTTACTATAAACCCTCGCGGTCCTATAATGTTCAATTGGGTTCCTCTGGCAGATGAAAGAGATCCGAATTCCCCCGTTTGGCTTCAAGAAGGACCCGTGGGAGATCCTTTATTGGTTCTTCCGCGTTATTGGCCTTATGATGTCCTTCCAAATCTAGATTTAGTTCGAACAATTGGTAAAGAGGCTGCCTCGTATGCAGAACAGAACAAACAAATAGAATTGGAATTCTACGATATTGTCTGCAAACCCACATTGGGGGAAATCCCTCAGCCGATACCCTAAGCCTAATCCGGTTTAAGATTATCCTGGTTTTCATTAGGGATATTGGCGATCTGTTTCGCCATATCTTCTTTCTGGTCAAGGTCTGCTAACCGCCTAAGCATAATTCTTTGTGCCATCGGGGATCCGGCGCCGTGCATTGATTCCGCCAAATATGCTACAGCTCCCGTTCCGAGAGTAAGATTTTCGATTAACCTCAACATCCTTTGCCGGAATTCAGTGGGGTAATTATCCGCCCCCACAAGATACTTTTTGAGAAGCGGGCCAACCTCGGGATGTTCGAAATCTTTTTCTGATGGCATTGTAACCATCAACCCCCCAGCGATATCTTGGGCAAGTCTGGCAATCTCATAAGGGAATCGGGTTATGTTTAATTTGCAAACATTTGCTAACATCATATTTACGATTTGAGTTCCCGAATCGGTTGGTTCACCTTCAGAAGAAGCAGCGATCCCACCTGCATACAACGTTTCATTTAGGTGAACCATCTCAACGATCTTATCCTTGATGTGTGAAGCCTGTTCTGTTCCTTGATATTTTGAAACCGCTTGCACTGCTCCAATCAATACATCCCCCATCCCCGTTTTACAGCCTCCATAGCTTACCCTGTGATATCCAGCAAACGTTTCAACTAACAAACCCGTATACTCAACTTCCCCATTCATGAAAACCTTTTCCCAGGGAACAAAAACATCTTCAAAAATTACTACTGCCTCTTGACCACCAAACTGGAAATTACCGACATCAATTTCTCCGCCCTCAAGTTTCCGAGAGTCGCTTGTTTGCCGGCCATAAACATAGATAATCCCTTCTGCATCACCAGGTACAGCGCAAACCACTGCATATTCTTTTTCATTTTCCTTTAGTGCACGGGTAGGCATTACCAAAATCTCATGGGAATTTATAGCGCCAGTTTGATGCAACTTCGCTCCTCTTATAACTAATCCATTATCATTCTCATCAACGATTCTGAGATACATATCTGGGTCTAGTTGTTCAGAAGGCGATAATTGCCGATCGCCTTTTGGGTCCGTCATAGCGCCATCTACGACCAGGTCTTCCTCCTGTACCCATAATAAATACTTCCGGAATTTCCCGTTGTAATCTGTCCCCAGATCTTTGTCCATTTTATTCGTAACGATATCAATCGCGCTGAATGCATCCATGCCAACACATCGTTGAAAACAACAGCCTGTTTTTTGGCCTAATACACGTTGCATTTTTATTTTATTGACTAAATCATCATTATTTTGGAATAAGTGTGTAAAGCGGTTAACGAAATTTCCAGAAAGCCGTGATTTTTCTGTCATCAAATTTTGGTATTGTTCCTGATGGCTCAATTCATAAGTCATAGCAAGAGCATTGATTGATGGACGAATTATTGGATGGTCCACGTAATTCTCTATTTCTTCCCCGAATAGAAAAATCCGCTTCTTCATATTTCGGAGACTTGTAAGATAATCTTCTCTTGTTTTTAAAGTCATAAGGTTTCCTATTTATTAGTGCGTTGAATTATATTATATTGATTATATGATAATGGCTATACGCAAAATTTTTTTTTCGGATTGCCATTTCCGGATACGAACATAGTAACACTGTTTTATGTGCTGTTAGATTCTTCTAACGATTCAATGAATTGGCTGAACTTACACTCCACTCACCTTTTATACCCAAAATAAAATTAAAAAATATTAAAACAACGAATATTATTATAGGGTATAATACCGTTCGTTGACATGAAAGGTCTTATATATCTAATAATAAAGGATCATTCTAAATGACTAAACCAAAATACCAGGTGGTTGTACCAAATACACAAACATACCGAGACATGATCTTGTGTCAGGCTGCATGCCCAGTAAATACAGACGCTAGAGCATATGTTATTGCTGCGTCAAAAGGTGAATTGGAAGAGGGATACCAAATATCCCATAACCCA
>SDBV01014028.1_pt1 | contig 10138 bp, 13 predicted proteins | sample 2277081 | NCBI WGS metagenome assembly SDBV01 (sample SAMN10402039, study PRJNA504765) | marine sediment metagenome | isolation source: marine sediment core GS10_PC15, 223 cmbsf | place: Arctic Ocean: Southern Knipovich Ridge | collected 2010 | reverse complement strand
ACAGGAGCACCAATGAAAGTAGGTCAAGCAATATTTCTAAACACTAAACTAAAACCAATAACAGATAGATGGATTTCAGATTTAATTCCAAAACTAGCTTCTAGATCAGGGAATCAAAAAACATATTATACAAAAATAAACAAAAAGAATGAAAAAACATCCCATGAGCTTAGAGATTTGTTAAAATCAACACTCAATTCATGTAATGTTTCAGCTTATGCCTCAAATCACTTGATTGGTCACACTCCAAGAGATTCTTATGAAAAAGAATCTATCTTGTACCCTGAAAAGATTAGAGAAGAATTTATCAAAGCCTCAAAAATGTTGAATCTATTTACAGGTTTTACCAATTATGTAAAACATGGAGATCAAGCAGAAAAGAAGCTTAAAGAAATTCGTGTAGATATGGAAAAAATCAGAGATGAAAACAGGTCTATGAAAAATGAAAGAGAAGAAATGCTAACTGATTACAAGAAATTTAAAGATGAAAGCTTGGTAATTCTAAAAGAATCGACTAAATCTATTGAACAAGATAAGAACCGAGTTGAAGAATTAAAAGAAACAATTAGACTAGTGAAAGAATTATCCTCTGAAGATAAACAATTAATCAGAGATAAATTAAAAAAAAATAAGAGCTAGACACCATCTAGCTTTCTTCTGATTTTCCCCAAAGTTTTTGCAAATTATCTTTGTTTTTTCTTTCATACTCTTTTCTTCTTTTGTTAGATTCTTCAATATCTGATGAAAATTCTTTTGTTACAGCAACCATCGAATCGCCAAAGTCTTTTACAGCTTTGTTAAATTCATTCATACCTTTATCGAATTTTTCTAAGGCTTTATCGAAGTTTTTGAGGGTAAATTTTCTCAAAAATAAAACTAATTTTGATTTATAATTCATTTTCCCCTCATTGAATTAAATAAATGTAGTTTCAATTGTTCCGTTTTCTTTAAATCTTTTTTTCGTAATATGTCAAATATCCATCCTAATGTTGCATCAAAAATATCAAAATACAAATCAAATTCAAGTTTTTCACGTTTTGTTAATTTTGATGTTGCAAATCGTTCTAATCTCAATATGATTTGTAATCTGAGTATTTCAGAAATTTTACGAATGCTTTCTGGAAATGGATTATCATCATGCTCTAAACTATAAGCAAAACTATCAAGGGATTTTGCCAAAGTGTACGAAGATCCAAGAGACTTGAGAACTTTGTTTTTAATGTTAGTTGAAAAATAATATTTGTTTTTATCTTTTACAATCAAATTATCTTTTAATAATCCCTTTAATCCTCTTGATAGACTATCAGGGTTTGTGTTTGCATTTTTTATCAATTCTTTAAATTGCTGACCGTTTTGTCTAACAAGTGCAAAAATTATTTTTTCCCTTGTGTCTAACATTACCATTACTCAGTCATGCCTGAGTGAGTCTTATATACATTACTCTACCCTATTCTTTTAGATATGAGTGAAAAGGTAGTCGTAATTTACGTTTCAAGAGAATTTAGAGACAAAATCAAGGCTAAAAAACGTGAATTAACATACGAACAATTTTTGAATAATTTGCTAAAAAAATTACCTGAGAGACATCCCATCTCTCAAGCTAATACCAAGAAAATCAACCTAGTTCACAGGAGAGATTCTTAATTTGTGTACACATAACTCTCTTTTAAATTATGATTCGAAAATTGCGTGTCCAGTTTGCTACAACTTTAAAAACACAAAATTACCACAGCATCTATTCGTCAGCTCGCGTGCCTTGATGATTCACATTTCAAGAGCTCATAGTATTCCAAAAACGGATTATAAAAAAATAAAAAGATGGGTACGAATTTTTGAGAAAAAACAAGAAGAATCTTTTTTGAAGTGGATGAAAAAACGAGGTTATTTGAAATGATCATAGAAAAGAAATTCTGTTCAAAGTGTGGAAAAAAACTTACTAAACCTGTACGTCATTTCCTAAAACCCAATGAAATTGACATAAAAGTTACTTGTTTTGATTGTTTTTCAAAAACTGAAAGTTATATTAAAAAAGTAAACACATCTCCGTTTTATTCTCATGATAAAAATCTGGAGAAGTGGAAATAATGGAATTAATCCCACAAAAAAATAATTCAAAATATGTTAAACAATATCGAGAAGAAGGATTAAATGTAATTCCATGTAAAGAACGTGAAAAATTACCTGCAATTAATTGGAAAGAATACCAAAATGAAATTTATCAGGAAAGTATTCCTCCCACAGCAAATATTGCAATAATTTGTGGAAAAATTTCTAATAATCTAGTTGTAATTGATATAGATAAAAGTGATCTTGATTTAGTAAATCAAATCTACCCAAACGCATTAAAGGAAACAAGAGTTGTAAAAACTGGTTCTGGTGGCTATCATTTATTTTTTAGAGTATCTGAATTACCAAAAAAACCTTTACGATTAAACAAGGATAACGGTGATCATATTGACATTCAAGTAAATGGTACTTATGTTATCGCCCCACCTTCAATTCATCCAAACGGTCACGAATATAAAATTATTAGTGAAATTGAAACAATCAAGACAATTAATTTTCAAGATATTCTTATAAATTTAGAAAAAGCTGGCTTCAAAGTAAAAAAAAGTGAAAAAGAATCCCTTGAAAAATTATAAAAAAGTGGAATTAAAAAAAACAATCGTCATAATTCTGCATTAAAATATTGTAATCTATTATTTTTTACAAAAAAACTTGATTTACAAACTGTAAAATTTGAAATGAAAGGATGGAATTTAAAATTAATACCACCATTACCAGACGAAGAAATTAATAAAATTGTTGAAGATTGTGAAAATTACTACAATGAAAACAAAGACTCAGATAATGAAAATATTAAAAGTAGAGAACCAAAAGGATTTCATAATAAAATTGCAGACTCAATTATGTTAAAACATAATTTTAGAACTTTAATTGATACAGAAGAAATTCTTACCTATGAACATGGTGTTTATCGACCTTATGGAAAAATTAAAATTAAAGAAGAATGTCAAATTGAAAAAACAGAATGTTATAATAGTTTAGTTGCAGAAGTTATCGGCACTATACAAAGACTAACTTACACAGCAAGAGAAAAATTCGATGGTTATCCTAATTTACTAAATGTAATAAATGGTATTTTAGATACTGAAAAAAATAAGATCTTTCCACATGATGCAAAATATCTTTTTAGGGTTCAATTACCAATCGAACATAATCCTAGTGCAAAATGTGAAAAAATTATGAATTTTTTAAATGAAATTCTTGATCCTGAATTTCAAGAATGGGTTCTTGATTTTATTGCATATTGTTTAATTAGAAATTGTAAACACGAAAAAGCCTTAATGCTTGTCGGTCTTGGTGGAAATGGAAAATCTACTTTATTAAATTTAATTATAAAATTTTTAGGTATGGAAAGTATTTCTACCCATTCAATTTATGAATTAACTTCCGATAGATTCGCCCAAGCTGATTTAGATGGAAAATTAGTTAATATTCATTCTGATATTGAATCAAATGAAATTAAAAGAACAGGAATTTTAAAACAATTAATTAGTGGGGATTCAATTTCTGTTCAGAAAAAAAATCAAGATCCTTATACAATGAAATCATTTGCTAAACTTATTTTTTCAACTAATCAAATGCCTGATGTTACAGAAGAACCAGAAGCATTTTTTCAAAGATGGTTGGTAATAGATTTTATTCAAACATTTAGAGGAACTGATAAAGAAAATAAAAATTTAATAGATGAATTAACTACAGATGAAGAATTAAGTGGATTATTGAATATACTAATGATAAGAATACCTAAATTAATTTTAAATAGTGGTATTTTTAAAAATGCACCTAATGGTTATGAATTAAAACAAACTTGGAAAGACCACGCAAATTCAGTCGATAGTTTTATCAATAATAAAGTTGAAATTAAACAAGATAATAAAATTACAAAAAAGAATTTTCTTGATATTTATCGAATGTATTGTAAAGAAAAAAAATTCAAACCATTAGGAGAAAAAGCATTTTCAAATAGAATTTCTGAAGCGTTTAGTGGTAAAATTGAAGATGTTGTAGGAAAAATTAAAGGAAAATCTGTAAGACAATGGAAAAATATTCGAGTTAAAAATATGCCAGAAATTAAAGAATTAAAAATTTTTGATATTAATTCATAAAAAGAATCGTAGATTGAATCGTAGAAAAATATCATAGAATTTTTTGATAAAATAACAGAAAAAAGAATCGTAGAATTTAGGCATGAGGTTCTACGATTCTACGACCTATATTACTGCATAATCCTTATTCTTACTATATTTATTATAATTTTTTGATTTTTCCTTCAATAGATCGTAGATAAAGAATCGTAGAAAAAAAATAAGGATTTTCTAGTAATATGGGTCGTAGAATCGTAGCTTTACGCCTAGAATTTTTTGGAGAATCGTAGAACATTTTCTACGATTCTACGATTAATTTTCATTAGATTTTCCTTATAATTATTCTGAAAATTCTTAATTCTTAGAATATCATATAATTGCGTATGGGAAAAAGAAATGAAGCTAACAAAATCACTCATCATAAAAATTAACGAGGGAATAATTTTCGAATGGTTAGAAAAAAACCCTAAAGAATCAGAATCTTTTGCGGTTGATGAAGAAAAGCTTGATAAAATTTTGAAGATTGTAGAAAAACAAGATAATCCAATTTCACAAGCTGCCTACTTAATGGCAGGCATAGCTTGGGCTCAAGCTTTCGCTGGTGGAAATAAAAGAACTGGTGTAACAGCTGCAGACACTTTATTGAGATTGAATGGTTTTAAAATGCAAGCACAAGAACAAAACGACATTGATTATATTCGTAAGCTTCTCTTTGAAGTGCAAGATGAACGTACAGCAATTAATGAAGATGTTTTAGGTAAAATAGTATTATATCTAGTTAGGAGATTGGAGAAGATATGAGCATAGACATACTGCAAATTATAAAAGAAAGTATGAAAGAGAACAAGAATCTTCTTGACGCTCTTGGCAGCGAACGCTCTATCGAACTCAAAAAAGAACCTGATTCAGAGCTTTCTAAATTATTGAAAGAGCTCATGCCCGAATCTACAGAAGGAAAAATATTGTTGATTGGACTTATTGCAGCAGTAGCATGGTTAGCTCTGAAAAAATGATTGATCCTGTAAGACAGTTAGAAGATCAATCTATTCATAATTTCGATGTAGAATATTGGCTAAAAAAAGCAACTATTTTAAAAAGACTTATCGATGATGATGAAATAAGAAAACAATTTTTTGATGATGACAAAATCGGCTTTCTGCAATTTGAATTATACTCTACAAAAGTTCATTGTTGTGAAACCCTACTACGACTTTTAGTTTTAACAAAAAAAGGATATTTTAGACATTTACTTCCTTTAATCAAACTTGATTTTCGAAAATTTCATCCTGAAGTTGAGAAAATGCAAAATAATTTAGAAGAGTATTTAGAAGATTATCATGAATTTTTTAAAAAGCATTTTTACCCATTTCCAGAATTAGATAAAGTGCAGGTTGATAAATCGATTAATTTTTTGAAAAAATCAATTCCGTTTTTAATTACAGAGTATTTAGAGCGTGGTGCTTACAATGTTTTTAAACATGGTTATTATGGTTCAACAACTCAGGAGAATACTTTGTCTATTGAGAGTGGCAAGATTCCAATTGGAAAAGCACCAAACATGATTACATGGTACGAAATCAACGAGTTTAATGGTCATCATAAACTAGAAAAAATTTCAAAAGCTATTTCACCACAAAGAGAAATGAACATAATTAAGCTTTCCACATCTATCTTAAGCCAATTATTTAAAATTAAAAGGGCTATTCTGAACAAATCTAAATCAGTAACAATGTCATTTTTCACAGATGTTGATTTGGATAAAATATTCAGTATCTATAATTATGACACAACATTAGACAATTTGAGATTCTCTTATGAGATTACACTTCCAAATGATTTTCCATAATTATCTTGGATATTCTAAAAATTCTTAATTCTTAATCTGATTCAGATTTTTCATTTAATTCTCCCAAAATAAAATCAATTATGTGGGTAAATGTCGGGTGTCCACTCAGATCAAGAACATCCACTTTGAATCCATTCCAATTTAGCTGTTCCGGTTTTTCTTTACATTCGGCATAATTGAAAGTATCAAGATAAAAAACTCCTTTAGTTAATTCTATTGTTAATTTTTCGTTATCAAATTCAGTCATAGAAAATAAAATACCTTTGATCCAGAACAACCGAGGCGATTCTGTTATTGCCTCTATGTGTGATAGATTATCAGTGGTTGTTTTGTATAGATGTAAAATGTGAATTTCTTTTATTTCATTAACTAAGATTTTCATGATTTTACCTCTATCTCAAGTTCGTTAATCTTAGGCTGTTTGTGTGGAAGTAGTATAGCTTTAGTTGGTGTTAAATCTAGAGCCGAGGCAATAGCATCAATACTGATTAATTTTTCTTTTTGTACTCTTTCTAAATATTTTACTGCTTGAACAATTCTTGGACTAAAAGCATTAACTCCCTCTTGAATTAGTTTTATTTTTACAGCAGTTTTAACAATATTACCATCATTGAATTTTGCAATAAAATCTTTAACAATTAGTTTTACATCTGTTGTATTATCTTGTTGTTCATTGTTAGATGGAGCACAGACATTACAAATCGGATCTATCCAAGTTCTAAGTGGTGATACAACTAATCTACATCCTACACCTGTCTTGTAGAGAAATGGTAAAAATGGATTTTTCCATTTATAAATTACTTTTTTACCTCCTCCCATTTCGTAAATGAAATTAGAATCTTTTACATTACCAATAGCTCCTTGAGCTCTTAGATAAGCTAATTGTTTAATTTTTCCATGATATTTTTTTCCTAACAAATCTTCTAAATTTTTTATCTCATTATCATCAACTGAAGTAAGAAATGTTGCATCATTCTGACGTAAAAATGGAGGAATACTTTTAGTATATTGAAATCCTTTCATTAAGATAATTGTTACATCTTTACCTCCTTCAAGGTGTCGTATTACACTTAGAGTTTGTTGAATTCTAGCAAGAATTTTACTTGATATGTTTGCTTGAATGAAAGCAATGTCATCAAAAATTATAATATGTGCAATATTGGGTTTTAAAGTCTTGACAGTTTCTTCTAAATTTATTATATTGTTTTTATCAAAAAATGAAATATGATATGAAATTTTAGCAAATTTATGAATTAGATGTGCTAATGTTTTCATTAATTCTGATTTTCCACTTCCTTGTTTTCCAATTGCATTTATGGATATCATGTCTTGATTTCTAGACATATTGACAATCTCTTTAGCTACTGCCTGAATACTTTGAGAGGCTACCATTCGAACTCCATTCCATTGAACTACAGAGGGTTTACCTGTAGGTTTTTGGCTCTCGAAATAATTAGATTGTAAAAATTGAGTCAATTTGAAATTTCATCGTTTAAATTCATATCATGTGTAAATGGTGAAATTGTTTCTTTCATGTCAGAATGATGTTCGTCAAAGTATGCTTTTTGATAAGCCATTAAACCCATCTCAATTTCTTTGAGAAACATAGTCACCCAATGCATACTTAATTTATCAAATTGGGATCTAGTTACAAAAGTCCAGACAGGTTGATTCCATATTACTCCAAAAGTAGCGTTTGAACTCCATTCTGTAAAATTAATTGGTGTATTTTTTATAAAATTTTCTTTTTTACATTTTGGACATTCCCAAATAAGATTGAATTTTTCTTTAGATACCATTTCTTCTATTAGTGTGGTCTTTACTCTAAGAATATTAATTTCAATTGTAGGGATCTTACTTTGTGTTTCATAATACTCTTTTGATTCATTTCCCTCTACATCAATTACAATCTTACTTTCTTTCATAATACAATGTTCGCACGTTCTTGTTTGTCTTATCTTAGTACGCTCAATGTACAGCTCTGTTGAAATAGGAATAGTATATCTTGATGTTAGCAATGTGTTTAAAGAGTTGATATGGACTGATATGACATCCCAATCTCTTTTAGAACCTGATAGAGCTGTAAGTAGATATTTTGTGTACAAATTATAACGACCAGAAATATCTGGAAGTAAATTTGATCTTATTTTGTCACACCTCGATTATTGCAGAGTCCTACATTGTTACAAATGTTAATTTCAAACATAATGCCCTTCAGTAATTATATCTTATAAGACATTGAAACTAAAGTAAAAAATTTAATTGAAGGTTTTTTTAAGAAAAATTTCGTGCGTAGTATTGTTTTACTATAGAATCGTTAATAGCACTACATAAAATAGTTAAAAGATTTCATCGAACTGTAAAAAACAAAGTCAGGAGAGTTCTTTGATCTTGTATGAAATAAGGTGTGGTAATTCAGTGAGATGTTAATTGTTCTGTTGATTGTATGATAAAAGGTAGGGTAATTGATTGAATTGTATGATAAAAAAGGGTTCTGTTAATTCTTAGGGACATAGTTCTTCGTGTGTTAACTGTCGGGACATGAGATTAAACTGGCTGTTTACAATTTAGACAAAAGTTATCAGGAGCTGGCATGCCACATCGTGGACAAATGGGAATTTTCTTAGTTAGTATTCTGTTATGAGCTTTTTCATCAACTATCTGATAAAATACTTGCTTTCCCTTTCTTGAAACCTCTTTTACCCATCTAAATTTTAAGAAAATAGCAAAACCAGCTGTACCACGTTGTCTATTATTTCCAAAAGTTTTTTGATCTTTATCCTCTGCCATTTTTTTATAGATTGGTTGTTTTTTACTATCTTTCCAAACTTGGACTATCACTGTCCACATGGTACTGATGATGGACTGTTTATCCTTGATACTACCAAGATCATAAGTTGTGTGTTTTTTATTGGGTTTTGATCTGAAAAAAACTGTCCAATGCGTAGGATCATCTTCTTTTGTACTGAAATAATATGTTCCCTGATTAGGCCATGCATTTTCTGTTGTATGTGTAAATCTCTCAACCAAGTTTTCAAAATATTTTTTATCAGGTCGTATATTTACTGCTCTTTCAGGTATCGGTTCGCTTACAAAAATATCTCTAATTTCAGTTGCCTTTTCCCATGAATTTAATAAAAATAAATTTCCCTCAGTTTTATTTGCTTCAATTATAATTTTTGACTTTATGAGAGCATTCCATGCTTTAAGAAAATTTGAATCAACCATAAAACCAAATTCAGACATAAAGGATTGAACATCTGAAAGAGCATAGCTTCCATTACTACTTCTTTCAATAAATTTTTCTACTATTCGTTTAATCCATTCATTTTGAGTTAATATATTACATCACCTTATTGCTATAACTTGTAACAAGCTTGTTATATAATATCTATCAAGAGTTCTTGTGTTTTATGCTCCACTAAGCTTAACGGATTTAGTCGATTTTAAATAACATCAAAATATGTTATGAAATATGGCATTAGATCAAATAAAAACAACAGAAGAATCTGTACTACCTTTGAAGAGATTATTCTCAACAGAAGGCATGCATAAAATTTTGGATTAACTCCTGTCTAACTACGAGTTAGAACAAAAAACTGAAGATATTGCAAAATTTACAAAGTTGGAAATTTCAACAGTTGACAAATGTCTTTCAGTTATAGTCAGAGAAAAGTTAATCACAAAACAAAATACCACATACAAAACAAATATGGCATCTGAAAGACTGGTTGGTTTGTTTAGCTATTATAGGGCTACAATGGGCGAAAACCTAAGAAACCTTGAATTTAACACAGTTGATCTTAAATAAATTCAACGAGCAGATTTAATCCCTACCTTTTTACCTTTTATTTCAAAGGTTATTGTTTCAGGTTTTCCTAACACTTCGATTATCGGTTTCGGTATTGAGCTTTGATATCCTCTTGTCTCATTGTAATTTACACTAACAGTAAACTCTTTTTGATCTTTTCGGCATCATGTCAACGAACAAAAAAACACGGGTCAATTTTTCGATTGATGATATATAATATGGATCGTAGAGGTCTATACTGATTTTTTATTATATTGTAATAATTGTATAATTTGGGCATAACTTGGATAATTACCTTTAAGTAATTTTTTTAAATTAACTTTAATTCGA
>SDBV01014027.1_pt1 | contig 10138 bp, 10 predicted proteins | sample 2277081 | NCBI WGS metagenome assembly SDBV01 (sample SAMN10402039, study PRJNA504765) | marine sediment metagenome | isolation source: marine sediment core GS10_PC15, 223 cmbsf | place: Arctic Ocean: Southern Knipovich Ridge | collected 2010 | reverse complement strand
GGGTTACATTCCAGTATGATGGCTCCTTGGGTGCTACAGGGAACATAGGCAATGTTGGACTGTTTTCAGCACAGACCGTAGGTGGGATGGTGGCTGGCAATACTTTTGCAACTTCTGCTCTTTCGACTAATCAGTCTGTAAATGTGACTTACGAGTTTAGATTTGCCACTGCATAAGGAGCTAAAATGGGAAAGAGGATAAGTGATTCCCGTTATGGCATCAAGTTGGATGTCGGGTGTGGGATAAATAAACAAAAGGGTTTTATTGGTATGGACCAGTTCAAACATAAAGGTGTTGATATTGTTCACAACGTCCAGAGGTTTCCGTGGCCGATAAAAGCAAATTCGTGCTTTCAGGTTCTTATGAGCCACCTATGGGAGCATATCGAACCGAAGTACCGGTTCAGGTTAATGGATGAGTTGTGGCGAATCACCAAGCCGGACGGGCAAGTTCTTATTTCTGCTCCCTATGCGGGTAGTTGGGGCGATGCGGCACATCCAGCCCATTATGGATGCCCAAATTCTGCAACCTTTACGTTTTTTGACCCTGATTACCCTTTGTATCAAGCGTGTTCGTATAAAAAACCTAAGCCGTGGAAGTTAATTAGGAATGCTTACGCGATGAGCGGTTGTATAGAAATTATTCTTGAGCCAAGGAAAAAGAATGCAAAAAGAAAAGCCAACAATAAAAGACTATTGCAAAGCAGAAATAGTGGGAGCAAGCAATGAAAAGATTAGAGGAAACGAAGATAATAAACAGCGGCAAGAACCCAAGAAATAGGTTATTGGTTGTAACACCTACGCTTGGCGTTGTGCGGTCTGAGTGGGCTATTGCGAGATATGGTCAGATGATACCGCCTAACTGGAGTATGGTCTATTCGCCCGTGCAGGCGTGCGTACCTATAAATTATCTTGTAGCAGAGGCCCAGAATATAGGCGTTCAATCCATGATGCAGGGTGATTTCGAGTGGTTGTTCTTTCACGAAGATGATGTTGTGTTACCGCTGGATTGTTTTATAAAACTGAACAGGTATATTAAGAAGGCGAAGTACCCTATCGTTAGTGGCCTGTATTACTTGAAGTCCAATCCATCGGAGCCCCTTATTTATCGCGGGCTGGGAAATTCATATTATGACAAGTTCAAGATTGGCGATAAAGTATGGGTTGATGGCGTACCTACCGGATGTCTTTTGATTCACAGGTCCATCTTGGAAGTGATGTATAAAGAGGCGGAAGAATATGAGTTACCAAAAGAGATGGGAAGCATAAAGGTGCGCAGGGTTTTTGAGACCCCCACAAAGATGTGGCCCGACCCTGAAATGGGAATGAGAATGTACTCGGCTACGTCTGATTTGGACTGGTGCAGGAAAGTCGTACAGAATAAAGTTCTTAAAAGGGCCGGGTGGCCGGAACTTTCGAAGAAAAAGTATCCACTATTATGCGATACGTCAATTTTTTGTAGACACATAGACTTGCAGACAGGAACGCAGTATCCGATTGGAATGTAATGGAAACTATTAACACGCAGTTGCCAACAGCCAAAGAGACATTTCATAAAGGAGTAATCTAATGGCTGGTCCATATTATGTAGACATAGCAAGTGGCGATGATGGTGATAGTGGCTTAACTGAGGCTCTTGCTTTTCAGCATTTGGCTGCGGCTGCCGATATAATCGCCGCGGGTGAGATAGTATATGTAAAAGCCGGGGTATACGAAACTGAAGATGGAGCGAACAACGCAGTGGTTCAAATAAGCACCGCCGGTACAATAACTACGCCTATTACATGGCAAGGCTACGCAGCAACAGTCAATGATGGCGGAATAGCAATAATCAATGCAGACCCCGCCGGCGACCAATTCAATAACGGAATTTTGGGTGTTGGTACGGCACATTATAACGTCTTCAAGAATTTCGAGATTAAGGGTGGTATTTCGCATGGGGCAAGTTCCAACGGGGCCGATAACTGGACGTTCAAGAATTGCTCATTTCACAATAATGGTGCTGACGGATGTAATGTGGATAACTACTGTAAATTTGAAAACTGCATAGCTTATAGTAATTCTGTTGATGGTTTTTGTTGTGATGTTTTGGCTATGTTCGTGGCTTGTATATCCCATACGCACACTGCTGGTAAGGGCTTCAATTGTAATAGTGGTTTGTACTACAATTGCCTCGCGTACGACAATGCTACTGGTAATTTTGTTTTTGATAATGTTGCTGGGGGATCCCCGTTTTTTGTGCTTGGCTGTACCGCCGATGGCAACAGTGACGCCGACCCCGGAATAGACTTTATTAACAGTGGAGGACATCCAGTTGTTGTAGCAAATTCTATATTCCATGACTGTTCTGTTGGTATTGACACGGACCAGGACATAGACGAAAACGCAATCGCAAGAAATAACCTCTATAACAGTAATACTGCTGACGTAACTAATTTTCTTGCTGTATCTACTGGCACTGGAATAGGTAATAGGGGTGACGTTGAAGACCCTGGTACGCCCTTTGATGCCAATTACGACCCCAATGCTTTTGCGCAACAGAAAGGTATTGATTTTTGGTTCTGTAAACAATTCTGGGCAGATTACAATGAAGGGGCAGGGGACAATCCCCCGGCTGAATAATGGCATGGCTTAGACCTACTATTGGTGGAGCGCAGGATGGTTCTGGTTGGAATAGACCGGATATAGGCGGAGCGCAGGCTGCTGCCGTTACTGGCGCCTTAACCGTCACTGTTTTCGATGGCATAAATGCGTCTGAGGATACGCCTGTAAAGCTAACGACTTATCATGTAGCTGTAAACGACCTTGCTAATGTATCTGAAGATACTCCAGTCCAGCTAACGCAATATCCAGTCAGCGTATTTGATTCGGCCAATGTATCGGAAGACATAACTGCTGAACTTACACTATTTCTAACGGCCTTGGATGATGATGCCAATGTTACTGACGTACTAACGGTGGCAATATTTAGTGGAGTAGTTCGCGAAGCTGATGTAAGCGATTCAGCTAATGTGTCTGATAGCGTAACGGTATTTCTAACGAATTACTTAGTGTCCGTTGATGAAAGCCTGAATGTTTCTGAGAACATGCCCGTCCAGTTTGGAAACTATATTGTTTCGATCAGTGATGGCATAAGCGCGTCTGAGGTTACGTCTGCCGAGATTCTGGACGCTATTTTAGACGTATCTGTCTTTGATAGCCCCGTAATAGCTGACGTAATTGAGGCAGGTGTAATTGGTATTTGGACGCCCATAGATGACGCAGTATCAATATGGGACCCACAGGACGTATATCCTAACTTCGGCAAAGGTGTTTTTGGTGAGGATATATTCGGTAAAAAGGGTTGGTCGCAAGTTACTAAGCAAACTACGGAGTGGACATAAATGGCAAGGTTAAATTTACCGATAGTAGGCGATAGCGAAGATACATGGGGCACTGACTTTCTTGCATGGCTCAACGCCAAGGACGTGTTCTTTTCCGTAAAGGAATATGGCGCAATCGGTGACGGCGTTACTGATGACACTGCTGCTATTCAGGCCGCTCTCGATGCGGCTGTACGTAGGACAGTATGTTTACCTATGGGTACTTATAAAATAACATCGACATTGGACGTAGACGGAAGTACATCTATATTTGGTTATGGATTTAACTCACGCATAGAAGCATACGGCTGTGATGCGTTTAATGTTTCAACAACGGGTGTTCTTGCCTCAACCGAATGGGCAAATTTTGCTATTACGGGGGTTCCTGGTTCAGGGAAAATCGCCATAAAGTGTATGGGAACGGCTACTTCTGGTGAATTCACGGCTGGTGTGGTTTTTAGTAATTTGTATATTCAGGATTTTGGTTATGGTATTTTTCTTCGCTCATCAACACAATGCGTCATTCGGGATTGTGCTATAAATCGTGTTTGGGTGGGAATTTCATTAGAAGGGCAAAACATAAATACAACAATTGATAGATGTCATATCTCTTTTGACTTCTTTGCGGAAGGGACAATAGGTGGGGGGGGTATTAGTCAGACAAATTCAACTGGAATTTATGTAAGTTCGGCCTTTGATTATGACCCTGGTGGAATTACGGAAAAATCGCCAGAAGATATAAGAATTATCAATAATTTGATTCACGGCTTTGATACAGGCATTGATTTTCATACCTGTTTATATGCTACGGTTATTGCCTGTGATATTGATGGAATTATAAAAAACGGTATCGTTTTTACAGTGAAACTTGGTGGGTTGACTGTAAGAGATTGCTGGATTGCTTTAACCGGCACAAGTGCTCTTTATGGAATTTACGGCGTAGCGGTTGATACGGCAAATAATCAGCCTGTGCTTATTGCACATAATAGATTTAGTGCTATAAATTCACCTCATGCCTCTTCTATTGGAGTCTATGCTCATACTAAGCAATGGAATATAATTACAAGGGATAATTATTTTTCAGGATTCCAAACTAATGATGTCAGATATGATGGTGGCCAAGATGGAACCATCGAATACAATTCGTGCGCATCTACAGACCCGACTAATTCTATAGTTATAACTAACTCTTCGGGGTCAAACAAAGTAGCAAACAATAAAATCGCTGGTATACTAAGTATCAGTTCGGCTACCCTTGGTACAGAATTAGAGGTGGCATCTTTAGACAGAAATGGAATTACAATTTCAACATCGGGTACAGGTGAAGATGATTTACGTTCCACAATTATTAGGGCTAATACATTAGGTATATTTAGAGGTCTTCACGTTTACGCATCTGGAGTTAAAGCAAATGCTAATGGCAATAAAACAATTAAGTTATACTTAGGTGCAACAGCCACCGCAGTATTTCCCGCAGCAAATGATATAGTTCCCTGGATATTAGAAGCATGGATTACGAATCAGGGTGCAACAAATGCTCAACAGATATTTTGGCAATTCAATAATAATGGAACAGTTACAATGGGGGAGGCTGGCCTGGCGATAGATACTACCGCCGATGTAATTGTGAAAATAACAGGTGAATGTGCGCACGCAAGTGATTTTATCAGGCAACGAATGTGGTTGGTGGAACGATATTAACTAAAATGAACTTTTGCGTGGTGATAATGGAGCATAATTATGGCACTATCAGATATAAGAACAAGGGTAGCAGAAAACATTAACCGAAACGACATCCCTGATACAGCTGCGGGGCTTATTGACAGATGGGTTAATGATGCCCAACGGAGAATATGTAGAGCGCATAACTTTACCTTTATGGAGGCCGAGGCTAATACAACGTTGGTAGTAGGTCAAAGAAACTATTCCCTGCCAACAGCTTCAGGGACCGACTTGAGGTTCAAGGTTGAGATTAGCCTTGAGCTTTATTCCGCAGACAGTGAGAGAATCCAACTCAAGCGCATATTCAAACAGGACGCCGAAAAGAAAACACGGTTCGGTGGTACTGACGATACTGGCACGCCGAGCATGTACGCTATCCAAAAAGGGCAGATATATCTCTATACCACACCGGACACCGCACTGACCATGAATCTTGAATACTATGGTTTTCTGGACGATTTATCTGCTGATACCGATACTAACGACTTAATAGACGATTACCCCGAAGTGGTAGAGGCATTAGCTACTGCGTTTGGCTACAGGTGGGCATTTGAGGAAGAACGTGGGGATTATTGGGAATCCAAAGCCAATGCTCTCGTAAGCGAGATGGTTAAAGAAGACGACAGTAATAAGTACGGTAATATCGAAGAGGGTATGGAGCCGGAGGAAGGCGCAGGAACATATCCCAGAGACTCATACAGATTTTAAGTTTGGAGTAATAAAATGGCACATACAAATTCATGGGACGAATCAACGCCGGTTGGTACGGAAGACGCTAAGACCTTGGATAACTACCAAAGGAAACATCGGCTCGACTTAGGCGAACGTCTTGAGGACCTGCTCTACGGTTTCAATGCAAGCAGCAATACCGCACCAGAGAACAATTACGGCGTGAAGTCTCTGAGGTTTTATAAGCAATCCTCCGACCCAACACAAACTACGGACTATGGCCATTTCTACGTTAAGCTGGTAAGCGGCGTGCCGGAGTTGTTCTATCAGGACGATACCAACATCACTCTCCAGCTTACCAGTGGGGGCAAGTTATACAGTAGTGGGGCCCTTAAGGTCGCCGGTGCATCGACGCTCACGGGGAATGTTGCATGTTCCGGGACATTGGATGTAACCGGCAATATAGACCCGACGACCTACGAGACAACCAACGGCGGCTTTCTTGACGAGGATGCTATGGGTTCCGACTCCGCCAATAAGGTGGCGAGCCAACAGAGTATTAAGGCTTATGCGGATACCAAAGAAGAGGCTCTTGTCACACAAGCAACGGCAAGTATTTTTGGCTCATGGACAACTCTGGATAGCGACGCTGGTACACTTGCAAAAGATGAAGATTATAAAGTTGGCTCTGATGGCTTTGTTATAGCTTGGCAGGTCGCCCAAGAAGACTTAAAGTTTTTTACGGATGGTAGCAATCCTCCAACGACAGAATTGCAAGGAGCAGGCGCCGATGTTCGTGAAATAATGAGACCCGTTAGAAAAGACGATTACTGGAAAATTACTTCCGGTCAAGCAACCGTAACTATTTACTGGCTCCCAATAGGCACAGGAGGTTGCGTAAAGCAATAATATGAAAACACAGATACACTCGATAGTAGCGATGCGAGGCGGGTTGAATATGGCGCTGCCATCGGACTTAATATCTGACGTTGAAATGGCGGACGCCGAGAACGTGTTCTTTCAGGACGGGTTTGTTAAGACCCGATCAGGGTACAGCACGTTCGGCTCTCATCTACCATTACGCGGGTCATTGATTCAATTAGATCAGTTCAAAGACTTCAGCGAGAGTACGTGGTTGTTTTGCCTAACCGATAAAAACATCTACGAATGGAACTCGACTACCTCTAATTGGGACGTTTTGTTAGGCCCGAAAGACATCTCAACTGCTTATGGTATAGGAGCTTACGGCAAGGGGCCGTTTGGTGGTGGCGGTACTGGGTTGTATGGTATCGGGCCTTATGGTGCGGGTTTATATGGGCAGTCTATACAGTTCACCGGCGATGATAGCAATTTCTGGTCATTTGACCAGGTAAGGGACCTCACACAATCACAACCGTGGTGGGTGGCGACGAATAACGTAGACTCCCCTATAGTATTCAAAGGTGGCTCTAATACGTCATGGGAGACACTCCTTGACACCGTTGGTGGTGTTACCTTCACCGCGAAGTTTCTCGTTGAGTTCAAATCTCACCTTGTCTTTCTTGATACCACCGAGGGCGGCAATCGCTATCCACAAAGGATGCGATGGTCTAATACAGCCGACCCTGACAATATAGACACCGGCAACGCCTCTTTTAACGACCTGTCAGGCGATGACTGTATTTCCGGTGCGGTGTAGTTTAGGGCGGATCTTTTGTCGATCATTAAAGAGAATAGAATTTGGATATGCTGGGCTACTGGCGATAGTGACCTTTTTGGTTTCAACAGGAAAATATCAGGAATGGGCTGGCCAGCACCGAGAACGATTAAAGTTATCAATGGTAACGTGGTATTTCTGGGCAGGGATGATGTTTATGTCTTCGATGGCGTGTCTCTTAACCCGCTCGGTTACAATGCGTCCGGCCCCAGGAGTAGTAAGGTACGGAGAGAACTCGTTGACCAGTTGAATTATGCTGAAGTGGAGCGGTCGTTTGCACTGGTCAGGGAGCAGGAAAAGGAATACTGGGTTTTCATTCCCACGTCTGGTACTTACCCCGATACGGCATTTGTTTACAACTACGAGCTAAGCACATGGTCGAAGTTTAAGTTTAACGACTACATCACAGGTCACGGTGAATACAGTCTTGATTCGTCGGTGGCTATCGATGACTTAGTTGGCTCCATCGACGCCCAAACATGGCGGTTCGATGATAGGACTTTAGATGCAGGTTCGCCTTCGTTACTTTTGGGTGACAATAGTGGTAACGTCTACGAATACAGTTCACTAATCACCGAAGAGGACGGAACTGTGGTGAATAAACAGTTCGATACTAAGGACTTCAACTTCACTAAACTTGGTTCGGCGATGAGGATGAATCGTATAGACGTGAGTTATACGGGCGCAGGAATGGATGTATACTATTCCACCGATAAGGGCGGTAACTGGAATCTCATAAAGTCTTTAGGGGCAAGCGCATCCTTATCAAGAGCGCAGTTGTCCTTCAGGGCTACGTGTGACTGGATTAGGTTCCGGTTCAAGAGTAACGCAACCGGTGGCAACTTCCAGTTCAATAGGGCATCAGTTTACTGGCAACAGGCAGGACGTATTGGTACATAATTATTTAGGAGTATAAAAAATGGGTTCAACATTAACACTTCCAACACAGGGCGGCGACACCGACAGTTGGGGTACGGAACTAAACACATACGTCAAGGGTAGTGGCTCTACGCATCTCGCAGAGGCGGTGCTTGACGTTACGAGTACGGGGCAGACTACAATCTATACAGTACCGACCGGTTTTAGGTGCGTATTGGATAAAGTTGTTATCATAGCAGGGGCTACGGCAAGTCCTACTGCCATAATAACAATTGGCCTTCAGGGTGCGGCAACTAATTTCGTTGGCGCTCAGACTCTCACTAATCTTGCTGCCCAATATGACTCAGTTACGATAATGCCCGTCCCACACGCTTCGGTTCCGGTAAAAACGAAGTCGTATGCAGCGGCAGCGGTAATAGAGATTGACGTTACTACTGCCGACGCCGACGGTGGTGAAGACAATAGGGTATTAGTGTTTGGGACTCTCTTGGCAACCTAATGCGAAAACTGCAAATACAACTACCTGACCCAATGGTAAAGGATTATCCCAATCTTTTGAACGTGGAATTAGACTCCATGAACAGGGACTTGAATATGTACGTTAGTAAATTGGTGTATTCGTCAGTTACCGAAGCCAAAACGCTTACGGCCGACGATGAGGTTGTTTTATGTAACGGTACGTTCACAGTGACATTGCCGCCAGTTGTTAGTTCATCTGGAAAAGTATACCGTATAAAAAATATTGGAACAGGGACTATAACCATAGATGGCAATGAATCGGAGACTATTGATGGTGTTGCCTCACAATCGCTATCGTCTCAGTACGATAGTGCAACAATAATATCCAATGGCGAAGAGTGGTTTATCGTCGGAGAAACCTCCCACGAAACTCACTCTGAATGGACTGGAACAGCACCATATCTTACTCTCCACAACTCCACCCACGAAGACACAGACGGTGGCGGTGAATCCAGACTGATATACAAACGTGAAGATGGTGCAGGTACAGAAACAGCGTGTTTTCAGTTCGAGGCTTCACACGATGGTTCTGGTGCAAACGACCAACTTGGTAAGGGTGTGTGGAGTGTTAATACTGGTTCTGCATTAGTTGAAGCAATGAGGCTTAATAGTAATATTAGACTCGGAATTGGAGTAGGTTCGGGGCTTGACCCCCGTAATGGTTTAACCGTTTTAGGTGATATTGATATACTCCATACATCAAGTGAAGCGGATGACCATGCCTTTGAGATTGATGCTGACGCTGCCGGACATGGCGATGTTAAAGCGATAGATATTGTTTATACTACCGGAATACTCGTAGCAGGTAAGGATGAAGGTATAATACTTATCAACATTGACGAAATTGCTGCTACTGGTGGAGAGATTTTTGGGCTTGAAGTATTAGCCACCGATGGTTCGGCTGAAATTTTTGGTATGAAAGTGGGGGCTGTAGTTGGAGCAGTTCATCAGGATTCAGGTACTTTTGAGAATCCTACTACGGGAACTGATAATACGCCATCAACTGATGTTCCTTATATGATAGATGGTATTGTGGGAAATACCACTACTATATTTGAAGCACAGAATGAGTATATTATTATTGGTGCAGCAGCAGCTTTTGAAGAAATCGAATTTATACTCGCAACCCCAACAGGCAATCCTGGCATAAAGCCTACATTCTGGTATTCGTCCGCAGCGGGAGGGGGATTTACTCAATTTACTCCTGTCGATGGTACAACTGGGTTTAGAAATACTGGTGTGGTGGCGGGGGACGCTTCTGATTTAACAGGGCATAGAGTTGTTGGTGTAAC
>SDBV01014026.1_pt1 | contig 10138 bp, 7 predicted proteins | sample 2277081 | NCBI WGS metagenome assembly SDBV01 (sample SAMN10402039, study PRJNA504765) | marine sediment metagenome | isolation source: marine sediment core GS10_PC15, 223 cmbsf | place: Arctic Ocean: Southern Knipovich Ridge | collected 2010 | reverse complement strand
TGTTTCCTGACGGACTCTCATGTCAGCAATTTTTGCCGCTATAAGCTGGAAATTACCGATCGGCCTGCCATACTGTCGTCGGGTCTTGGCATACTCAAGACAGGTTTCGAATTGCTGAACCATGGCGCCAACATCAGTGGCAAGAATGCAGGCCCGCTCCCAACCCATCGAGTGATTGAAAATTGACGCCCCCTGTCCCTCCGCTCCGATTCGGTTTTCGACAGGCACCTTACAATCGTCGAAAACAACTTCACCCATGGGTGAAGTGCGTAAACCCATCTTTGAGATTGGCTTGCTGATTATCATGCCCGGGGTGTCCTTTTCGACGAGGTATCCGGTCACACCCCACATTCCTTTGTGGCGATTGACGGTTGCAAAAACCAACACGAGATCGGCCACTGGAGCGTTCGTTACGAACGTCTTGCTTCCATTCAATATATAGAAATCACCACGTTTATCCGCCCGTGTCCGCAAGGCGAACGCATCCGAGCCCGTATCCGGCTCGCTAATCCCGTGGGCTCCTATCCAAGAGCCGTCACAAAGTTTTGGAAGGAATCTTTGCTTCTGTTGCTGAGTTCCGAAGGTAAGAATCGGAGCCTGCACGGCCCACATATGCGCGTGAAGAGAGAACAGCAAACCGCGATCGTGACAAGCGGCGCCGAGTGCTTCCATAGCCACACAGGTTGTAACGATATCAGAAGCGCTTCCGCCGTATTCAGTCGGCAGAGTCAAACCCTGAATTCCAAATTCCCCACATGCTCGCCAGCTGTCGCCTGCGAATTCCCCGGTTTCATCGCGGTTGACGATCCCATTATTCAGGCGGCCTCTTGCGAAGGCTGTAACGTCCGAATAGAGCCTTTCCTGCTCCTCGGAAAACTCAAAGTTCATGACGTCAAATCCATATTGATCAGAATGACGACCGACATTGCTGTAGGTAATTCTCCCTCCTTTGTTGTATTATCGATTGGTTGACCCCAGATGCAATGTCTCGAATGAAAGACAATTAATATACTATTTCGCGGCAACTTCGTTTGGTATTTCTCTCGCCAAGTGGCCACATCAAACCTCAGCGCTTTAGGATTAATCCTCAGTGGAATTGCGATCCTCCAATGCGTCGCCTTCGCCTCGAATTGTTACTGCGCGCCGAGTGCGAACTGCCGAGAAATAGCTGCGGTCAATGAGCTTACTTTGGCTCTTCCGGTAAGTTGGACTCTGGCCAGCTGCAAAACATGCACAAAGTACGCACCCCCAGCGCTAGCTCCGTGACCGCGCTAGAATTAGCGTTCCAACTGGACTACTGCTTCCTGAGGCGGGGCACAATTTACTTCCACAATACGAAGCGTAGCACTTGATTCCGTTACTAACCTTCCGCCGTAGCCAACGCATTTCGGGCTTTCAGATTAGAAGGGAACCTAGAAGGCTTGCTTGGCGCGAGCTAACATTTCTTTAGCCTCGGTAGAGGTTCCTCCTTCGTGAGTTCGCTTTAGTTTCGGTTGCGTGAGCATCGATCTTTGTGGTCGCCGAACCAATCGATCGAGCGGCAACTCTTGTCAGAAAATAGATACCTCTGGGCCCAAGCTGTTAATGAAGGTCAAACGCGGTTGGGAACGTCTTCTACCTTTTTCCTAAGCGGAGCGGCACTCATGATGGCTGAAATGGCACGCTCTATCTCCGGCAATAGGGGGTGCCCTGTTAGCCAAAGACCGATTCCCCATCCCATGGCACTTAATAACGCGGCTACCGCCGTAGCAAAGTAGGATAGATCAAAGCCGCCTCCCGTACAGAATATGACAGAAAGAGGCCCCACACTGCTGCAGAGCGCAATGCCGGATGCTTTTTTGATCGGGCTCACGAAATCGCGCCACCCAATCTCCACATGCCGCTGAACGAAATAAATTGAAACAAAGGCCTGGAAAGGCATCACCACAAGCCACGAGAATACTGCGGCCTTGAGGCCAAAGAATGCCGCGCCGGCTATGATGGCCGCAGAGGCTGGCCACGTGATCAGGCTGCGCATAAGAACATCTCGCATTGCTCCCACCGCAACGAGTACCGGATAGTTTAGCCCCCCCGAAGACGTCAGCAGCGAGGCTAAAGCCATTATTCGCACGAGTGGCACTGATCCCAGCCATTGCTCTCCGAGCAGAAAGCGAACAATAGGGTCAGCAAGGATCGCTACCAATATCAATGCCGGCCATTGTACCGCGGTAATGAGCTCCAGCGAACGCAGATACAGGTCGCGCAACCCCTTACCATTGCGAACCTCTTTGGCGAAAAGCGGCAGCAGAAACACGTCCAGGCCCCGTAGCAGCACCCTGTTGGGAAGCTCGCTGATCGTGAAGGCGCGGTTATAGAGGGCCACAGCTTCAAATGAGAGAATTCGCCCCAGCACCATGTAGGGCATAGTTTCAAAAGCTCTGTAAAGATAGACATTAAAACCATGATACCACCCGAATGTCACCACGCCCGGCCATTCACGGAGAGAAGGCTTAAAGAATGACCATTTCGGCCAGAAGACCAGCGAAACGCAGGCTATTGCGACTGCGGAGGCAAGAAATCCCCAAGCGAAGCTCATGTAGCTAAAGCCGAGAGCAGCAAGACTTATGGTGACTCCGGTGTTCACCACCGCGCCCGTCACGTTAATAATAGCTAACCTGCCGAAGGCCATCTCTCGACGCAGAAGCGCCGCGATGGTGGCGCTGACAGCCTCGACAATAATGCCAATAGCAATAACCTGAAAGAATGGCTCGAGATTGGGCTCTGAGTAAATGTTCGCCAATCCGCCTGCCGATGCAAGAATGACCAACGATAGCGCCAATGACACCAGAAAGAGAATGGTAAACGCGGCGCGCGCATGCTCCGGCTTCAAATCCTTGTGCTGAATAATGTAATTTGTCGTTGCAAATTCGCGGGCCGATAGGATCATCGCCAATACGGAAAAGCCCACGACTGACACGCCGATCTCGGCAGTTGTCAGAAGCCGCGAGACTATGGCCAGCGTCACAAAGTTTGCAACAAGGACAACGTAGCGTTCTGCAGTCGTCAGCAGAAGGGCTCGTCTTACGCCGTCCATTCGGGTTCCATTCCTTAACGTGGGAGCACTGCCGAGTTCGATGCAAGAATACGCCCATAACCTGCCCCCATATATGCTCGATTTAATTTCAGAGGCGCCATTTATGATCGCGCTCAAATCAAAATACCGTACAAGAAATCCAGAAGCGCTGACCAAAAAGTTGAAACTAAACGTCTACGAAGGAGGTAGGTCCTGACCAATACTACCTAACATGCAGGTAATCCGGTGAATGAGAATATCTTGTATTATGTTGAAGCTACGGAACCAGGTCGCGGCCTGGGCTAACATTTGGGGGCAGAGCTACACACGAGAAAACAAGTGACACTGCAATACTGGGGTTGACATTTTCAATTACGAATCTTCTAAAAAGGCATCACAAAAATTGAGACAGATATGAACGTACAGCTTACCAATGAAGATGACTATCAACGCCATCATAAAGCCAGCTGCCGCATATGTGGATCAGATACTGACAAAATCTTCGTTGACCTAGGCATGTCGCCGCTGTGTGAGAGCTTTCGTACTCACGATCAGCTGGACTCCATGGAGCCATACTATCCTCTGAAGGCATTCGTATGCGGCAGTTGTTTCTTAGTTCAGCTCAGAGAGTACGTTAGCCCAACAAACATTTTTCAAGAGTACGCTTACTTCTCTTCATACTCGGCGAGCTGGCTGAAACACGCCGAGCTCTATTGCGATATGATTGTTGAGCGATTGAGGCTAGGCGCCGACAGCCTTGTTGTCGAACTCGCTAGCAACGATGGATACCTCCTGCAATACTTTAAACGGCTTGGCATACCGGTGCTGGGTATAGAGCCTGCAGCAAATGTCGCCAAGGTTGCCATCGATATGGGAATCGATACGCGCATCGACTTCTTTGGTTTGCAACTTGCGAATACGCTCAACGAAGGGGGCCAGAAGGCTGACCTCATTATCGGTAACAACGTGCTTGCTCAGGTGCCTGATCTAAATGATTTTGTAGCCGGTGCTAAGCGCCTACTGAAATCGAATGGCGTGATCACGCTAGAGTTTCCACATCTCGCGCGTTTGATGTCCGAAAACCAATTTGATACCATCTACCACGAACACTTCTCTTATTTCTCTTTCTTAACGATCGATGAATTAGTCCAACGCCACGGCCTTAAACTGATCGATGTGGAGGAGCTGTCCACCCACGGCGGCTCACTGAGAGCCTATCTCACTCACAGGGAATCGGAAAGACTACCCTCAAAAGCAGTGGCCGAACTTCTCACTCGCGAGCAAAAAATGGGACTTCGCGATATTTCCACCTATTCTAACTTTTGCAACCAAGTACGTCGCACAAAGCGCGAGCTTTTATCATTCTTGATTTCGGCCAAGCGGGATGGCAAGCGCATTTGTGGCTACGGCGCTCCAGGAAAAGGCAACACGCTACTCAATTACTGTGGAATTGGCACAGACTTTTTAGACTTCACTGTCGACCGAAATCCTTACAAGCATGGACGCTATACGCCGGGCATGCACGTACCGATTCATCCCGTCGAGGCGATCGACGCAGCAAAACCTGACTATGTCCTGATTCTGCCTTGGAACATTAAAGATGAGATTATCGACCAGATGCTGCACATCCGTGCGTGGGGCGGCAAGTTCTTGGTTCCAATTCCCGATGTAGCAGTAATTAATCCTGCGGAGGTGCACTAATGAAGGTTGTGCTCTTTTGTGGGGGCCTTGGGATGCGTATCCGTGAGTATTCCGAGAGCATTCCAAAACCGATGATACCTGTCGGCCACCAGCCGATCCTATGGCACGTGATGCAGTACTATAGCCAGTTTGGGCACTGTGAATTTGTGCTATGCCTCGGACACAAGGCAAATACGATCAAAGATTTCTTCCTCAACTACCGGCCACAAGCGTTCTCAGATTGCGTCGTTTCCAGATTCGGCTCCAAGATCGAACTGTTGGGCGAGCCAATACAGGATTGGCGCGTCGGTCTTATCGACACAGGAGTATGGCGCAATATCGGGGAGAGACTTTGGGCCGTGCGGGAGCATGTGCAGAATGAGGAGATGTTTCTCGCCAACTACTCTGACGGCCTTACCAACGTAAACCTTGACGATATGATTAAGCGCTTCAAGAAAAGTGGCAAGATCGCTTGCTTCCTGGCTATCCGTCCACCTCTAACTTATCACATTGCAGATATTGACGATGACGGCCGCGTCCAGCAATTTCGCACCTCCAATCGCTCTGAGATTTGGATCAACGGCGGCTACTTTCTGTTCCGACCGGAAATCTTCAACTACATGCGCGAAGGAGAGGAGCTTGTACTTGAGCCATTCAACCGCCTAATTCAGGAAGGCAAGTTAATGGCCTATAAGCACGAGGGGTTCTGGCGCTCGATGGATACGCTGAAGGATCGCGAGATTCTTGAAGATATGGTTGAGAATGGCAATATACCATGGCGAATTGGCACTAAAACTTTGGCGAATAGTCGCCTGGTCACTGCAGTCGAATGAAACCACTTCGCCTCGCCTATCCCGGCGAACGACTGTCGCTGCTCTGCTTAGGTGCGCATTCCGACGACATCGAGATCGGAGTGGGCGGTACGATCCTGGAACTCATCGCATCCGGCGTCGAACTTGAGGTTCACTGGTGCGTGCTGAGCGCGAATGGTCTGCGGACCAAAGAAGCGAAAGCCTCCGCGAGCGCTTTCCTTGATGGCACGCAAAGCACCAACATCGAGCTTGGAAACTTCAAAGATAGTTGTTTTCCTTACCAGGGCTTAGAGATAAAATCGTGGGTGGAAGAGTTAAGGGCTCGTGTCGATCCTGACGTTGTCTTCACACACCGGCGTGATGACGCACACCAGGACCATCGAGAATTGTGCAAGCTTACATGGAACGCGTTTCGCGATCACTTAATACTCGAGTACGAAGTTCCAAAGTGGGACGGTGATCTTTGTAGTCCAAATCTTTATATGCCGATTACTGCCGCCACTCTGGATCGCAAGGTCGAGCTACTCCTTAAGCACTTCAGCACGCAGCGCTCCAAGGACTGGTTCGACGAACGGACATTCCGCGGCCTGGCGCGCCTTCGCGGCATGGAATGCCGCGCGCCCGAACACTACGCCGAGGGGTTCGTCATGCGCAAGGCGCGCATGTATTGAGCTCATCTCGAATTAGATATTGAGCTCCAAGCAACGTGCGTAGATATGGTAACTTTTCTTCACACAAGAACATAGCTACGAGAGTTCAGCACCGCAATGATCCCGTTACGCTTCGCGTACTTGATTCTTATGGCATCTGAACCAAAGATCTGCCGGGCTTAGGGCGCCGACACCAAGTTTGGTTGCAATCGAGCGGGCATCTGAGTCCGTCGACTAGTCTCTATCATACAAGCTGCTACGTGATGGTTTCTAGAAAGGCTGACTTGCTGACGGGTCAAAAATAACTGCCAAGGAGGAGCGTGTACTGGTGCCGCAGCCTTTCGGCGTAAATAGCGTTGGTTGCACGAATCTTTCGCTCGTACTTTTTGCGGCCAATAGCGAGCCTACGGAACTGTTCGATGAGAAGTTCGACATCGAGCTGGTCAATGTTCTGGCAGAACTCACCAAGTCCCATCTCTTCTAACAACACATCGTTCTTCTCAGCATATCCAATTGATAGCGTCGGCCGCCCGAGCTTGAGAGCACAGACGATGTTGTGAAACCGCGTCGCCACCACGACATCTGTGTCTGCGATCTGAGCCATAACATCGTGCAACGAATGTGCCGGTTCAGCGACCACAGATCCCCTACATGTTTTGCCACGTTTCGTCTCGATCATACTTGACAGTGTATCAACCGCGCGCTGATCGTTAACATCGCCCATGAGCACGCGAACGCGGTGCCCCTCGGAGAGGAGCCAACAAACGAAGCGCTTCATCTTGCGAATGTAGGCATCGTAAACTGCCTCGTCGCATGCCCTATCGCCTCGCCAGCCGTTGTAGTACATAATGCCAATCCCAACCGTAATCGGCTCGCCCTCTGCGCTTGGCTCCCGTAATGGAACCGGCTGCGGGAGCGTAAAGGCGATGTCCGGGTAGACGGGATCGTTGCCTGTGTTTAAGCCGCTGCGGCACATGAAATCCCTAGAAATGTTGTCCCGAAACGATCGGTACGCCGCCATTCCTGATGCGGTTTTCATCAACCAGCGACTTAAGGGGTGATGAATTGGGCCTGCACCGATACTGACAAATGCGACCTTCGTGCCAAGCAAACGCGCCAGAACACACCACCTAAACAGCCAGTAAGGTATGCCCATAGGTCCGGCACCGTAATCGTCCAGAATGCCGGTGCCCGGAATGACGAGGACGTCCAGGCGCCTGATGTGATGGACGGTGTGCACCAAAGATGCCAACTCGCCTGGAATATACATTAGAAGGCGATCCAGCCGCCGGAGAAGCTGGTTTTTCGGACGCCAATTGATCCCGACAGAGCGTATGCCGAGTTTTGGATCGACCTTTGTCGGCGATCCACAAATGCAGACAACCTCCGCTCCGGTCCGTACCTTCCTCACGAACCGCAGCATAGCCTCAAGCGAGCCTTCGTTCCCGAAGTTACCAATTCCGAATAAGCCAATGAAGCCGATCTGACTAATCTTGGCGCGATCTCTCGCGCGCGGTCCGGAATATGCGTCACGGCTGAAGAGTCGCCGCAGGAAGAAAGTTGATCTCATGACGGAAACCTCAGTAGGAGCACCCAGTCTCCGAAAACGACCCGAGACAGGTTGGGTGGTGGGAGATTTAGGTGCCGTCTCCCAAGACATTAGCTTCCGCCTCAATCATCCGAACGAGAGCCCGCGCCATTGTCGATCCGCGACGTCATCCTGTTATCTCACGCCGCCTTGAAACAGGCCCAGAAGAGGGCCCAAACCGGCTAAGTCGATTGTCGTCGACGGATACAACGATGAACCCTCATCAGCGTCGCGAATCCAACACGGTTTCCGGTAGATTGTGACTGCGGTAAACAACTTGCGATGGTCGGCCCACGAGGTATTTTTCCACACCTTCCTCGAGCGCGCGGCGGTAGACACCTAACGCGCCGTCTACCGCCTCAATTGTTCGATCGATGTCAGAATCTGTGTGTGAGTAGCTCACCACCAGCGACGGCATAATCACCCCACGACGAATAGTCTCCTGCAGAAAAAGCGTGCGCATAGCCTGCGAGGGCTTTCCGTGTTGATCAAGCGTGGAGTAGAGCAGACAGAACGGTTTGCCTAACACTCTGAAAAATTCTCGGAGACCATGGGTACGAATCACATCGTTAACCCCTGCCCATATCCGAGCCCCTTGCCTCTCAAGATGCTCAATCACCGGTTCGCGTTCGTATACACGCATGTTAGCAATCGTGGCAGCCAACGCGTGCGTTTCTGCACCGTGCGTGGTAGAGAGTAGGAACACGCGCGGCTTATCGTAGTGATCGAGTCCACCGAGCCGCATGAACTCGCGCTTGCCCGCGAGCGCCGAGACTGAAAATCCATTCGCAAGCGCTTTGCCAAAGCAGGAGAGGTCGGGCGTCACGCCGTACTTTGCCTGAGCACCTCCCTTGTGCCATCGAAATCCTGTGATCATTTCGTCAAAGACAAGCAGAGCGCTATTCTCGTGGCAAACTTGCTTCAACTCTTGCAGAAACCCTGGCAGTGGATCTTCTGTTCTCGCCGGCTCCAGCATAACCGCTGCAATGCGGCCGGGGTGCCGGGCGAATAGATCTCTTACGCTTTCAATGTCGTTGTAACGAAAGGTCTGCGTGAGCTGGCGCGTCACCTTAGGTATGCCCGCATTCATTACCGTGGTGCCAATGAACCAGTCATCGGTCGAGAAGAACGGGTGGTCAGCGCAGCAAGCAACTAGATCCCGGCCAGTATAGGCGCGCGCCAAACGCATGGCTCCCGAAGTCGCATCTGAGCCATCTTTGCAGAACTTCACCATCTCGGCACCGGTGATCATGCTGAGGAATTGTTCCGCGCAGGCTACCTCGATGGGTGCGGGCCGCGTGAAGTTGCAGCCCTTGCAGAGTTCACGTTGAGCGGCCTCCACAACCGATGGGTAGGCGTGGCCAAGGCCCACCGCTCTATTGCCCATGCCGTATTCAATGTAGGCGTTGCCGTCCAGATCCCAGACGTGAGCGCCCGCGCCGCGCACAATGAACCCGGGCGCTAGCACGGGATACTGGTCGTTGCCCTTTGCATATGTGTGGCAGCCACCAGGGATCACCTCGCGCGCAATGCGCTGCAAATCTCGGGAGGACTGGAATTCATGTATCAACGCGTTCACAGAAGAACTCTAAATGATGACAAAAACTGATTGTTCACAGGTGATTATGTGCGACTTGCCGATCGTCCTGTATATGACCATTAGTGCAAGCTATGCGAAACACACTAATCGGCTGGTGAACGATAGGTTGTCGAGTCCCTCATTTTGCGTATTGATGACTACATCTTCCGGAGAAAATTCTACCACCCCAATTCGTGACAATACTCGCGAATTTACCGATGCCAGGCACCTGATTATGGGGCTGGCAGCATAGGAGAGTTCCGAAACAAGAATTGGCTCGACTTGGAATGCGAGTATGCCGCAATCGCTGTGAATACCTCTGCTGCAACCCGTCGAATAAGATTGTCTCGAGAGGGAAAAGCGGGTTAGCCACTACAAAGCCTAATATTTTGATACCTCTAAGTGAAAGGCTCCTGCAGCCAAATGGATCCATCGCAATGTCGACCGCCCGGAGCCGAAGCTGGGATGCCCTGCGCCTGGCTGTACCTGAGCATCGATTAGCAACTTTTTGCCAACTTCTCGCGGTTCGCCGGCCCTGGCCCGTCATTCCGTCATAGAAAGATAAATCCATTGGACAAATGCGGCGTAGAAATCAGCCACCTTAAGAGAGTCGGCGAACTTGGGCGCGGTACGGCCGCGTATCTTCCTCAGCCGCGTCAAACCAAATATTGCATCGGCATCTCAGCAGACCATCTAATCATGCAGCCACTCAAGCAGCCCCTATAACATTAGTTTTTCTGACATTCGAGGTAGTGACTGATAGTAAATCGGATGACC
>SDBV01014025.1_pt1 | contig 10139 bp, 3 predicted proteins | sample 2277081 | NCBI WGS metagenome assembly SDBV01 (sample SAMN10402039, study PRJNA504765) | marine sediment metagenome | isolation source: marine sediment core GS10_PC15, 223 cmbsf | place: Arctic Ocean: Southern Knipovich Ridge | collected 2010 | reverse complement strand
CACCGCCAGATTGTCAGTGTGGTGGTCCAGCTGCAAGGATTCGAGTTCCGACTGATCGAGATAGGAATCCTGCGTCGCCTGCAGGTTGTGCAGCAAAGTAAAGTAGTGTGCCAGCAGTTGCAGATCGTCCTTGCGCTCACTGAGCCTGGGCAACTCGAGGGTAAAGGTCTGCAACACCTGCGGAATATCTTCTACGCCCGTTGCATCGTTCGGTTCATAACCCGCCATCAAGCGCACATTTCCGCTGTCCTGCACCAGCGCCAGCAATCGATCAACAATTTTGCGCGGGAGTTCGGCGAGGTTGTCGATCATCAGGCTGCCACCGCGTGCCTGTTTTAACAGTTGACGCACCCTTTGTTCGTCGTCCAGCGACAATGTGTCACTGGAAGCGCTGACATTCAGGCTGCCCGCCCGCAGTATGACGAATTCGCCATTGGTGATGCCATGGTGATGAATATAGGCGGCAATGGCAGCGGTTTCTCCAGCATCCGCGGATTTGATCAACACCGGGTCAAAAAAGCGGGACATACGAATGGCGTCGGCAATGGCATCGATAAAAATCTGGCTACGACCAATGAGCGGATTATCCGGTTCCGCAACAAAACACACCGCCTTGCGCAACTCGGCGATGGCATTCAAGCGGCGCACCAGCGTGGCGGCGGGCAAATCTGTCGGCAGCACCTCAATAATGCCGCCGAGTAACTCCTTCCGGTATTTGCGGGCAAACGCCGGCGCACCGGCACCGTAAAGCAGAAAAGCCGATTTGCCACGACGTCCGGTCATGAGTTTAAGATAAGAACGACCCTCGCGATTGCCATTTCCTTCAATGTGACACACCAGGATATCTGACTGACTCTGGCGCCTGAAACTGAGCGAATCGGGTGCGACATATTGCGCCGTGTGCGGGAAGTGTTCGCGTAGTTGCGCCAGCATTGGTTTGTCCCGACCGAGCAAGGTCACCGTTGCCGGGATCGAGCTATCCTGACTCGCCGTGGAGATCAGGCTGAAACTGTCTGCCGGTTGTTCGCGTAACAGGCGAATGTTATCGCGCTGCAGATTTTCGTTTTCCTGTTCCAGCTTCTGGTAGGCTGCAACCAGTTGCTGCATCCGATCTTCCGTGTCGTCAATTTCTGCACGTATGGATATCATGCCTTCCAGGAACAGATCGGCCATCTTGTCGAATAATTGCTCGACCAATTTAAAGTCCTGTGGTGAGTACACCTGCTCACTAAAAGATTCGCCCATCAACAACCAGCCCGTTGCACGCCGGGTCTTGGGATAAAATGGCACGATGGCGCTGATGTGATGCTGTTTCATCTTGCCGTATATTCCGGGCAGCGCACTGTACAGCTCTTCGCGTATGGCTATATGATTTAATTGTGACAACGCCTGTGGGGGTATGGTGGCCATGTTGCGCGCATTGCCCGCGGAGGCAAGGACAGCATGTTTGCCGTCCAGCAGCACGATAGGACATTTCAACGTCGCGGCCAGCGAAGACACAGCTTCTTTTGCAGAAGGCAGCTTGGCAATCTCGGCGATAAGCTGACGAATGCGGTCGTAAAAGGCCGTCTTGCGTTTACGTACGCGTGATCCCGGAATATAAAATTCGATATCAAACAGACGGTGTTGATGCGTGGCATAGGCGGTGATAGCCAGAAAGAAGGTAATGGCAATGGGCAGTGTTGCCGTGGTATTGAATTGCGTGGCATAACCCTGGTGTTGCAGCACCATCACAAGAAGAATGACAGCGCCCATGGGCAGCATGCCAATACCCATTAATTTGTTCTTTAGCCTTTTAGACGGTGTGTTCTGGTTGCGTGCACCATAATAAAGAACCGCCAGAGTGATTGCACAATAAACCAGAACATAGAGCTCGAATAACCAGTAACCCCGGCCGGCGATCTGCCCGTAGGTGTAATTCAGCCGGGTAAAGCCGGCGACGATGTAGTCGCTACCAAGAAGCAGGCTGCCCATGATGATGGCGGGTATATAAATAAGAGCAGTCAGCAGTGGCGACCCCATTCGGCTGCTCCGGTTAATCGCTAAAACAAGCGACAGATGCACCAATACGGCCAACGCAACCACGCTGGCCGCAAAATAAACATAACCGTTAAGAAAACTGTCTCGGGATACATTTTCCGGCCCGTGAAAATTAAGGATGCCGATTTCGGCGATATTCTGGACGGTAAGTGCCGCCAGAAAGAACAAAAACAGTTTGGCGGCGAAATCCCTGATTGTGGATGTTCGTGCATAGAGCAGTATCGCGACCTTTGCCGCCAGGACCAGCAACGCCGGAATTGAATAAAGTGAAATTTCCATGTGAAGTATCTACTCTCCCTGTAGCCAACCTGTCATCCAAGATGTGATGTATGTCAAAGATTTGGTTAACACCCGTGGCTATCCTGCCACTTGGGCTGACACCGATAGGATTATTATAGATCATCAGCTAAGCGATTGATAATCATTGATTATTGTCGTGCAACCGGCCCAGGGATGCAAGTGGTTCCTGGCCGTTGCTGCTATATTTAAAAAGCAGGGGCCGTGGGAGCCGTTACCGCGGCACAAGCTGGCAGTAAACTTTTTGCTGTATCCGCTCTCTAACTAACGGGGTAGCAGGTATAGTTTTAGCCGATAACAAATAAATGGAGGGATAGCATGATTGCGGTCTGGATTTCCGGATTCTTTGTGGCCATGGCTGCGTTGGCCTATCACCGTGCACCACTGTGGTTATGGACTCTGAGTGCGGCGTTAGCCCTTGCTTTTGGTTTGACGCTTAATGCGGTATCCACGAGTGGGCAGATATTCTGGGTCTCGGTATTTGTGCTGGTTGTTGCACCGTTCAATATTTTTCCGTTACGACGCTTTCTGTTTAGTCGATTTCTTTTCACCTTCTTCAAACGCGCGTTACCGGCGATGTCCGATACCGAGCGTGAGGCCCTTGAGGCTGGCACCGTCTGGTGGGACGCAGAGATATTCAGCGGCAAACCCGATTTCAGAAAATTGCTGGAAGTGCCAAAACCACAATTGACTACAGAGGAGCAGGCCTTTCTTGATGGGCCCGTCAATGAGTTGTGTGAACTGATTAATGACTGGGAAATCACCCACGTGTTACACGATTTGTCGCCCGAAGTTTGGCAGTTCATGAAGGAAAACGGTTTCTTCGGCATAATCATCCCCAAAAAATACGGCGGGCTGGAATTTACCGCACTCGGGCATTCAGCAGTAGTGGGCAAGATTGCTTCCCGTTCCATTACTGCGGCGGTCACTGTTATGGTGCCCAACTCACTGGGACCGGCAGAGCTGTTACTGCACTACGGTAACAATGAGCAGCGTCAACAATATTTACGACGCCTGGCGGAAGGCAAAGAAGTGCCCTGTTTTGCCTTGACCGGACCGAGTGCCGGTAGTGACGCCGGTGCGATGCCTGATAACGGTGTGGTCTGCAGGGGCGAGTTTGGTGGTAAGAAGGAAGTGCTCGGTATTCTTCTCAATTTCAACAAGCGATATATTACGTTGGCACCGGTGGCGACGGTAATGGGCCTGGCATTCAAGCTTTATGACCCCGACCATCTTATCGGTGATAAGGATGAATACGGTATTACCGTTGCGTTGATACCTACCGATACCGCCGGCATCGAAATTGGCCGGCGTCATGAGCCGTTGAATATCCCTTTCCAGAACGGGCCCATTTACGGCAAGGATGTTTTTATTCCTATGGACTGGATTATTGGTGGCCAGAAGCGCGTCGGCCAGGGTTGGCGTATGCTGATGGAAAGCCTGGCTGTCGGTCGCTCTATCTCACTGCCAGCACTTAGTGCCGGTGCTGGCAAGCTGTCGTCGCGCACCATTGGTGCCTACAGTCGTATCCGCCGACAGTTCAATCTGCCCATTGGTAAGTTTGAGGGCGTGGAAGAAGCGTTGGCACGCATTGCCGGTTATACCTACATGATGGAAGCGACGCGCACCCTGACCTTGTCCGCAGTGGATCTGGGCGAAAAACCGTCGGTGATTTCAGCGATCGCCAAATACGAATTGACCGAACATATGCGCCGTGTCGTCGACGATGCCATGGATATCCGTGGTGGCTCCGGTATATGCATGGGACCGCGGAATCTGATCGGTCGCGTCTATCAGGCCATTCCCATCAGTATCACGGTGGAAGGCGCCAATATCCTTACGCGGTCGCTGATCATTTTCGGCCAGGGCGCTATCCGCTGTCATCCTTACGTGTTTACGGAAATGGAATCCGTGCTTAATGCGGATGCGCGTGCTGGACTGGCGCAATTCGATCGTGCCATTTTTGGCCATATTGGATTTGCCATCAGTAATGCGGTGCGCGCCTTCTGGCTGGCGATTACCGGCGCCCGTTTTACCTACGTCCCGGTCAGTGGCCTGCCGCGGCGTTATGCACAACACATCGTGCGCCTGAGTTCCGCTTTCGCGCTATTGTCGGATATGGCCATGCTGACACTGGGCGGGGCACTCAAGCGTAAAGAAAAAATTTCCGGTCGCCTGGCCGATGCCTTGAGCCATTTATATATGACCTCGGCGCTGATCAAGCGATTTAATGATGACGGTCAGCCCCGGGAAGACCGAGTGCTGTTTCAGTGGGCCGGCCGTTATTGCCTGCATCATGTGGAAGAGGCGCTGGACAGTATGGTTCAAAACTTCCCGGTGCGTCCGGTGGCATGGCTAATGCGCGGATTGGCACTGCCCAGTGGCCGCCACATTGGCGTGGCCAATGACAAGCTTGGCCACAAGGTTGCGAGTATGCTGTTACAACCGTCGGCAGCCCGTGAGCGTCTCACTGGCGGCATGTTTATTTCCAGCAATCCCGATGGACCCATTCATTTGCTGGAAGACGCCCTGCCCAAGGTCATTGCCGCGGAGCCCATTGAGCACAAGATAAGGCGGGCGGTGAAAAAAGGCGAGGTAGTGGGTCGTGACAGCGCCGCACAACTGGAAGATGCTGCCAGCAAGAACGTTATCAGCAAAAACGAGGCCGAAACAGTGCGCATCGCCAATGCGGCACGTGACAAGGTGATCCAGGTCGATGATTTTTCGCCCGAGGAGCTGGGGGCAAAAACCAGTGAGAGCAGAGCCCAGGCCGCGGCGGCAAGTTGAATGTAAAGGAGTTGAATATGACAGAACAGAAGGTGTATGTGATCGACGGTGCACGTACGCCATTTCTCAAGGCGCGAGGCAATCCCGGTCCGTTCAGCGCGTCAGATCTTGCGGTTGCTGCGGGCCGTGTTTTGTTTACGCGCTCAACGATCGCGCCTGACATGATTGATGAAGCCATTGTTGGATGTGTCATCCCGGCACCGGATGAGGCCAATATCGCGCGCATTATCGCGCTGCGCCTCGGCTGTGGGAAAAAGGTGCCCGCCTTTACTGTGCAACGTAATTGCGCATCGGGTCTGCAGGCGCTGGCCAGTGCCCATGAGCGCATATCACTGGGGTACTCCGATATTATTCTTGCCGGTGGTACCGAGGCCATGAGTCGATCCCCTATTCAATGGAATGCCGCCATGGTGGGCTGGCTGTCGCAAGTGATGCGGGCGCGATCCTTACCAGCACGTGTGAGCGCTATAACACGAATTCGCCCAAGCTATCTCAAGCCTATTTTTACTTTGCTGTTGGGGTTAAGTGACTCTCTGGTGAAGCTGTCCATGGGTCAAACCGCAGAAATTGTCGCCAAGCGCTTTGGCATCACCCGTGATCAAATGGACGCCTACGCCTTCACTAGCCACAAACGACTGGCTGGTGTTTTTGACGATGGGCGTATGGACGAAGAAGTGGTGCACATCTTTGATAATCGCGGTAATACCTATTTCGAAGACAATGGCATACGGCGCGATAGCGATATGGATAAACTGGCCAAACTGCGACCCGCGTTTGACCGCAAATATGGCCTGGTGACATCAGGCAACAGCTCGCAAATTACCGACGGCGCCGCCATGTTACTGCTGGCCAGCGACAAGGCGGTTGCAAAACACGATTTGCCCGTGCTGGGCGAGCTGGTGGATCATGAATGGGCCGGTGTGGATCCGGCACAAATGGGGTTGGGGCCGGTACATGCGGTGGCCGGCCTCATCAAACGTCAGAAGATCTCCATGAACGATATTGATCATATGGAGTTGAATGAGGCCTTTGCCGCCCAGGTGCTGGGGTGTCAGGCTGCCTGGAACAGTGCGGAATACTGCAAGAAGGAACTTGGCCTCGACCGGCCGCTGGGTGCGATTGACAATGCCAAATTGAATCCCGATGGCGGTGCCATTAGCTGCGGTCACCCCGTCGGTGCCAGTGGGGCGCGACTGGTGCTGCACGCGCTGCAGGCCTTGAAACGCAAGGGCGGTGGTCAGGCGGTGGCGACACTATGCATTGGCGGTGGTCAGGGTGGCGCGATGTTATTGCGAGTAGGCGAGCCGGGCTAGTCGGCAAGGTACAGAATAATAAAAAGGAAAATAAATGAAACACTGGCAACTCCAAAAAGTTGGAAATAGTCTGGCATTGATACTGGATGTGGCCGATCGCTCAGCCAACGTGTTGTCGTCCGAGGTTATGCGCGAACTCGAAGAAGCGTTGGTAGACGTCACAACCCGTAGCCAGAAAGGCGAGACTATCAATGGTCTGATGATTCTGTCGGGTAAGAGCAAGGATTTTATTCTCGGTGCCGACGTCAATGAGTTTCAAAGGGTAAGCAATATCACTATGGCGACAGAGTATGTTCGTCGTGCGCAACACACCCTGAACCAGATTGCGGCATTACCAGTCCCCACGGTTGCGATCATTCACGGTAACTGTCTGGGGGGTGGTACCGAGCTGGCACTGGCCTGCGATTACCGAATCGCCAGTGACGATAACCGCACCCGCATCGGTCTGCCGGAGGTCAATCTCGGTATTCATCCTGGATGGGCCGGTACCGTGCGCCTGCCCAAGCTGGTGGGGCCGTTTGCCGCGCTGAATATGATGTTGACGGGGCGGCCATTGCGCGCCCGGGCGGCCAGGCGCATTGGCCTGGTAGACGATGTGGTTGCACAGCGCCATCTTGAACGTGCTGCGCTGGCCATAATTGAAAAGAAACCACGCAAACATCACCCGACCTGGTGGCAACGGGTTCTCGGCTGGTTTCCCTTACGACCGCTGGTAGCCAATCTGGTGCGCAAGCAACTTAAAAAGAAGGTGCGCCAGGACCATTACCCGGCGCCGTTTCGCATTATCGATCTCTGGTTGCGGGGAGCGAATCAGGAGAAGGAAGCAACCTCGATCAGTGAATTGGTAGTCAGTGATGTCAGCCGCAACCTCGTGCGGCTGTTTCTGTCGAGCGATAAACTTAAACGCGCCAGTCGCAAGGTCGAACATGGCATAAAACATGTGCATGTCATTGGCGCCGGTGCCATGGGTGGGGATATCGCTGCCTGGGCCGCACTGCAAGGTTTTCGTGTCAGTCTTCAGGATCTTAATGCAGACGCGATCGCCGGCGTCATGAAGCGTGCCCATAATTTCTACAAGAAACGCCTGAAGAATCCGCGCGATATTCAGGAGGTTATGGATCGCCTGATGCCGGACACTCGTGGCGATGGCCTGCGCCACGCCGATCTGGTGATCGAGGCCGTGGTTGAAAATCTGGAAGTGAAACAAAAGATTTTCCGGCATGCCGAGGCTGTCACCAGCGAAAACACCCTGTTGGCAACCAATACCTCCAGTATACCGCTGGAGGAAATTGGCGACGGCCTGAAAGATGCTTCGCGCCTGGTGGGGCTGCATTTCTTCAATCCCGTTGCCAGGATGCAACTGGTGGAAATCGTGCGCGGGGAGAAAACGGCAGATACTGCTATAGATCGCGCCCGTGCCTTTACAGTCGCTATCGGTCGGATGCCGCTGGAGGTCAAAAGTAGCCCCGGTTTTCTGGTCAATCGCATACTCATGCCCTATCTTATGGAGGCGATGACCATGGTCGAAGAAGGCATACCCTATACCGACATCGATCGTGCGGCACGCGACTTCGGCATGCCCATGGGGCCAATTGATCTTGCCGATACCGTGGGCCTGGATATCTGTTTGTCAGTGGCTGAAGAGCTGGCTGGCCCACTGGGAATGGAAGTGCCGGCGGGCCTGCGGGCGATGGTAGAGGCCGGCACCCTCGGCAAGAAGAGCGGCAGCGGTTTTTATCGGTACAAAAATGGCAAAATACAGCGACCCAAGGGCAGTATTCGCAAGGATATACCCATTATTGATCGACTTATGCTGCGACAGTTGAATGAAACAGTTGCCTGCTTGCGTGAGAAGGTGGTATCAAATACAGATGCGGTTGATTTGGGCATGGTGTTTGGCACCGGTTTCGCGCCGTTTCGCGGTGGACCGATTCATTATGCCCAAAGCGAAGGTGTTGACGAAATCAAACATCGACTGCTGCGTCTAGTGGATGCTTACGGAAAACGTTTCGAGCCGGATGCGGGTTGGTCCGATCAAAAATTGCTGGGATAAGAATCCAGGAGGAGGATCTATGCAAATTCCCATAAATGAACGCACCAATATCTCTCAAGTGTTTGCCGCACGGGTGAGTGACACACCGGAGGCACCGGCCTATCGTCAATGCGAGAACGGTGAGTGGGTGGATTACACCTGGAAGGATACCAATCGTGAAGTCACACGCTGGCAGCAGGCGATGAAAAAGGAAGGCCTGCATGCCGGTGACCGCGTGGCAGTGTGTATGAGCAATTGTTTCGAATGGGTTCTGTTCGATCAGGCGGCCATCGGACTGGGATTGATAACCGTACCACTTTATTTCGGTGACCGCCCGGACAACATGGCCTGGTGTATGAGTGATGCCGGAGTAAAGCTGCTGGTGCTGGAAAGCGACGACATCTGGCCGCAGCTCAAAGGCAAGGTGGAAACGCTGGAGCGTGTCGTAACCCTGGCACCCCTCCACCAAGACGATGAAAAACTTACCAGTCTTGACGACTGGCTGTCAAATGCAGCTGGCGAACTCGCACAACTGGACGTCAATGGTAAGGAGCTTGCCACAATCGTCTATACCTCCGGAACGACCGGCCGCCCCAAGGGCGTAATGTTAAGTCACTACAATATTCTGTCCAATGTGGATGCCGGTTTGCGCATCATTTCCATTAGTGCCAGTGACCGGTTTATTTCCTTTCTGCCCTTGTCGCACATGTTTGAACGTACGGTAGGTTATTATATCGGTGTCACGGCGGGGGCGCAGACAGTGTATGCCCGCGGTATTACCGAACTCGGTGAAGACCTGCAGCAGCAATCGCCGACGGTGATGGTTTGTGTGCCAAGAATTTTTGAACGCATCAATACCAAGATGCAAGCCGGTTTACCACCAAATTCACTGAAACGTACCCTGTTTGAAAAAGCGACCGATATCGGCTGGAAGCGCTTCAAAGGTACCGCCAGCCTGATGGATCATTTGCTTTGGCCCATTTTGAAGGCGTTGGTTGCGAAAAAAATCCATGCTCGCCTCGGTGGGCGCATACGATTGATTGTTGTCGGTGCGGCGGCATTGGCACCCGAGCTATCCAAAATCTTTGTCGGGTTGGGCCTGCCCATCATTCAGGGATACGGATTAACGGAAACCTCGCCTATTGCCTGTGCCAACAGATTGGATGATAACGATCCGGCATCGGTGGGCAAACCGCTGCCCGAAGTGGAGATAGAATTGAGCGGCAAGGGCGAAGTTCTGATTCGTGGCCCGCTTGTCATGATGGGTTACTGGAATAATGAAACCGCTACCCAAGCCGTGATCGATTCCGATGGCTGGTTTCATTCCGGTGATATCGGCGAGTTCCGCGATGGACGCCTGTATATCACCGGGCGAGCGAAAGAAATCATTGTTATGAGTAATGGTGAAAAGCTGCCGCCGGGTGATGTCGAGCAGGCTATCATGATGGATACTGCTTTTGAGCAGCTGATGATCATTGGTGAGGGCCGCGCCAAGCTGGGCATGCTGGCGGTAAGCGATATCGAGAACGAAAAAGAGCTGTGTGACCGCGCCAATGCGAAACTGAAGGACTTCCCGGGCTGGGTTCGAATCCATTACCTGAAGCGCATGTCAGAGCCCTGGTCAGTGGAAAACGGATTTATGACACCGACACTGAAACTCAAGCGCGCAT
>SDBV01014024.1_pt1 | contig 10139 bp, 7 predicted proteins | sample 2277081 | NCBI WGS metagenome assembly SDBV01 (sample SAMN10402039, study PRJNA504765) | marine sediment metagenome | isolation source: marine sediment core GS10_PC15, 223 cmbsf | place: Arctic Ocean: Southern Knipovich Ridge | collected 2010 | reverse complement strand
ATTGTTCAAGAGGGCCGGTGAAGCGATCCGATCCAAACCGGGAGCTGGAGAAGGTAGCCGGTTTGAAAACTTGATCGGCTATTCCAACACGAAAAGAGAATATGCATACGAATTTGGGGTGGATGTCTATTCACCCAACCCGATACTTCAAACGCAACTAGATGATATGGCACGTATGGGTTATGCCGGAAGTTTCGGCATAACCGCTTTAAAGGCATTGATACCCGGGGGAGTGGGCCTGGCGTTGTCGGTTAGCGGTGGTACCCAATTAATGAATGATTTGATTGCAAAATCACCTCCTTCGGAACTCCGTCAGATCAATCGAAAAAAACTGGAGGCGATGGGAATTGAGGCGAACCTGATCGATCTTTATATCAATAAAGAAGTCTATACACCACGGGATCAAACGTTGATGACCGCGGTACTGGAAGACATGAAACATACCCAAAATCGTTTTGAGTTCATCAAGTTTGCAATTTTAACAGAGTCCAAGGATGTCGCCGCCTTTCGAACACGGACGGCCATTATGTACGCTGTGTACAACCGAAAATTTACGCCCATCGACACCTTTATATCTTTTGATCCGTTTGTCGGTGCAAGAACCCGAAACACGCTGGTTTTTATCGTGCCGGTGGATTATTTGCAGTGGACGAAAAATACCGAAAAAATTGTAAGGGCGATTGGAGAAAAAACAGCAGGACTGAAGGGCATCGAGAAAAAAGAATTGTGGCTTGCAGGCAGAGCCACTCAAAAGGCCCGGGACGCGCTTAAAAAATATGGTTGGGAGGTCATGGAAAACGGCGATGAGGTTCTCGACTGGAGAAAAGAGGCCAAGAAGAACGAACCAAAGTCGTAATTAAACGGGTTCGTTATTCGACAGACTTCAAGGGAGACCTTGCAACCGGATCTTGGCAGGCTGTTGATATATTGAGACCTTTGAAAAATGTTTAATTTTATTTTAGTTCAAGTCGAAGACCCCGGGCTCTGGGCGGGGAAAGGTGAAAATTTTAACCCAAGCAATGCATTGAGTATTTCGAGAATTTATCTGCATCCGGTGGGTTAAAATTTGTGCCTGACAGAAAAATAAAAGAACGTCTCGAACTTCTTACGTTGCCGTCTTAATTTTGACTTTTTGCGAGTTCACCATTATTGATTTGTTAAAAATTGAAATTTAGCCTTAACCGGGGAATAAAAGATTTCCTTTATTTTTTTAGGAGAAATTCATGCTGACTGTCGAAAAGTTCAAGTTTACACCCATCTTAGGATGGTCCATTTCCAGATACGATGTTTTTAAAACTTGTAAACGACGGTACTATTATCAATATTATGGCCGGTACGATTCAAAACACCCCAGGGAAAAGATAGAATCACTGAAGCATTTGACATCCATTCCACTTGAAATTGGAAATATTACGCACAAAACAATTTCAGCTGTTTTAAAGCGGTTGTTGAAAACCAAAAAAGAACTAGAATACCTGAGGTTTCAAGATTTTGTCAAAAAAAGCACCCGGGAAAATTGTAAAAAAAAGACTTTTTTTGAAGTTTATTATAACGAAATGGAACGGGTAGCCGTTGATGATGTTCTTCCCGCCATCCAGTCATCGCTTAATAATTTTATGGAAAGTTCCCGGTTTAAGTGGATTAGGGATAAAGCCCTTGCAAAAGGTCAACAATGGCTCATTGAACCGGAAGGATTCGGCGAAGCGAGAATCGACGGCCTGAAAGTATACTGTAAGGTTGATTTCATGTTCCTAGTTGATGATCGTGTCATTATTTTAGACTGGAAAACAGGGAAACGGGATCAAAAAAAACATGAAAAACAGATGTTGGGATATTGTACCTGGGCCGGTGAGTACTTAAAAACAACTCCCGATAACATCGATGCTTTTATCGCTTATCTTCGCCCGTCCTATGAAGAAGAAATGTTAGCTCCCAAAAAGGGCGAGATAGAGCAATTCACTTCCCAAATTCGCAGAGAAACCGACGAAATGTATGCCTTTTGTAAGGAGATAACGGAAAACGTACCGATCCAAAAAAAATCATTTCCGATGATTTCCCAATCGATAATTTGTAGTTATTGCAACTACAAGGAATTATGCCACAGAATTTAGTAAAAAGTTAGGGCCTGAAGCTTGAGCATCGGTTCAAAAGTGCCCAACGACGGCAAACAAATCCATTTGAGATATTTGAAAATACTATTGCATACAATTTAGAAATATGTTTTGTATAAGCCAAAAATAGGCTATTAATATACATGTAATGGCAATAATGACATTGAGGAGATGATTAAAGTTGGTCAAGCAGATTGGGAATATCAAACTTTATTCTGTGAAAGATCTTCATGAGGCCCTCGGTGTCAATGCCCGGACCATCAGGGACTGGTTTAACAAAGGGCAATTGAAGGGCCGTAAAATCGGAACCGAATGGCACATTACGGAAGAGAACCTGAGACGCTTTTTCAGCGGTGAAGATGAAAAGAAGGCCCAAGGTGCAGAGAGGTTGGTCAGCCGGCGCTCAAAGTTAAAGGCGTCTTCGCAAAATGAGGGGATGCTTCAGTATTCGAGGCAGCACACATAAACCCGGGTTCTCACTCAGGATCACATTTCATCTAAAACCGAAAAGCGGTATTGTAAAACCGCTTCAAGAGGGTCATACATTGGCTCTGCATGCCTCTCTTTTTTATCACTGGACGCATTGCTTTTGAGGCTAAATCGAGGATTGGAAAAAAATCCTTAACAGCAACACTCGCCCGACTTTAGGCCCAAAGCACCATTGATGACCGCCTGGGCACAACCCACACCCGCTTGAACCGATAGAGCGCCGGTCGGACAATTTTTTTCACAGGCGCCGCATTCCATGCATCGGTCACGGGAATTGATGGTCACGCGGCGATGATTCATCTGAAACACGGCATGGGGGCAAACAATGACGCACATGCGGCATCCAATACATTTTTCCGGATTCAAATTGAGTGTGACGACATTTTTCAAATAACTCAGTTCTTTCAGTTCTTTCATTTCTCTAAGTTCCTTAACTCATCCATTTGGATCCCACCCATAAGATCAGGCCCATGGCACCAAAAGATATTTCGAGAGGGACTGCGAATTTCATCTCTCTTTTAACACCGGAAAGAGAGGTGTAAGTAGATGCTCCGGTGAAGTTCATGGCTAAAAATGCAGCCATTGCCGGAACCATAAACAGCCAGGCCAATACCTCTATCCGATCCATCCAGGACAATAAACTCGGTTTGAGAAAAAGAAGTAAAATAACGATACTGAAAAGCCCTGCGATCGTCCCTTTTAAAGAAAAAGGGCGGCCGGGAAGCCACGGTAGCAGCATGGGTGTTAAAACAGCCCCAGCCACCAAAGCGCTTAATAGGGCCAGCACAATTAGAAGACCGCCGCTGTTGATATTGGTCCAGAAACCGTCACTCCCCACAATTCCTTGAAAAATTAATAAAGCGAAAATTATTCCCACAAGCCATTTGAACGCGCCCACCAGTTCCACCGGAATCAGTACGATCCGCTCCCGGATGGGAAATGCTTTTCGCCTCATTGAAGGCGTTGCCTTCAGACCGTCATCAAGAAACGCAAGCAGGTCCGAGGCCTGAATCGGGCCGTAAATAACTTTAAAACCGGTCTGTTTTTTGATCTCATGGGCAGACACGCCCGGCGCACTGAGTTGCGGAAGGATTAGACGGCGGTGGGAGACAATTTTTGAAATATCCGTTGTCGCCAGTCGATTTTCCAACTCCTGGCTGCCGAATGTTCCTTTACCGGCAGCACACCAGACATTGATCCCGTTGGTATCCAGTACCAAAATCCACAGATGGCGGTGTGCCAGGGATTGACGCAGGTGGTCAAAGCTCATCTTATAATTAGCGGTGACCAGCACCTCAGATGTCTCATCGGGCTCCCCTAAAGCGTATAGCCCGGGGTCGACGGTATAATTCATCCGGCCGAGGGTCCAACGGGCTTTGATGGTTCCCCACCGATCCGCTGAACTCAAATAAGAATCAATTTTCGGAACCGGTCCGGAGGGTGTTTTCCAAGATCCTTTTACGAAAGGCTGATTCAACCTGGGCCGGCTCGCCTGAGCCGGTTTCCCGGTCGCTCAACAATTTTCCGCCGCGGTTGGCGGTGATGTATCGATTTTGTTTTGAGGGTCGATTTTGATTTCAGAAATAGGTTGTGACAGCGACGCCTCGTTTTTTTGATTCATTTTTTACTCCGTGGTTTGTTGAAATACAGTTGTATAGTACAACCATTAAAATTTTTGTCAAGGCCCCTTTTGATATTTTCTTGAAACAATACGGGCGGATGAATTTTTTGAATCAAACGCCGATTTAACACACACAGCTAAAGTGCTGCAACTATGCATGCGTCGATTTTTATCACAGTATCGTGATTACATATTTTCTGCAATAGATACGGTTCGATCCCCAAGCATGTTGACGTAGCCTCCCATTTCATTGTCATACCAGCCATATACAACGGCTTGAGTGACCGGGATGCGTATGAAACGGTCCGGAAGGGATGAAAACATCCGGGCATCGATTCCCGGGACCTTCTCAAGGTCAATGGTCACCTCTGCGGTACGGGTGTGCGTTTCATGGCCTTCGATAATAGCGGCAGCTTTGGGGATACCGACGATATCCCCGGAGACGTTCTGTTTTTCCGTAAACCGGAGATATTCCATAGGGTCCAGTTCGGTTGCCCGGCGATACACGTCGTTGATAATTTCTTTTCGAATCGATTCCCCGGAAAGTTCTTCCTGAAGGTTCATGACCAGAATGATCAGGGATCCTGTGGATGTCGGTATCCTCACCGATTCTGCGATAAGGCCGATTTGTTCCATTTCCGGAATCACGAGGCAAAGGGTCCGGGCGGCTCCGGTGGTGGTGAGAATAATATTGTTTAGAATACTTCTGCTTTTTCTCAAGTCGGTTTTCCCGGGTTTGGGCAGTCGATCCAGGACTTCCTGGGAACCGGTAGCGGCATGTACCGTCGCCATGGATGCGGAAAGTAGTTTTTTAGGACCAAAAAAATTGAGGATCGGTTTAATCATATGGGCAAGACATGTGGTGGTGCACGAAGCATTGGAAATAATGTGATGTCGCATCGGGTCGTAAGTGTTGTCGTTGATTCCCATAACCGTCGTCACAGCATCTTCGGGCATCTGGATACCCTTGTCCTTGATTTTGAATGGAGCTGAAACAATGACCTTCCGGGCGCCGGAGTCAAGATGTCCTCGAATGGATCCTCCGGGATTATCCGATGAGATTGTTGGGTCCAGAAACTGTCCGGTGGTATCCACCACGACACGGATATGATGATCGTGCCAGGATAACTCGGCGGGGTTTCTAAAGGATCTTAAAATCTTAACCGGCACATTGTCGATCACCATCCTCCCCGATTGTTCGTCCAAATCACGGATGACCGGTTTGGCCCGGTGGCCATATAAATATCCCTGGAGCGATCCATAAGCGGAGTCCCGTTCAATGTAGTGGGCGATGTCTTCAAGAGAGGTCCCGGATTCGCGGCCGATATTCACTACCAGACCGTCGAAATATTTCCTTGAGATGTGATGCCATAGCGTCAATTTGCCGATTCTTCCCAACCCGTTAATCCCAAGCCGGTTACCCTTGCCTTTTTTACTCATGTTGCTGCCCCCTTGCCGAACAGACGGACACGACCCGGTCATAAACCGGTATCTGGATGCCTCTATTGTTTATTTATCTTAACTGAATCATAATAAACCGAGCCTTCCAGCCCATCGATACTGATACGATCCCCGGATTTAATCACCTTATCATTAAAAACGCAGGTTCTTTCCTTTTCATTGCAAATAAGGTCTTCACAGCCCACAACACAGGTCTTGCCAAGCTGATGAGCGATAACCGATGCATGGGAGGTGACCCCACCGCGGGCCGTCAAGAGACCGTCGGCGGCATAAATTTCCCGAATATCATCGGGAACGGTATCCCCTCGAATCAGGATCAAATCGATTTCCGGTTCCAGATCTTTCCATTTATCGATTTCTTCAAGTGTAAATACCGCTCTGCCGCTCATGGCCCCGCCGCCGGCCCCGATGCCGTGACCCAGGTATTGATCTTCCCTGATCTGGGAAAAATCGAATGTACTTGTCGTTTTCTGCTCTCGCATGCCCATGTCTCTGGCCTGGAGCAGGAAAAGGTCCGATTTTGACGGGCCTTCAAAAGTAAATTCAATTTCCTGGTGGCCCCATCCTTTTTTGTAAATCAAATCATTTGTCCACGCTTCCAATTCAGAAAAAATATCAGGAAAATGGGATTCAAGGGTCATCTTCGTTTCCCGCATCTCGATATTTTTCTGTTCAAGAGATATGGGAAGCGTATTGACCAGGCCGGAAGCCACATCCTCACCTTGATTGCCAAGGGTAAAATCTCCCCATAAGCGCTGGGTATCACCTGACAATCGGGGATTCTGTGTGAAAATGAGACCGGATCCCGAGCGTTGTGACAGATTGCCGAAAACCATGGATTGAACGGTGACCGCTGTACCCCAATCATCGGAAATGCCCAGTATTTTACGATAGGTTTTGGCTTTCGAAGAATCCCAGGAACCGAACACACGATAAATGGTCAGCATAAGTTGGTCGAAGGGATCTTCGACGATCTGTATCCCGGAATCCAAAACCATGGCCTTATAAGTCCGGGCCACTTCCTGCATCTGCAGGCCTGAAAAACCCTTCTTATAAGGTGTTCCAAATTTTTGCTTAAAATCACCGATAATCGCGTCAAATTCATCTCTTTCAATACCAAAAGACATGCCATAGCCTTGTAAGAAACGTCGGTAACAATCCCAGGAAAACCATACATTTCCGGTTTTTTCCGCAAGCCCCCTGGCGATTTCTTCGTTCATTCCCACATTCAAAAAGGTGTCCATCATCCCGGGCTGCGAGATGGACGATCCGCTTCTGATGGAAAAAAGCAATGGATTGGGGGGATGTCCCAAAGTTTTACCGGTAATCTGTTGGATTTTCGAAATATGATGATAAACTTGATCTTTAAAATTCTGTTTGGCCGGCGAAAACGTGTCGATGACCTCCCTGAATCGGAACATTTCAGTGGTGATAATAAAGCCCGGCGGCACCGGAAAATTAAAATTATTTAACTTTACCAGATTGTAACCTTTGTTTCCCAAATAAATGATACCCGAGACCCTGGTTTTGGGTTTGGATATCGACATCATGACCCTTTCTGGATCGTAAAGGAGCAGTTGATGCAGTTTTTCCTTGGGAAGCTGGTCCGCCTGGTGAAACAGGGTTTTCAGAGTCCGGCTGACAAAAACATCCAATTGCTGAAGCCCGGATGAAAGGGCAATGCGATCCCGAAAAAAGATCTCCGAAACCTGATGTTTGAGCTTTTCATAGTCAACTTTTCCCCGGGGAGGTAAATATTTGGGTAGAAGCTGCTCAAATGGCAGGCGGGATAATATTTTGGTCAGGTTGGGTTCATGAATGTTGTGGAAATAATCATTGATGACATTGGAAACCGATCGGGCAAGTCCTTTGAAAATATCAAGATACTGAGTAAATGTGAACCCCTTGACCTCAAGCGAGTGCGATAAGAGATCTAATTGGCGTTCGATTTCAGCAGAGAAGATGCCATCCAGTTTCATGGCTTTGTAAAACAGAGTCAAGAGGTCGTAAACCTGGTAAAAGGTAGCCTTGGTGATCAGGCTGAAGTCAAATCCCTGAATCAGCTCCTCAAAAAGAACATTCACCAGGCTTTCCAGGCGGAAGGAGAGACCCAGGGCATCGAATTTAAACTCGTGATAACTACCGTAAGTCGATGGAATATCCACCGTAAAGTGTCTCTTTTTGTAAATATCTTCTTTGATATCATAGGTTTTGGGAGACAGAATGATCGATTTTAAAACTTCAAGGTATTCGAGCAGCTGGAAGAGCATCTTTTTTAAATTCGGTTCTTTGAGGGCGGTGCTGATTTTATGAAGGTCGGGAAACGGTTCTGATTCCAGCTGAGCGAGATAGTGGTCGAATTCAAGAAAATCAAGATGATACTTTTGATTCAGCAGTTTATAGAAACTGATGGCCAGGGCGATCCGCTCAAGGTCGGAATCAGAGACATCCGTCACTTCCGCCAATATTCGCTCTATTTTTTCTTCCGGCTGGGAGAGGAGATCCTCAGGTTGTGATATCCCTTTTTGAGCGAGATGGGTCATGATTCGGTGAAGTCCATTAACATACGGACCTTCGGCGTCGATCTGATCGAAAATGCTTGGAGGAACAAAAGATTTGACATGGTTTTTATCGCGTGTTTTCCAAAATTGAAAGGTGGCAGCCATAAAATAGATGATCTGATTGCTGCTCTCTACATGGCTTTGTTTGCGTAAAAAATGAACCAAAATATCTTTTCGGTGAGAGATTTCATCGATTCTTGTGGAGATTTCTCTCAATTTTCCTTCGGCTCCGATATCATTAAAAAAGACCGGAAGCAGTTTTGCCAGCTGCTTGGTGAGGTTATACACCGGTTCAATGTCACTGTTCAAAAGCCGGGTGATATCACGGGGGAACAGATCGGTATCCTTTATGAAAACCCCGCACAAAGAAAGGTAGATCACGAGAGAAGATAGCAGACGGATGGATCGTTTCGGGTCTATTTCAACCAGCTCCAGCCATGTTCGAAGATTTAAGATGTGGGCATTGTTGACTTTGATTTGCCAGTCATTTCCGACACCTGATATTTTGGGTGTTTGAAACCCCAGTTCGATGAGTGAGTCGATGAAGAACCGGACAAGGTCTCTATTGTCTGTTTTGTAAACGCCTTTACCCATGGTTAGAAGGCCATTTAACATAGCAATGGGATACTTGCCGCCCCTGTGTTGCAGAATATCAAATGTTTGCTGGAGCAGCTTATGAATATTCCAGCCTTTTTCGTGATCAATGACCCAGCTCAATGTCAGATTGATTTCTCTTAAGCTTTCCTCGTGAATCATGGAAAGCCCCCGGACGTTCATAATATGAAACAGAAACAGGACTTTCCAATGATTTCCGACAAGGCTCTCAGAGCCGATTTCAAATAATCGGTTGGAAGTATTTCTGTAGATCTCTACAATCTGGTTGTATCCGGGGAACTTTAAAAGTGCGATGAGGGCTTCCCGGGAGTCTATGGGGTGGGTTTTTACTTCCCGACTTAGTTTGCGGATCCATGATTTCATCTGCTTGTGGGAAATATCGTGAAAAAGTGTGTCGATTTTCACATCGTGTTGATTTTCTAAAACATCGTTTTTAAACCAGGCGAGAGGATCGACTTCTTTCAGCCAATACCTGTAAGCCGATTTAAAATATTTTAAAATCAGGCGATTGATTGATGAAAAATCAAAGCAATCATCCGATGGATGCAGCAATAGCATTTCACCATGTTTTTTAACCTGATAAAAACTTTTAACAAAGAGAAAAAAAGTATTCGCATTATAATCCTTAATGTGAGCGAATGTCTGATTGAGCACCGGCATAAAACGGCAGATTTGAGTATCTCCGTCCTTGATGATCAGTTGGAGATACAGCAGCAGGGTGTCCACAGCATCGGCCCGGACGGAAGGGGTTTTGGAATTTTCAACCGTGCTGGTGAAAATTTCAATCAGCAGCTTTGCGCCATCGGGTCCCTGTGGGTGCTCTTTAAGGAGATGAAAGTAGTCCAAGGCGTACCCCCTGGCCTCCTTTAGGATGAATTGCCAGTTCCTGTAGGGGTGCGAAAGCTCTTTTAAAAAAAGGTTGAGCCCTTCCATGATACCGTAGTAACGGGAAAAAATTTCTTGAAGGATGGTATATTTGGCATCGATTCTCACATCCACGTGATAATCGGCCAGGTTGATTTCCAATGCTTTGGATTTTACCATTCAATCCTCCGGCGGAATCATCTCTTGCCGGTCTTTACTCAAATAGTTAGTTGAGATTTGCAAAACAGGCAATAACGGCAGATGAATGTGTGTCAGAAATCGAAAGAGATAACTATTGCCCATCCACAAACGGCATCTTTTGGCCCAGAGCGGCGTTTTCGCTCTTTTGAAATCCTCGACATAGCCCGCTATGCCTGCGGTTTCAAAATTGCTCAAGCCTTGCTCTGAACCAAAATC
>SDBV01014023.1_pt1 | contig 10140 bp, 23 predicted proteins | sample 2277081 | NCBI WGS metagenome assembly SDBV01 (sample SAMN10402039, study PRJNA504765) | marine sediment metagenome | isolation source: marine sediment core GS10_PC15, 223 cmbsf | place: Arctic Ocean: Southern Knipovich Ridge | collected 2010 | reverse complement strand
TGCGGAAAGTGCGTCTGAATAAGTAACCATATCATCTTGTTGTCCTTTATCAGTATGTTCAAATATTCCACATTCTAATAGATGGTATGTTCTCTTCTCCAAAAATTTCCGTGCATCTGTTTCATTCATTTCATCGCCTTTTTCCTTTGTAAACTGGTGGCACATATCTATAGCCTGAATAACCGCAGGTTTTGCATTCCTGAAAAAACTTCGTTTCTGATATTTTGACGTGAGTTGACCCATAATGTCGGCAAAGGTTCTGCATGAATTCTTCCATGCGTTTCAGCCTCTTTTCAGTTGTCAGTTTTCTTTTACTCATTTTTTAAAACCTCAGAAACCATTTTTTTAATTGCTTCTTTTAGTTCTGTAGTTTTTATATCGTTAATTTTGAAATAATTATTCCCTTCTGCCTTGTAGCTTGGTGAGAATCCTCTTTTTAAATCGAATTTAGCATCATAGCCCATATCCCTCATAACTTTTGCAGCTTCAAGTGCCATAAAAATGACCATGTGATTTGCTTCGCTGACATAATACCAATCAAAAATTCTAGAGGGGTTGTTTGCTGCATACTCGAATGCATTTACTAAATCATTCAGATATACTACGGGCCTCATTGCGTTCATGTCCCCTTTTATCTGGATTCTTTTTTCATTTAATACGCTTTTAATGCAGGAATTTATTATTCCATCCCATCGCATTACCGGAGAATAGCCATAAACATTTCCTATTCTGAATACTGTTACGTTGAATAGTTCACTGCTTATGTTTTTTAGTTGTTGTTCTGCCCTCCATTTAGTTTCTCCGTAAAAAGAAGTTCCTAGAACTGAGGTTGAAGAAGCATAAATGTAATTATCCACTCCTGCTCTTTTTGCTGCTTCTGCCAGTTTGCTTGTTAAGACAACATTCCCGTCTCTCAGGCTCTTTTTTGACCATCCCTTTTCAGGAGTCAAACCTGCCAACTGAATAACCGCTTCTGATCCTTCAAGTGTTTTTTTATTTACTTTATACAGGTCTTTGTCAATGAATTCAGCCTTGAAATGCTTGAAAGGCTCTTTCTTGTCAATTATTGTTAATTTGTGGCCTTTTTTTACAAGTTCCGGCCCTAATACTGAGCCTATATATCCGTTTCCTCCTAGTATAGTTATTTTCATTTTTTCAACTCCTTCTCTGCATATAACTCTTCATTATACTCATAATTTCTGTTTTCCATATTATACAGCTTTTCCATCATATTCTCTTGATCCAGAAGTAAAAATTGAGTTAATCTTTTCTTTCTGTTTTTTAGTCAATTTTGTTTCTTCTATCTTTTTAGAAACTGCTAAACTTTTATTTTCAAAACGTTCAGCTCTATTCTTCCAATATTTAACAGCTTTCTCAACTGATTTTAAATATCCTTTATAGTCAAATAATTCTCCTTCCAATTTTCTATATTTATTTTCTTTCATTATCTTTGTAGATTCAAATTTAGCTTTCCTTTTTAATTCCGCTAACATTGAATCCTTACCTTTATCAAACCAATACTTTTCATGGTCTCCCATAAAAATCTTATCAAATGGGTCAGCTTTCTTTTCTTCTTTTTCCATCATTCTTCCTCCTTTATTGCTCCGCATTTTCCACACATTCCTTTAATAGCCCAATCTTTCTCAATAATAGTTTTAGTCATACAATTACAATTCCTGCATAATGATAATTTTTCTTTTTCCATAATCTAACCTCTGCATATAACACAGAATTATATGTCAAACCTGAACCTTCCTTTTTACTTTCATCCAAATTCCTTTTGAATTAAATATTTTTTTGTATTTTTTCATTCCATGAATATGATTATTATTTCTATAGAAGTTCAATCTCTGTTTAGCCCTGATAAATTCCTTCATTAATTTTCTGCATTCCCTGCATTTTTCAGTGTGATCTCTATTCTCTGAATTTTTGCATTTTTTAGGAATAAATTTCCTTATAAAAATTTCTTTTATTGCCATTGCGGTTCTCCTCCCTTTACAAACCTTATTTCAATTGCTGCATATTTTTCACATTTTGAACAATAATAATAAACATATTTTCCATCTACTCCCACTACTTTCCATTTGTGTTTTGGCCTGTATTTATCGGCTTCGCAATAGTTCAGATCGCTTTCTCTTTTTTCCATTCAATCAATTCCCTATTCTAATTTTATCAGCTTTTATAGTCTTATTTTTTAATTCATAACAATAAAAGTCAGTTTCGGTTTCTTCCAGATTATAATATTTATATTTTAATTTATTATCTTCAACTATGCAATACTGCAAGCTATTTGCCACTGATCCATTTTCTTTTAATTCAGAGGTATTTTCAGGATCAATATTTTTTCTTATATCATATGCTTTAGAGGCTACTAATAGAATTAAGAAAACTATAATCCCTAATGCTACATAAGGAGTTATTTTGTTGAATAGCTCATTATAATTTTTTTCTTTTTTATCTAGGCTTTTCATTGTTCCACCTTCTTATAACAAACCATGTTACAGATCCAAAACAGACTTTCTTTTTCAATAATTTTTAAAGGAATTTCTTCAGGCTCGAATAAATTAATATGTTCCAAATATTCATATTTGAATTTTCCATTGACAATATTATTCCATGCTAAAAGCCTCATAAGGCCGTCAAGTTTAGGATTGGGAAAAGTTGCAATTAAATAGCCGTTAGGTTCAATCAAATTAATAACTTTTTCAGTAAAGAATCCATGCTCTAAAAATTCCAGAGCTAAAACTACTTTGTATTTTTTTCTGAATTGATAGGTTAAAATATCCCCTGTAATATCTGCCAAGCCATTCTTATCAAAACAGGTAACATTATAACCTGAAATTAAACTTTTAGTCAGCCAGCCCGTGCCTGATCCGACTTCAATAATCTCATCTTCAGGACTGATGTTATTTTTCCTGAGCTGTTCCTGAACAAACTTTAATTTCTGCTTGTCAGCCCACCTGTTGCCGTCTGGATAGCTGTTCATTTTATCTCCACTGCTAACATTTCTGCCACCCCCGCATCCCTTGCAGTAACTACAATTTGAGCATGTCTGGTGGGATATTGTTCCTGTGTTTCCACATTTCGGACATTTATCCCATTTATCATTTTTATAGCCATCATAATTATCTTCCATATTTTTTCCTCCTTAATTTTGTTTTCACCTATTTTCAACTGCCCCAAAATATTTTGTAAACTAGCAAAGCTAAATTAAAGAAAATTTCTGAAACAATAAGACCAAAAATTATTAAAATAATACTAACAACAACTAAAGCAAAAATCTTTTTATTCATTCTCAACCCAACTCCTCAGTTGTTTTTATTTTGCTCCCTAATCTTTTTCTTTATTACAATCCAAGATAAAAATTCAAAAAACAAAATTGGAGTAACCATAGCTAAAAAAAGAACTAACATATAAAAAGAAAATGAAGGTAATGTTGATTCACCAACTTGAATCAATACTAAACCATTTTGGTCACATAAACCAAAAGGAAAATCAAGATTAACACATTCACTTAAAACATCGATTCTCATCCTCAACTGCCTCCTTCTTTTTTATAAGTACAATCCCACTTTTCCCAATCAAGTTGACAAAAGTCACAACCTTCATCCCAACCATATTCCATTCCTTCTGAAAAACCCAATGAAACTTCATGTGAATGCCATGCCCAAAAGTAAACCCATATCACAGTTCCAATCATTAAAATAATTCCAACAACTACAATCGCAATCGCTACAGAACCATAATCTTCAGTCATTTTCAACTGTCTCCTCTATTTTCAGTCTTTGACTTATGTAACTTCATCCATAATCTTTTCTTCCATTTAGGAGATTCATTTTTATCTTGTGTTTCATTCATCAATTTAACAAGAAAACTTGATTCCCTTTCATCTAATTTAACCATTTTTTTCACCATTTAATCTATAATTTGAATAAACCCAACCAATGAAAAATATCTGTTGTGTTCCAATCATTGCAACTATAAACTTTAAATCTGCTTGAGCATACTGAACACCTAACTGCAGAAAATTAATTATAGAAAATATTACAAAAGCCCAACTTACCATTGACCAATATTCTTTATTCATTCTCAGCTACTCCCTCGTATTTTTTAAAATGCTTTATTGCTTCCTCTTCTGTTTTATAATATTTTTGACTGACTCTATGCAGTTTGCTTGGATTCTTTACTTTTCCAGGATTAAATTTAAATGCATGAATTCTGAAACTGCTTCTATTGTTCTTTATTTCTTCCAGCACAACCATTCCTGTAGGGTATTTTTTAGTTAGTTTCATTTCTTTTTCACGTCTTTTGTTAAGTCTTTTATTATTTTTATTAATCCTTTTATTTCTATAATTGTTCTAGCTTGTCCATAAGTTAAATATTCTTTATTATTAAGAATTTCTCCCTCCCATTCAATTAATTTACATAGAGGTAGTTCATCTAAATAATTTGGAAGCCAAGTTGATCCCCTTAAAAATAAATCTATGTAAAAGCTGCCATCATTGTCTAAATAAATTTCATCGGTTCTCCATATTCTAAGTTTCATTTTGATTTCTCCAAAAAAACATAAAAGAAGGGATTAAGTCCCTTCCATTCTGTTTGTCACATCTATAAAAGGAATGACACCACCTGTAAATTGAGGAAGTTTTCCATCCCATTTATCTATTTTATTTAATTCAATCAAAGAGCTTGTAAGCTCCTCTCTTTTTATTCTCAGCGCATACGCTTCAGCTTCAGCAATAACTTTCTTTGCATCTGCTTCCGCTTCTGCTCTTGCCCTTATTGCTCCGGCCTGTCCTTTGGCTTCTGCAATAACCTGTTTTGCTTCTATTTCAATTCTTACTAAGTCATTCTCTGCCTTGAATGCTTTCTGCTCTGCCTCAACCTTTTCCTCGATTGCCAGATCAAATTTTTCGCTGAAAGTGAATTCGGTTATTGACACTACTTCCTGAGTTATGTTGTATACTTCTAATCTGGATTTCAATGCATCTTCTATTTCCTGTTTTACTAATGGCCTCTTTGTTATTAGTTCCTCTGCATTGAATCTTGCTGTTGTGGCTTTCACTGATTCCTGGACAGCAGGATGAATTACCTTGTCTGAGTAGTCCATTCCTATAGTCTGGAATACTTTGTATGCCAGATCTTTGTTTAGGTGATAATTTACTGTTACCTGTGTCGTTACCTCCTGCAAATCCTTTGAAGCTGATGTGGCAGTTGCTTCATATTTCTGTGTTTTCACATCTACGTTCTGAACATACTGTAAAATAGGTATTTTCCAGTTTAGTCCTTCTGGCAAGGATATTTGCTCTACAGCCCCCATTGTTATTAATACTCCTCTTTCTCCTGGCCCTACAATAGCAAATGAGCCAAATGCAATTGTTAATAGAACGATACCAACAATGAGGCTAATTAGGATTTGTTTTAGCCCTTTTCCTGTTACTCCAAATCCTTCTGATATTCTTTTCTTTTCATTGTCAGTAAACTTTAATGTTCCTTCTTTATTCTTTCTCAATTAATTACCTCCTTTTTTTTGTTTTTTTTAATTTTTTCTTTTTATTTTTTGTTAGTTTCTGTTCTGTTTTTATCATTTTTAATAACTTTTTGCCTTCAATTATTACTTTATTCAAATCTCTTGCTAGTATTTCTAATTGTTTTCTAGTAAAATCACTCATGTTTTCACCCCCTTCAAACTTTTAATTTTATCCATTAAACTATAATAAGTTAATAGATTAATGAACATTAGAAAATAAATCCCCCACATCAAAGAACCAAAAAAATGTTTGTTGTCTAAGTTATAAGTAAAGAAAAATGCTGTTATTAATATGGCAACCAAAACTGATTTATTTTTCATTCATTCCTCTCCATTTTTTCATAATTGAAAAAGTCTTTTCCTAATAATGCACTTATTATTAATCCTAATCCAATACAAAAAATACTTATTACTAGTATACTTCCAAAAATAACAATTCCTAAACTTGCTAAATCTAATATTAAATTTTTTAAATCTCCGTGTGTAAAACCCATAAAAGTCCAAATAAATGGGAATAATACAAGTAAGCCAATTATCAGCAATACAATTCTGTTTTCAATCTTCATCCATCACACCTTCAACTTTGTCTGCTTTTCATCTAATGAACCGTTAATTAATCCTAAAGTTCCGTCTAATTTCTTCATTACTGATGTATGTGTTCTTAGATGAATTCCATATTCAGCCAAAGCAGTATGCAGAACATTCATCTTTTTTGCAAGGTCAAAAACCTCATCAGGCATTGCCAGAAACTTCTCCTGCCACAAAACATCATTTGACTCGAATTCCGGAACTCCTTTAGACCAATCTCCCCACGCCTTCGCATCTATGTTTGTTGGAAACAATGACTTGGCCTTTCTTCCTAAATCAAGCTCAACCCTAACCCTTCTGTCTAACTTATCCTTTAGGCCCCTGGAAACATTTGCTGTATGCTGCCTAACCACCATTCCCCTGAAATCAATTTCAATTCCATTCTTTCTTAACCATAAATAAGAATATAGAACTCCCTGAACCACCCAGACAAAAAAGTCGCTTAAAAATTTTGAATGACTTAACTTTTTTTCATGTAATTTTAGAATTATTGATTTTGATGTTTTCTCTATTGATAATTTGACCGGAAAATCTGCAAAGTAAAATTTCCTTATCCAGTTGTTTACCTTTACTGACTTTGTCCATGCATCAGTTGAATTGTCGGCAATTAACGGAAATTTCACTGAAAAAGCATGGAATCTTGGTGGTTCGAAAACCAAACTTCTGGCTGTCTTGCCTGAATTCGATAGTTTAGCTATAGATTCTGATGTGTTGGTACCATGTGAGAACCGTGCAACTTTCACTTTCTGGTTCATTTTCCGAACTAGGTTCCTTCCTTTTAGGGTTAGATTGAACACTGATGGATAGGCTTTAATCTTTTCTATTAGACCATGTTCTTCGTACTTATCAAGCATTCTCTTGACACTTGACTTATTTTTCCTTAGAGTTTTTGCCAGAGTTGGTATGGTGCAGATGCCTTGGTCGAGAGCAAGCATATACGGTAAAGTTGCACTAAATTTTTTCATGCAACTTTCTGTGCAACTTTCGTTTTTATTATACATTCAAATTAAACCCCATGATTCTAAAACAAACTTAACGCCTATAGCAGTTACAACAACTGCAATAAATGTAAAGGCAATTATTGCCCATGCAAATAAATGATTCAATAATTTCATTCTTTTCACCACATCAACCATAATTACACCCAAAATCTATTAAGGTACATAATCCAAGAGCTTCAACAACAAGAAACTTAAAAATGAAAATAATTATTATAAAAGCTAAAATTGATGATATGGACAGCAAAGTTAACAGAAAATTCTTTTTATAGTTGTTCACTTAACCGCCCCCTGCTTTTTCCCGAACCAATTCCAGTAGATCCAGAAAAAGAAAAGATTAAAGAAAATGGGAGAAACAAGGATTATAATAATTGTAATAAGATAGCCGAATAAAAGATATTCATTTGTATAAACTACTTCCTGATATTCTGAAGCATTTGATGAAACATATAAATTTGTTATGCTTGCAATGATTTTTGCATAGGAAATATTCGCTGCTGTTAGAATTACTAAGCCACGTTCAAGGTTATTTCTTGCTACCTTGGTTAAAATAAAGTGAAGTCCAACAAGGATTAGTAAGCTTAATGGCAGAATTATCCATAAGACAGATTCCCCAAAAAATACTTTGAATGGATTTGCTTCTACATGGCTTATTCCGGTTAATGGCAAAGTTAAATAAGTTATTATGTCGAATGAGAGTGCTAGGAATACTATTATTATGAAAATTGCTTCGTAGCGATTCATTGTATTGACTCCTCTGTTGAATTAGAATCTCTCAATACAAAAACCAATTCTTTTTCTGTTAATGTGTTTAAATCATAATACTTTGAAGGAATCCAGTAAATTCTTGGAGTCCATACAAAGTTATTGCTGTCTCTTGAAACTAGCCAGCCGTCATCAGATTCTAATATTATTCTAGGTTCTCCACCAATTATTATTCGTGGCGTTGTTGGATTAGCAATAATTGATCCTGTGCTTCCTATTAAAAAATTCACATCAGATTTTGGAACTATTTTATTTACGTCTTCTTCTGGTTCTTCTTTTGGCTCAACCTCTACATAATCATAAGAATCAATATTGGTTACTACCTTTGCTACTAATTGGTTGAAGTCAATCCATCCATCTGATATGTCATTATTATCGCCTTTTGTTTTGAACTGCCTTTTTTCTAAATTAATTTCAATCACTCTATGAGCAATTCTTTTTTTATTATCTTTATCTGCCATAAAAACAATTACATCGCCTATATCAATCATTTCAGGCGTGTAGCAATTATCATTAAGAGAGTGTGATTTTTCATCAGCTGTTGGTTTCATTGAAGTGCCTTGGCCGGTGGTTAATTGAAGGCAACTATTTACATCATTAAATTCCAGCACAAATTTGCTTCCAATTCTTTTTGACCTTACATTATATTTAGCTTCTAAGGTTAAACCGTTATTATCGGTTATGCTATCCGGTTCCAGAGTTAAGAAAAATGTGTCAATTGCTATTCCAGACCAGAAAATACATCCACTAAATATTAATATGAGAGCAATAATTAGAGTTAATATTTCCGATTTATTCAGGCTGAACAAATGTCTATGTAAAAAACTAGTAATCTTCAACAACTCCTGAATATTCAGTATTATAAACTCTTTTTGGCGTGTGTAAATCTTCCTCATACCATTTGATTTCTTTTCCTCTTCGATCAGACCAATAAGAAAAAGTAAAGAATGGCGGGCCTCTGAATGTATCGAAGTCTTTTTGCTTCCAGACCTTTCCAAATAGCCTTCCATCAAAACCAACATCAAGCCCAAAAATCAGCCCATTGAATTTTAAAGTTTTAATTCTTTTTTTTGGAATTTCCTTATTCCTTTCAAACATCTTTGAACGATTGTATCTGTGTTCAAGATTTGTTGTTTTTATCCTTTCTCCGTTGAAGTAAATCCTGTCTTCCTTTACGCTGAATAATAAGCAGTTGTCGCCTAGCCTTACTTTTATGTACTCTTCTTCAATTTCAGTTCGTATCAGGTTTTTAATTACTGTAGTTTGCATTTTAACACCCTATAACACTTCTTAGAAAAATTCCGATCATGGTTCCGGTTAAAAATACAACACAAATCAGGAACCAGATCCTTACATTTTCTTCTTGTTTTTTTGTCATTCAATTCCCTCATTTCCTCAGTTTCTCAATGTCCTGATCCAATTGGTCTCCTCCACCACATTCCATGCTAAAACTGCGCCAAACATAAATGCAGCAAATGCTGATCCTGCTGCAAATCCTTTGATGAATTCCAATGCACCTGAAAACTGCATTCCTGAAAATGTAGCAATGATTAATCCGAATCCTGTTCCAACGATTCCAAAGACTCCAGCAAAGAATCCTCCAGTAAATAGAATCCCTGAAATCCTATGCACAATGTTTTCAATTTTCATTATATCTTCCCCATAAACTTAGAACCAATCTCCAGAAGCTTTGCCTTGAGCTTCTCCTTAAACACCAGCTTCTTTAAATAGCTGTTATTGAAATCCCTGTTCTTAATATTCAAACAGGCCTTATCAGTAACTATGCTGTAAAGCTTATACTTCTCCAGGTTATTCTCCTTAAAGCCTTTGGGCTTTCTCGCTTTTATGAATACTCCCTGGCTTATATGCTGAACTGCCTCAACATCAAAGTCATCAAAGATAACCTGAAGGTCATATTCATCGTATCTCCAGTAATCATCAGGCCATGAATGAAAAGGAAAACCTTCTGAACACGTTGAGATAAATATAAACCCTCCTTCCTTGCAGACTCCTTTTAAGTTGTGGATTGCAAGCTTCCAATCTCTAACGTGTTCAATCATATCATTGCAGATAACAACATCAAAGCTGTTTTCTCCAAACTTATCAATGAGGTTTGCCACATCGCAGATCACATCAACATTCGGGCCGTCAACAATATCGCAACCAATATATTCCTTCGGATTGAAGCTTTCCATTATCGGCCTTGTGCTGCCGTTTGTATCGCAGCTTCCAACCTCAAGGATTCTTTTTCCTTTAAGT
>SDBV01014022.1_pt1 | contig 10140 bp, 6 predicted proteins | sample 2277081 | NCBI WGS metagenome assembly SDBV01 (sample SAMN10402039, study PRJNA504765) | marine sediment metagenome | isolation source: marine sediment core GS10_PC15, 223 cmbsf | place: Arctic Ocean: Southern Knipovich Ridge | collected 2010 | reverse complement strand
CCAATAAGAAGGGAAGAAGGCATACAAATAATAAATACAGGTGGGACACTTCCAGCATCCTCTGTTGATTTAATTACTGTGAATTATGCAGCTTTCTTTGTATCTGGAGTATTGAACAGATGTACTCCCAATCAGGCAAATGTTAAGGATGATAGTGGGAACTGGGTTTGCAGTGATGTTATTGGAGAGAGTTCTGAGGAATTACTCCAAAGAATAGAAGAATTAAAGGCAAACATATCATCTCTTGAAACAAGTATTGCAGAAAAAGCTAAATTAATAGAAGAACTGCAATTAACTTCGACAGAACAGGCAGACTTAATAAATGGGCTTAATTTAAATATACAGCAACAAGCAGACTTGATAACACAATTACAGTTAACATCAAATGAACAAGTATTGCTTATATCAGATTTACAATTAACCTTGTCTGAACAAGCAAGTTTAATAAACCTTCTCCAGATAGATGCAGCACAACAAGCAGCGATAATAAATGCCCTTGAATTAAACATAGCAGAACAGGCAACACTCATTAACCAGCTAGATTTAATTACACAAGAACAGGCTATGTTAATCAACTCACTTGAATTAAGCATTATAGAAAAAGCAGCATTAATAAGCCAGTTAGAAGTTGAAGTATCAATACAAATAGAGATAATAAGCTTGTTGGAAATAACTTCATCACAACAGGCATTTTTAATAGATGAATTGGACTTGACAATAACCCAACAGGCAAGTGCAATAGTTGTGATGAATCTGTTAATAGAAGAACAAGGTTCTATAATCAACAACCTCAACCTTAACATAGCACAACAGGCTGACTTAATTAACTCATTGGATTTGGAAGTTGCAGAACAATTAGTGATTATCAATAACCTTAATTTAAACCTTGCAGAAAAGATAGCATTGGTAGGTCAGTTGGAAATAACAAATCAAGAACAGGCATTCTTAATAGACCAAATGCTTTTAAGCTTTGCGGAACAGGCAGATATTATATTTGCTTTAGGATTGACAATTGAAGAAGATGCAGCTTTGATTAACTCATTCCAGTTGTCATTGGAGAATCAGGCATTCATAATACAAAACTTAGAGCTTACAGTAGCAGACCAAGCATTGCTTATAACTGAATTAACCAACAATGTAAACACTCAGGCAGCAATAATAACAGAAATGCAGTTAACCAATCAGCAACAGGCAGATATAATATCAAATATGGACTTGAATGCACAGGAACAAGCTGCTTTAATAAATGCATTGAAGTTATCTGTAGAGAATGAAAAGGCAACTGTTGTAAATTTGAAAAATACAATAGAGGATGATGCAATAATTATTGCCAGTTTAAAGGCAACAAATAAAGAGAAGGCAGCAATAATAGTCGCACTTAATTTAAAAGTCAGCGAAGAGGCATCATTGATAAGTGCCTTGCAGATAACAGTAGCTGATATGGCTGCAATAATAGATGCACTTAATCTAAATGTAGCTGAACAAGCTGCTTTAATAAATGAAATGGGACTTAATGAGTTTGAAACTTCACAATTAATCAATAGTTTAAATTTAAACCTACAGCAGAAAGAAGACTTAATAAGCCAGTTAAGGGTAAGTGTTCAAACACAAAAAGATATAATTGGGAGCCTTCAGGTAGATATAGAACAAAAAAATGTATTGCTTCGATTATGGGACTTTATATTGGATACACTTAGAAGTTTAGGCTTAATTGCTTAGAGTGGTGTTTTTATGGTAAAAAAAAAAGAAAAATATATAAACACTTAACATTTGTAAGTAGTGGCAGGACTGGTTCTTTATATAGATTAAGAAGTATGAATTTTAAAAATGAAAATGATTAGTTTGCTATTATTAATAATATTTTTTATGGTTTTATTAGTTTTAAATACTCTTGTTTTTGCCGAAGGTGGTGGTGAAGAAGATGTTATTTCTTATACTATTGAAAGGACTGCTTCTACTGATACAACCTGCAACATTGTAGGCAATAAAAAAACTTGCACTAAGATTCTTTATTCTGGAACAATGAATTACTTGGATAATGGTGTTTATGTACCAATAGAAACAGATGTGCTGAGTTCTTCCGACCCTAACTTTGATTATGAAGTTACAAAAGGAGTTTATCAGGCATACTTTAAAGACGACCCCACACAAGGGCAAGTTGTAAAATATGTAAAAGATGATGTAGAGGTTACTTTCCAGCCAATGGCTTTGAACTACAGGAATGATTTAAATCAATTAGAACCGATTGATATGATTAATGCTGTTACTGGAACTTCAAATGAAAATGAATTCATATATAAGGATGCTTATGGCTCTGGAATAGACTTGAAATATACTTATCATCAGGAAGTTTTGAAGGAAGGATTGATTATAGATAGTTTTGCCACATTGCCTTCTCCAGAACAATATATATTAGACGGTGGAAATCCTACCTTAGACTTAGATTTTGTTTTATCCACCAACTCTAACCATATAGTTATTGAAGGTTTTGACTGGAACAAGCAAACAACAACCCAAACTCAAAATGAAGTTTACATAAAAGACGATGAAGGAAATATCCTCTACAAATTAGCAAAGCCCTATGCTTATGATGATAATGGAGATTCTTTTTTATTAACTTATGAATTTAAGAAAAGCGGTAATTCTCTTTATGTTATTTTGAAAACAGATTATTCTTGGTTGCAAAGTACAGTTTATCCTGTTGTTATTGACCCTTCTATTGTACTACAGGATGCTGATACTGAAAACCTAAATGATGCCCATGTGCAAAGAGCTTCTCCAACAGAGAATTTTGGTTCTCAAGCAAGTATAACAATATCATTTAATGATGGTCGTAGGATATATATAATGTTTGATAATCCTACCTCTTCGATACCATCTGCTAATATGACATCTTCAATATTAGCATTATACACTACTAGTGCTGATGAGCCAGTACAAGTTCATTATATCAACAGTACTTGGGATGAGGAGAATATTATCTGGGACAATCAACCTTGTGGAAATACACAAGCTGTACTGGATTCTACAAAATGCAATACAACTTTTGAGGATAATATAAGCATTGTTTCTGGTTGGAATTTTTGGAATGTTACAGAATCAGTTAAAAGAGCTATAAATGAAAGTAGTAATAATATTTCATTGGTATTAAAAGATTTTCGTAATGTACCAGAATCATCTATATTCAAGTCAAAAGAAAGTATAAGTACTACATTAAGACCATACCTTAATATAACTTATATTATTAACATTCCACAGGTTACATTAAATAGTCCAGTAACTGATTCAGCCCTTTTATTCAAGGATAAACCATACATATTTAACTTTTCTGTTCTTTCTACTCCAGATATATTAAATGCAACCTTATGGTGGAATGTTTCTAATGTGTGGCAACAAAACATTACAAATTCTTCCCTTATAGATAGCATTAGTTTAGGAACATTTGAAGCTAACATTACTGCTAATCTTACAAGAGGATATTTTGCTTGGAATATAGAAGTTTGTACTGTAAATGGGGATTGTGATTTTGCAGATGATAATTTTACAATAAGCATATCCAATTCAATCCCAACAGTAGCATCAGCAACAATAAATAATTCAAATCCAATAGATGCAAATGATATAGGGTGTGATAATGGTTCTGTTTCAGATTTGGATACAGAAGATACAGTAACCTTGCATTATGACTGGTATAATTCATCTGACGGAACAACTTTTGTATCTTATGGTCTTGATACAAAAACTTTGGACAGTACAAATCTAACATCTGGTGTTTATTGGAAATGTGTAATATTCCCTACAGACAGCTTTGGAGACAATGGAGAAAACAAAACCTCTGCAACAATTCAAGTAGGTTCAAATAATATAGCACCAGTAATAAATTTCATAAACTTAACAACAGAGGAAACAAGCGTCATAAGTAACACAACAAATCCAACAAATAATGATAGCTATGTAAGAGTCTCTATAAATTGGTCTGATGCAAATGATGATGATGTCAAGGTTTTAGCCTGTACTACAGATAGTGCTACAATAAATGGTTGTAGTGTTGGAACTTGGTGGAACTCATCACTAAACCTTTCTGTAAAACCAATAGCATTCAACATAACTAAAGCAAATCTAACCACTAGAGGAGAGAATAATATTTATGTCTTTTTAGTAGATGATGATACAACAGATGGTTTTTTATTATCGGCATCAAAGTTAGGAACTTTTGAAGTAAACTTTCCACCCATATCAGTAAACTTTTCAAAAACAACTTCACCTAATGATGATACTTCCTTTGCACAGACATTTGTAAACTTATCTTGGACAGCGACTTCAGACCCAGATAGTGATAGTTTAAGATATTTTGTTTATACAAACACAAGCACAAGTTCTTATATAGGTAGAGGGAATACAACAAGCACAAGATTTGATTTAACTTCTTTATCAGATGCAACTTATAATTGGAAGATAGAGACTTTAGATGAGCATAATTATTCAAATCAAGATAATAGCAGTAGTAGAAGTTTTACAATTTCAGTAGCAGGAGCAGCACCACCAGCAGGTGGAGGTGGAGGAGTATTAATAATTATTGAAGAGAATGTAACTGTAATAACAGAAATTTGCAACTTTAATAATCGGTGTGAACCCCCCGAGGATTTTTTAAATTGTCCATCCGATTGCGAGTTTACAATAGCACAGATTAACCCCATTTGTATTTTTATACCTAAAGAAAATGTCCCTTGCATCTATCGCACTGGAATTTTTATAAAACTCACGGTGCTACTAGCAATTATCTCTTCATTGATTCTTTTGAGTGATACAATTCAAGGAAGAAAAATCAGAGCATATATAAAGGAAAAAACTAAGTTTGACTTTAAATTTTAAAAAAATATATGGAGGAAAAACAAATGGGATTTGGATTTATAACGCAATTTTTAGGAGCTAGTGGAATAAGGACATTCTGGAAGTTATTGCTTATTGCAGACGCACTTGTAATAATACAATTTCCCAAAGGATGGATAGACTTTATAGATATTCAGGTATTGGATTTACCCTTGTTTACTGGGAGGAATATCTTATTTGTATTAACATTACTATTTGCATATATGATGCACAAGAACCAATTTTAAAATTATGAAACTAATATTAATCTGGATTATTGCATTGTTTATGATTGTTTTATTAGGTTGTGAAATACAAAAAGATATTGTTGAACCAATTGAACAAGAACCTATTACTGAACCAGAATCAACACCACCTGTTGAAAAATGGTTTTTATATAAAGACCAATTCAATGCTTGGAGTTGTAATGACAAAACACAAACAACAGATTTTGAACTAATTGACACTTTCTCTAGTGAAGAAGAGTGCGTAAATTTCTGTTTAAGTGTTCCAAGACCAGAAAGTAGTGATTGTGAACAAAGAAATGCAAAAATACAGTGTTTAAAGCAACCTGATAAGATATTTTTAAAAGGGTTTGGAGGAACTTGTATAGATAAAAAAAATAATGATGATTGTATAGATGCTGGAGGATTAGGAATAAAATGGTTTAGCAATGGTTGTGTAGATAATTGTGGAACAAAACCAAGAATATGTACTCAGGCATTCAAATTAGGTTGTGATTGTGGGACTACAATGTGTTATGATGGGCAACAATGTGTTAATGATAAATTTGAGCCTTATGCAACTAAACAAGAGGCTTGTGAAAAAACTGGCGGGAATTGGACTCAACTTAAATGTCCACTTCCAATATGTACTAATGGGATATGTAAGGAAGTAGTTTGTCCACCTGAAGAGATAAGAGGAGAAATTTGTGTCTGTCCAAAAGAAGAAATATTCACTCTACAAGGATGTACAAAAGAAAGAGAACTTGATTTATTATCAACAATAGCATATAAGTGAGGAGGCGATAAAAATGAAAAATAAACATATGAAAAAAAATAAGATTTTAGTTACAATATTTGGATTATTGTTAATGGTTGGATTAGTTGTTGCAACTACAACAATATCAGACACATTCGTAAAGTTTTTTGGAGCAGATTCTCCAGATAATGCTCTGCAAGTTGGAAATGGAAGCACTACATTATCTATATGGAGTGAGAATGATACTGTTAAGATTAATGCTACTAATCAAAAAATTGAATTTTATAGTCCAGTATCAGGAATTAATCTTACAACTGTAAACAGAACAGGTTATGTTTTGGTTGTTGCCCCAGTAGGAACTCCAGCCGACTACAATACTGATGCAAGTGGTGACCAGACAGAAATAAGAAATGCTATTGATGCTTTAGGTCCTTTTGGTGGTGGTACTGTTATTATAAGAGAAGGATACTATTCAACTTCAGGATTCATTGAAATTAAGAGTTCAGAACCTAATGTAACTATTATTGGTGCGGGTAAAGGTACTCACATAGAAGGTACTGGGAACTTTCCAATCATTGAAACATCAGGTAAATATACGGTAATTAAGGATATATATGTTTCAGGTGTTGGTGAGGGTGGTGGGAGTAATAATGATGGTATAAGGTTGGCATCTGGTAGTGATTTTTCTGAAGTCAGTGGTGTTTGGGTATCTGCAGTAGGTCAGGCAGGATTTCAGATTACAAGTTCTTTTAATAAAGTCCATGATAATACTGTTTTCCTAACAGGGTCTGATTCAGTTTTTGCAGATTGTTATCAAATTAAAGGGGATAATAACTTACTAACAAACAATGTGTGTGAAGATGCAGAAGATAGTTGCATTGAGATTAATTTTGGAGATTTCAATTTTGTCGAAGGAAATTATTGCTTCAATACAGATGTTTTTTCATCCATTATGTTAAGAACAAGTTTATCTAATGTTATATCAAATAATTATATTTACGGTTCAGACAATAGTGGTGTTGAGATGTTTGATAAATCGCATGGCAATATGATTATCGGAAATTATATTGACACACAAGTAGAATCCGATGAGGATGCAATCCATGTTTGTTTAACGTGCAACAACAATACTATTATGAATAATTTTATTGTTAATTGGAACAGTTATGGAATAGGAATTGATGGGAGTGCAAATAACACCGTAGTTATAGGAAATGTTATGCAAGGTTCAACACACAAAGGATTTGTAAGAGACGAAGGCGTGAATACAGTTGCATCTAACAATCTTGAAATTAATACAGATTTCTACAACCTAACAATCGGAACGTCAGCTAATCCTATTAATACAACTATGTATAGTCCCGATGGTAGCCAATTTGAATGTGGAGTTGATAATTCAGGAGGTTTTAATTGTGTTTAAAATCATATATTTATCGTTAAGGTATTAATGATGAAACTAACAATATTTTTTTTAATATTTTTAGTCATTCCAATAGTTAATGCTATAGAGATAAATGACACAACACTTAATGCAACTGGAAGTAATACAATAGTTAAAATATTCGAGTGGATTAATGTGACTAATATAACCATAGAGAGCAATCACATTCTTTTTTTTGGTTTCACAAAAACCTCGTATATTTATAATGTAAATACTGCAACTGCTGTTGTTCTAATATCATCAGGAACTACAGACTATAATTTTACTGGAACAGATACAACTTTCCATGTCTGGAGAAACGCAATTGGTTTGCCAGTAACACCACCATCAGGTAGTGGGTTCACAGCAGGTGCAGAGGCAGGGGCAGTTGCATTCGCAGCACAGACAGGCTTTAGCACAGAATCCCAATGCTTGGAACAGGAATTTATATGGATTGTTGACACTTGCTATCATTGTAATGGAGTATTAGTGGAAGATATAGGAGGGGATATATTATGCAAGACATGTATTGAAGGGTACACATTAAAAAATGGAAAGTGCAGTTATGATTTAGGCTCAAAAATACAGAGTGTGTTGCCACAGAACTTTATGGACAAAGTATTGAACAAGATATTTCCAAATAACCCACTACTGGCATTAGCTCTCATTATAGTAATAATAATCAGCATAGTTGGGTTAGTCAAGAACAAAGAGGTAATTAAAAGAAAATGGCAGAGCAGGTAGTTGTAGTAGCTAAGCAGGTAACATTAATTGAACAGTTAAAAGACTTGATACATTTTCCTATTGTTATTTTCAATAAGTTGTTGTCATCCTTTAATCCCTACGAAGTATATATACTTTTCATAATTTCGGCTACAATTGGTTTTTATTTGAAGGGAAGGTGGAAAACAGGAAATATAGAATTTGCTGTAATATCATTTACATTATTTTTTGCTTTAAGGTTTATATTGGGAATATGAGAAAAATAATTAAAATATTCGGAATTGTATTGTTTTTGTTTTTAGTGGGAACTGTATTTGTATTATCTGAAAGACTGCCTTATAGAGGAGAGACAAACTGGAATGTTGCGTTTGAAAAGTTATGGAATATAAGCCATACTGGAAATGGGACTATAAAGGCAGATTTAAACATAAGTATTTATGATTTGAATGTAACACATAATCTAATAGTACTTGGAAACATCAATGCAACTGGAAACATAACTTCTGGAAACACTACAATTATTTTAGATGGAAATAATAATATGATTAAGCTTGGAGAAATTACTTTTGATGGTTCAGACTCTTTAACTATTTCAAATGCAAATCCAATAGAGATTACTGTTCAAATTCTTGGCAGTCTAAATGTGTCTACAAATCTTACTGTAAATGAATTATTAATCTTACCTAACATAATCCAGCTTCCTGCATCACAATCTACTTTTATAGTAAGAGATGATACTAGCGGAGTTGTTGGAACAAAGTTTGGAGTAAGAAATACAGTTCCCTCAACAGATACAGATAGCGGAGTGAGTTATATTTTAGATGTGGGTTCAGGAAACAATATGAGTTTGGATTTGCATAGTTCTCTTGACCTAAACAATCCTTTAACTGTAGTAAGCCATTATAATAATGATGTATTAGGTCATGTATGGAGATTGAATCCAGATAATAACAATGGGTTTTTTAGATGGGAAGTTGGGAAAAATATTCCAGTTATGACAATAAATAAAACAGGAGAAATTGATTTAAATAACACTTTGATAGTAGAGCCTGATAAAATGGTAAAGATTATAGGAGAATTAAATGTAACTGAGAATGCAACCTTTGAAAAAGATGTAATAATTACTGGAACTATTTATGGTGGAAGTCCTGTCAAGATTGATGGCGGATTGACTATTGATGGTGGCAACGTAAACATAAGCTCAGATTATAACTTTACATCAGGATATTACACTACCTTAAACGAAGTTGGCTCTTACCTTGACGAACTTTTAATTACTGCAAAAGGAGCAATAAGATATATGGATAATAATGAAACTGTAGATGTAATGTATCTAAATGTTACTTCTGGACTTGTTGGAATAGGTACAACAACACCAACAAGCAAACTTCACGTTATTGGTAATGTTACATCAACAGGAGATATAACAGCAGAAGGAAATATTATAGCTTCAGTTGGTGCTGCGGCAACACCTTCAATTCACTTTGAAATTAATCCAGATACAGGAATATATTATATTCACCCCGATAAGATTGGGTTTGCTATTGACGGTAGTCTTGCATTACGACTTGATGATTATGGAGTTATGATAATTGACGGAGTAGCAGCCGCACCATCATACAGCTTTTTCAATGATGACGACTCAGGGTTTTACCGTATAGGGGAAGATAACATAGGGTTAACTCTGAATGGAATTAAAAGAGTAGATTTTGCAGTAGCTGGAACAACTATAACAGGGAATGCTTATCTTAATAATACTTTAAATGTAGTTGATGGAAGGGTTGGAATTGGAACAGCGAGTCCAACTTCTAAATTACATATTTATAGCACTACTGAAGTTACAAATATTCCTATGGTTAATTTTACTAATCTTGACCCAAATGTTGGAGATTCAGATGCCTTATTAGTAAGAGGTGGAGCTAACAATGCAGGTTCTGATACTTTTAAAGTTCAGGACTATTCTGGAAATACTGATTTTGTAGTTCTTGGTAATGGAAATGTAGGCATTGGAACGACAGCTCCAGTAAGAACTTTAGATGTAAATGGGATTACAAGAATTTCTGGTGGGGGTTTACTTGTGGGAGATGTTGTACCAGGTAATCCTGCTAATCCACCAGAAGGTGAAGTTTGGGTAATGGACGATGATA
>SDBV01014021.1_pt1 | contig 10140 bp, 5 predicted proteins | sample 2277081 | NCBI WGS metagenome assembly SDBV01 (sample SAMN10402039, study PRJNA504765) | marine sediment metagenome | isolation source: marine sediment core GS10_PC15, 223 cmbsf | place: Arctic Ocean: Southern Knipovich Ridge | collected 2010 | reverse complement strand
ACCAGCATCAACCAGCCGTCGCCACGGCTCCCCCAGGCGAGGTTGACACCCCAATAGTTGTCGGCGGGTTCGACGGCGTCGCTTCGATAGTCCACCTCGCCCGGAGCCATCGAGGGCGGCAACCACCAGAGTTCGTCGTAGAACGAGTTGATATCGGTTGGGTCGTTGGCTACCACGAACCAGCCGGAGGTGTCGACCGCCTCGCTGCTGACGTTCTGGATCTCGCCGAAGTCGGGATCGCCCGTACCCGCCTCGGTGATCAGGATCGGGGGCGGGGGCTGGCCGCCTTTCCACGACGAATCGTCCAGCGCCGGGTCGGTCCAAGCGGTTCCCGACGCGGCGTCGCCGCTTTCGGGCACATGGTAGGTCAACTGGGCCCGGTCGGCCAACAACGTCGTGGTGTCCCGCGTCAGGCCGTAGGAGCGGTCGGGGAACTGCTCGGGATACTCGGGGGCGAACTCGTGCGCCACCGTGGTCCCGTCGGGCCCGACCAGCGCCAGGTATTCGCCGCCGCCGCGGAGCTTGAAGTTGGTGTGCAGCTCGGCCAGGCCGGGCCCTCCCAGATCCGCGCGATCCTTGTTCGAGGCAAACACGAGTTGGTAACCGCCCGGGGGAAGCGAGACGGCCGGAAACTCCCACTTCGTCAGGTTCCCGGGGTTGTCGGTCAGATGCCAGCCGTCGAGATTGATCTCGCTTTCAGTCGGGTTGTGGATCTCGATCCAATCGGAATAGTCCCCGTCGGCGTCTTGCAGGATCGTGTCATTGATCGCCATGAACTCGCTGATTTGCAGCGGTCCGGCATCGAGCATCAGCCGGTGTTCCAGCGGCTCGAACGCCAGCCGGCCGCGCGGCTCACGTCTCGACTCGGCAGCCCTCCCGCTGGGCCCGGAGAATCGTCCGAACACCATCACCTTTTGACCTGACCGGCGCACCATAATCGCCTCCATCGAAAGCCCCAGAGACCACGCGCACATTATAACGGCTGCCCGCCAAATGTGCAACCATGTTCTGCTTCGATCTGATCGCTGTGGCCTTCCCGGAAATGGATGCACACGACCCCCAGCCGCGCGCTTGCTTGAGTATGCCGCCTCGTCCGGCTAAGATCCATGCTTGCGGGGAGTTGCCGTATTTATCGCTGCCAACAGCCTCCGCCATGGGGCCACTCGGAACGAATTGGAAGACCGTTCGTGGTGCATTTTCCGGCCGGTGATCACGGCGGCGTCGATCGGGCGTTCTCACCATTGTGGATCGAAAACCGACCCGCCGTTCCGATCGTCTGGTTGATTGCCAGTCACATGTTGTGTACCCTATGCGCTGATGTTCGATGCGGCAACCATGGGAAACGGGGATTCTGATGAAGATGTGGCAGCAGATCGTTCATCTGCGGGAGGGCTCGATCACCGCCATCGAGACCATCCTGCGCGAACGGTCCGTGCGGAAACCGTTCTTCGTTGTGGACGAATCGGCGTATGCCTCCTCCGGAGCGGCCGAGGTGTTGCAGCCGCATCTGTCCGCACGAGAGACGGTGCGGTTCAGCGGCTTCGAACCGAACCCGAAATTGCCGGACGTTCAACGCGGAATCGATTCGTTTCGCAATGCGAGGCCCGACATCATCATCGCGCTGGGCGGCGGCACGGCCATCGATCTCGCGAAACTCATCGGTCCCCTCGCGGTGAACGACGCGTCGGCGAGGGAGATCATCACCGGCTCGGCCCCGATCGATCGGGAAGGTCCTCCACTGGTCGCGATTCCCACCACCGCCGGGACCGGTAGTGAAGCGACGCACTTTGCCGTGGCGTATGTCGACGGCAAGAAATTCTCCCTTGCTAACCCTTGTCTATTGCCGGACTACGTGCTCCTCGATCCGCGACTGACGTACCGCCTGCCGCCCGAGGTGACGGCCGCATCGGGCCTGGATGCGCTCGGTCAGGCCATCGAGTCCCTCTGGGCCGTGGGCGCCACGAACGAGTCGATCGACTATGCTTCCCAATCCCTCCGACTCGCCCTCGAACATCTCGAAGCCGCCGTGAATCATCCCACCCCGGGTGACCGTCGAGGGATGTGCGAAGCCGCGCACCTGGCGGGCAAGGCGATCAACATCAGCAAGACGACCGCGCCGCACGCCATTTCGTACGCGGTCACGACCCACTTCGGGGTGCCGCACGGTATGGCGGTTGCGCTGACGCTCGGTCCGATGCTCGAGTACAACGCCGGCGTTACCGAAGCCGACTGCAACGATCCGCGCGGGCCCGAACGTGTACAGCGCCGAATCGCCTTGCTACTCGATCTGCTGGGCGGGAGCATCGAACACGGTTTGGCCACGATCGAAACGCTGATCGACGCAGTGGGAGGGGTTCTCCGGCTCAGCGACGTCGGGGCTTCAACGGATGAATCGTTACGTCTACTCACCGCGCAAGTCAATCCCGAGCGCCTCTCGAACAATCCGAGAAAAATGGACGCCGCCGCGATCGAAAAGCTTCTCTCGTCGATTACTGATAGGAATTCTAATCCCCCGTCACGCCTGATGTAACTCTCCGACCGGCCGCAGACGGATCGCCGAAAGCTGATTCCATTGCGCCTTCTTCTTTGACCGCCGATCACTTCGATTCTGGACGCAACACGGAATCGATTACCTTGTACGCCTCTTCGCGAAGCGCTTTGGGGAAATCGTGGCCGCAGTCGGGGTGCTTGATGATGAGATTGCCTTGGCCACCGAGTAGCTCGTAAACCGGGTAGGCCGCTGCAGCGCACGCCTCGACACTCTTCCATTGGAAGTTGCCATCGTGTAGCGGCGCGGCGACAAACAACGGCCGGGGAGCCAGGCCGCCGAGCAGCTCAGGGAAGTCGAACGGGATTTCCTCCAGCTTGCCGCGGTAGTTGGATAGACGCGGCATGTAGCGGATCTGGCACCAGCCCTTGCCAAAGTACCAGTTGCGCTCTGCCCCGTCGAAGTAGTGCAGGTACGAATCAAACCCGCAACTGCTGGCCACAACCGTGATACGTGTGTCGAAGACTGCCGTGTAAATCGCGTTGTGGCCACCCAGAGAGTGGCCGATCGCGCCGAAGCCTTTCGAGTCGTCCACAAAGGGGAGCGAGGCGAGCAGATCAAGCCCGCGGGAATTGTCCCAGATCGCCTTCATGGTACCGCTGACGTAACCGAGACGTCCGAGGTTCGGCCAGTAGTCGGCCAAGTGCGGGTAAGACGGGGACAGGGTTACATAACCACGTTCGGCCAATTCCGCGGCGTACTGCCTCCCCGGCCGTCCCCCCAACCCCAACACCACTTTGTGCCCCACGTTGTTATCCGTGGGGTGCAGGCACAGGACCGCCGGCGTCTTGCGTTGGCCGGCCAGCACGTCCTTGGGGATACACAGGTACGCGGGCGTCCGCGATTCTGGCTCGCAGAGGTAAGTAATCAGCCGCCGTACGTACGTTCCCGTGTCAGCTTCCTCCTCGACTTCCACTGCCAGCGGCAGGCGTCGATCCTCGCTGGGCAGTTTGCCCATCACTTCCTGCATCCCGCGGAGGATCTCCGCCCGGCGCTTTTGCCAATCAGCAGGCGTCGTGACCGGCTGCACTTTCGCGCTGGCATCGCGGTATTGAAGAAGATTGTTGCGGTCAAGCCGGACTAGTTCTTCAGCCGCCGTCAGAGAGCAACCCAGAGCGATTGACGCAGCAGTCAAGATGTGTCGAAGAGCCGCCAAGGCAGTTTACTCCTGTTCAATAGTCGGCGACATTTCCAGCTACTGCTTCCTCATCGGCCAGGTAATCGCGTTGTTTCCCCGCTGGAGGTTTGCGAGTGGACCCGGGATGGGGCGCGAAAACCTCTTGCCGCTGATGTCGGCATCGATCGCGATCGGATTGCCGTCACGGTCCTCAATAGTCTGCCCGACGGTCCCAAAGACACCGACCAGTTCAGCATTGACCTGTGGCCCGTTGACACGCCGCGGCGCCTCACTGATCGAAAACGTGATCGTGGCTCCCCGAGGATGATCTTCGATGGCAAGCCCCGTGACATCGGGGGCGACCACGCTGTTGTCGTCGCCGAAGGAGCTCTTCTTGGCTCCCTCCAGAAAGACGTTGTAATCCGATTCATAGCCCCGAGCCGCTTTGACCTGGTCGAGCCCTCGTCGAACGAAGATATTGTTAAACCACTTGTCATCCCGGGCGGTGCCCGTCTTGCGTCCGGCCGATTTCGTGGTATGCGGCTTGAAATACTGAGAACGGCGGTTGACGTCCGGATGGTACACGTAGGGGCAATCGACAAACAGATTGTGCGCAAAGACCGTAGCTTCGGAATTGCTCCGGATTGCCTCTCCGATGAGAATGTTGTTATCGACAACCGTGGGGCCGTGATTCATCTCCAGGAAAACGGTGGCGGCTTGGGTGTTGTAGATCACGTTGCCGGTGATCCGGATGCCTTGGTTGCCAAAGTCGATCCAGATCCCAAAAGCACCCTGCTGTTGTCGAAACACGCCGCGGATCAGATTGCCGCTGATGACGGTGTCCACGCTGTTGTGAAACTTGATCGCCGCGGTTTCCCAACCGCCGAACTCCTTGCGGTAATTGGTGTCTTCGATGAGATTGCCGGAGATCACGGAGCGCGTGGCTCCCTTTTGACCGGCAATGCCCGCCTGTCCACAGCGCCGGATGACGTTGTTGCGGATGAGGTGGTCCCCGTAGGCGTCGATATCGCTGTAGTCCACGCCCGGCGCGTGTCCCAAAATGATGCCGACGCAACGGGCATTCGTGATCTCGCAATTCTGAATAATCCAGTGTTTCCCCATCCGCGGCCCGACGGCGCCCGTTTGCAGCTCCAACACCGGCGGGGCCCAATTTGCGGCCGCGTGCATGAAGCGAAAGCCGTCGACGGTGATGTACTTCAGGCCGCTGATTTCAGGCATGAAGAGGCTTTCGCGAACGTTAATCTCGGCCACTTCCGTGTTGGGATCGGCCTGACCGAAGTTCGCGCGGATAATCGTCACTTCGTCGCCCACCCGGCAATGCCAGCTCTGCTCTTGCTCGTCGACCTCTTGGGCGGTCTCTTTCTCGTAAAATGCCTCGCCATTGAGATACACGTCCCCGCGATGATGCCACTTGCCGTAATTCAGCCAGCCCCCGGAAACCTTCAGGGCGTAGGGATTGTAATCGCCGAAGAATGAATTGGGCAGTTCGGCTTTCCATACGCCGCCCGGTTGGTGCCTCCAGGAGGTGATCCGCTCGGAACCTTTGATGAAAACGATCTCTCCCGGCGCCGCACGGTAGGTAATCTGCTTGCTTTCACCGCTGCCGCCTCGGGGCGGCTTCACCCACTCGCGATACGTTCCGCCGTGAACGGTCACAACGTTTCCGGGCTGGGCGACGGACGCGGCCTTGTTGATGGTAAGATACGGACGAGCCTGACTGCCGGGCCCTGAATCACTGCCGGTTTTCGAGACGTGGATTTCTCGCCCCAAGGCGTTCGATCCTCCCGGAGCAATCGCAGCAATACACACCGCCGCTGAGATCAGCCGAATTCTGAGTATCATTCTCTTGGTCTCCTCCCAAGTTGGGTTTCGATCTGTTCAGGCACATGAGTCTCGTTACGCTCGGGAGTGTTGCAGTCTACTGGAGTCAACACGGCGAGGCAAACTGAAGTCCGCTCCCAGGCATCCCAAGTCCGGGGGAGCCTTCTTATTGCGACACAATCCGGCCATCGGCCACCTTGCCGAAGTAATGGACACGGCCCCGGACCTTCTTGCACCAATGCCCAGTCCCCTTGTGGGTCGAAAGGGGGGGGGCCTTGCTCGCCTTCCGGCGGCGGATCGCTTTACCGCCAGAGCGACGGGGGGTAGAATGACTCATGGTCGCGCCTCGTATGCTAAGCTACCAGGTGCGGCTGCGAACCCGTCACGCAAGAGCTGACGGGTTGCTCTTACTCTGCCTTAGTGTGCCGGGCGTACGAAAAGGCGTAAAGCCTTACTGAGCAAGAGAAACGGAGGCGATGTAAACTCTTGCTATATAATGTCTTACCTCTTTAGGTAGCTCGCATAGACGATAGCACCATGGAACTCATTGGGGCCGGATTGCGCGGTGGCAATCCCAGGCGGACCGGAACGTCTCAGGAGCTTCAGACCATGATCCGTTGTGTGGCTGCCCGTGTGGACCTCGGCCACGGCCGGTTCCGGCTGTCGGGGAGATGGCTGACGCTGGTTATCGGCTGCGTTTCGGTTTGGGCCTTGTCGAACTCTCCGGCACGGGCGCAGATGCGGGAGCGGCCCAGCCTCGGTTATTTCGCGGCCTTCTCGGCGCTGCACGAGGGCGAATACTCGGACGCCTTGAATGGGTTTCGTCACGAGGGGGGCGGCGCCATCAAGACGCCGCAGGCCCGGTGGATCGATTCGATCTGCTACGAGGCGATGGTCGGCGAATGCTACTATCAGATGGGCCGCTTGCGCGAGGCGCTGGACCATTACACGGCGGCCGTACAACTTTACGTGGCCTATCCGGACTGGATGATCCGGGTGCGGTTTTCGCCGATGATTCAGCCCTCGGCGGCCGGGGTTCGAGTCCCGTGGGGCGTTAGCACCCGACGTTCCCGGCCGGGCCGCTATCCGCGTTCGGTCCCGGTTTTTATGGGACAAATCGATCAAAGAGCCGTGATCGAGCGGGGCGGCGTGGTCCGACAGGCGCAGCTCGTGCCGATCCAGGTGCAGGAGATCGTCCGCTGCACCACGCTGGCGATCCGTCGCCGCACGCAACTGATGGGGCCGGCCTGTCGCCACAGTCAGCTCACCACCCAACTGATCGCCGCCCTGTCGCAACGGCCCGGACCGCCCAACCACTGGTCCGAGGCGTTCATCGACGTGCAACTGGGCCTGGCGCTGTTGGCCGGCGGAAAAGAGACCCAGGCCTTGCCTCACCTTCAGCGATCGCTGGTGGCCGCCGGCGAGTTCGATCATCCCATGACCTGCGTCGCCCTGCTGGAGATGGGCCGCCTGGCGATGGCCCGGGGAAGCTACCCGGCCGCCTTGAACTTCTTCCAGGAAGCCACCTTCACGGCGGCCCACTATCAGGACTGGGGTGTGTTGGAGGAGGCGTTTCGGGCCGCCGCGCTGGCCCATCTGCTGGCCAACGGCAAAGGCGTTTATCCGCCGTTGGCCTCCGCGATCCAATGGGCCAACGTGAAGAACCTCCGCCAGTTGCAGGCGTCGCTGCTGCTCTCGGCGGTGGAGAACCATGCCGTGTCGGGACAGACCCGCGACGCGGCCCGCCGGCTGGACGAGGCCCGGCTGGCCATTGGACGCCGGACGATGGGCGGCGGACGGATCGGCGGCCGGTTGAAGTTTCTCACCTCGCTGGTCTTCTTCCAGGCAAAGCAGATCGCCGACGGAGACGCCGCCCTGGCCGCGGCCATGGACTACATGAAGCAGGGGTCGCTCTGGTTGTTCCATATTACGCTGGTCGACGGCCTTTACACCAGCGGCACGGTGACGCCGCGCGTGGCGATGGATCTCTACGCCGACGTGCTCCGCGATCCGCAGCCGACCGACTGGACGGCCAGTCCGATGGAGTCGTTGGCCGTGCTGGTCACACCTCATCCCGGGCCGTTGGAGCGGTGGTTCGAGGTCGCCATGCAGCGCAAGGAGCATGAAACGGCGTTGGAGATCGCCGACCGGGCGCGGCGGCACCGGTTTTTCAGTTCGCTGGCCTTTGGCGGGCGGTTGCAGGCGCTGCGATGGATCCTCGAAGGTCCCGTCGCCGCGCTGGACAACCAGTCGCAACTCCACCGGCGAGACCTGTTGGCCGCCTACCCTGCCTTCGACCAACTTTCCCGGCAGGCCCGCACGATCCGCGCCGCCCTGACGGCGATGCCCCTGGTGGTCGAGGACCCGCAAACGCTCAAGAAGCAGGGCCAGCAGCTTGGCGAACTGGCGGCCGTGAGCCGGCAGCAGGAAGCCGTGTTGCGCGAAATGGCCGTGCGGCGCGAAGCGGCCTCCCTGGTCTTCCCGCCGCTGCGCAGCACGCGGGACGTCCAGAAGGCGCTGCCCGACGGGCACGCCGTGCTGGCCTTCTTCGCCACCAGCCGCCACCTGTACGGGTTCTTGTTGAACAACAAGCACTACTCGTACTGGCAGATCGGCTCGCCGGCCATGCTATCGAAACAGATCGCCGAGTTGCTGCGCGGCATGGGCCATTTTCAGCAGAACCACGAGCTGGCGATGACCGACGTGGCCGACGATCGCTGGAAAGAGTTGGCTCGCCAGGTGCTGAACACGATCCTGCGCGGCTCGCGGGCCGATTTCTCCCTGAAGCTCGACGAACTGGCGATCGTGCCCGACGGCGTGCTCTGGTACTTGCCGTTCGAGGCGTTGCAGGTCGACGTGGACGGGCGGTTGCGGCCGCTGATCGACCGGTTCCGGATCCGCTACGCCCCCACCGTTTCGCTGGCCGTGCCCACCGGTCGCAATCGCAAGCCGACGGGCAATACGGCGGTGGCCTTGGGACGGCTTTTCCCGCGCCACGGCGACGAGGTGGCCCGGGCCGCCTTCGATCGGCTGGCCCGCGTGGTCCCCGGCTCGGTGGCCCTTAGCGCCACGAACCCGGCCCCCTCGGACGTCTACGGCTCGCTGTTCGACCGGCTGATCGTGCTCGACGACCTCAACCTCGCCGGCCAAGTGCCCTATGCTTGGGCGCCGGTGCCGATCGATCGGGGCAAGCCGGGCAACGCCCTGGACGACTGGTTCCGTCTGCCCTGGCAAGGCCCCGAGGAGATCATCTTGCCCGGCTATCACACCGCCGCCGAAGATTCGTTGAAGGGGTTGAATGCGGCCACCGCCGGCAACGAAATGTTCTTATCGGTTTGCGGGCTGATGTCCAGCGGGGCGCGCACGCTGCTGTTGAGTCGCTGGCGGACCGGCGGCCAGACGAGTTTCGACCTGGTCCGCGAGTTTGCCCAGGAGTTACCCCACACCTCGCCGGCCGACGCCTGGCAGCGGGCGGTGTTTCTGACGGCCGGCTCTCGGCTGAACTTCGAGGCGGAGCCGCGGATCAAGCGCGCTGTCACCGACGACTCGCCCAAGGCCAACCATCCGTTCTTCTGGTCCGGCTACCTGTTGGTCGATTCCGGCACGTCGGCCAAACCACCAGCCCCCGGCCCGGCCAATCCGGCCGCCAAGCAGCCGCAACCGGGACAACCGCAGCCACCGCAGCCCCAGCCCGTCGCTCCGCAACGGCCCGAGAACAACCCGCGTTAACAGCCAGTTGAAAATGTAGGGAACGCCCTCCGTGGCGTTCCGGGGGGTGCCACTTGATCCCTTCTCTTGCCGCTTCCCGGAACGCCACGGAGGGCGTTCCCTACAGACATTGAGCGGTAGCCCTACTTTTTCAACGGGCTGTTAGGCGGTTGGTAGTGCCCGCATTCATGCGGTCTTTCACGGGCCGCACAGGGTCCGACCCGATGAATCGGGTCACTACGAGCAATTCTCGCCGCCCCCTTTCAGGCGTCAATTACTCGTTGAGTCGCGCGCCTGGCCGATAAGTTGCCTTGAACATTGAACTTACGTCGATTAGAATCAGTGCAGGCTGGCGATGGTTAAATCCACGCATGAGCAAGAAAGGGGGGCGTTTTTCGTCGCAAGTGGTTAGCAGGATGGAGGTTACGACGGATGCTGCACACCCCCGTTTTCACGGTTCTTCGCAACGTGAACTTACGTCCCGCCGGCGTGCTGCACAAACGACGCAAGCCGCCGCTTTGCAACGCGTTACGAATCCATCTTCTTTCGCCGGCTCGTCGTAACCGGAATTAAGGTGAGGTTAATTCACCCGGCATACCAGGTGAATTCACCCGGCATGCCAGCTTAATCGTCCCGACGGTCCTTGACAATCGATTTGGGCCCTGCTAGAAAGAACCGTGCGACCCCCGCTGTGGGCGGGTTTCTCCACTGGGGCACTGCTTCGCCACGGACTTACTCCAGCGCGGTTACGATATCCCAACGGTCCAGCAACTCCCGAGCCATCGCAGAGGTTTATGCGTTCGGCGGGCGTCGATGGAGAAACAATGCTCCGAGACATACACCAATTGCGCGACGCACCAAAGTTTGGGGTGACTGCCATTGAAGGGTTATTGACCGTAGAGGCCACACTTCAAGAAGCCTTGCG
>SDBV01014020.1_pt1 | contig 10140 bp, 6 predicted proteins | sample 2277081 | NCBI WGS metagenome assembly SDBV01 (sample SAMN10402039, study PRJNA504765) | marine sediment metagenome | isolation source: marine sediment core GS10_PC15, 223 cmbsf | place: Arctic Ocean: Southern Knipovich Ridge | collected 2010 | reverse complement strand
GAGATAGAGGGGTTGAGTAAACAAGCAGTATATTGTTTCCAAAGAGGCATAGGAATAAAAAAGAGATTAAAAAATCCTCGTATTAAAAATTCCCTTGTTGTCTGTAAATGGTGTAATATAAAATTTAGGCCTGCTAAGTTTAAGAATAGACCTAATAGAGGAAAATTTTGTTGTAAAGATTGTTATACCCAATGGCAGAAAACAGAAGAGAATAGAAAAGAAAATCATCCAAATTGGAAAGGTGGATGTGATTCTGAGATGAATTATCTTAGAAAACGTGAAGAATGGAAAGTTTGGAGAGAATATATATATCGGAGAGATGGTTATATTTGCCAACTATGTAAAGAAAAAGGAAAGGAATTACACCCTCATCATATTTTGTTAAAATCCAAATTTTTAGATAGGGTATTTGATACATTTAATGGTATCGCGTTGTGTAAAAAATGTCATTTCGGTTTACACTATAACAAAGATTTAATGATTGATAAATTGGGTGCTGTTGTAGATCAAAATGAAGCCTTATTGAGAGCAGCGCCGTATAGGAGATAAAGATGCCTTTTGGTCGATTTTTTGGACAACTTTCTAAAGGAGCTTTAAATAGAGGTTCTGTGAATACTGCAGCTATGTGGGCAGGTGCTCGTGATGTTATGACAGGTATGGGTGGAGGAGCTTATACTGCTGGAGCAAGAGGCATGGTTTATGGTGGTGCAGCAGGTGGACTTTATGGAGCCATGTCTGATGACACCAGTGTTATTGGTGGTGCTTTAATGGGGGCGGCTGCTGGAAGGTATGGAGCTTCTGGTTTAAGAAGAGGTTTGTTAGGTCGAAGAGGAATAGGAGGAGTTGCTAGTCCTGGTTTGGGTGGATTTAGTCAAGGATTTTATCGAGGAGTTAGAAATAGAGCTAGAGCAGATGCAGGTGGTGTTAGAATGATGGCTAATCGAGCATTAAATGCGATGCCAACTCCTGGTTTAAAAGGTTGGACAAGGGGTTTTAGCCCTGCTGTATAATGAACCTAAATGATTGTAATAAAGATTGTTTAAATTGCATTAAGAAGTATAAAAAGAAACATAGACTTACTGCTGGTACAAAGAATCCATTTAAAATAGCTTGTCAAGGCATTCCCTTAGAATATATTCCTAAAGATTTACAAAACATTCTTCCTAAGGAGCAGGTTAAAACTGCTCTTTCGATGTTAGATCCTGTTGTTTGGGCAAACGAAAATTTAGATTGGCATTGTTTTGATTCAGATGGAAAAATTTGGAAAAGAAAGAATCCAGAAGAATATCATAAATGGGTTAGAGATCATCCCGAAGAATCTATTTATGGACATTCTCGATATCACCGTCCTTATCAAGATTCAATGATTTCTTGTTCTTCGCAGTATAAAGTTTTTAGACTTGGAAGAAGATGTTTAGAGAAGGGTACATTAATTGCTACTCCTAAAGGTCCTATTCCTATTGAGGATCTTAAAATTGGCGATGAAGTCTACGGATGGAAAAAAGATGAAACAAAATATGGCAAAACAGAAATAACAAAAGTTAAAAATACATTTAATAACGGAATACAAGAAGTAACAGCTCTTTATCATGGAGGTAATAAATATTTATCGTGTACTTCAAATCATGAATGGTTAACAACATCATCTGCCTATAATAAAGAAATAAAATGCAGGACCCTTTCTGAATTTAGTCGCGATGAAGCAATTGTTAGAAAATTTTTCTTACCCCATATGGGAGATATTAATGAGCCAAATGCTTATGTACTGGGAGCTTTATTAGGAGACGGATGTAGTAGGAGCGATACGTCTTATTCTGTTTATATATCTAGCGCTACTAAAGAAGTTCCCCAAAAGGTTGCCAAATGTTTAGGGCTAAATTTTTATAAGTGTCATGTTAAGAACTATACTTGGAGAATTTCTAAAAATGACTATCGAACAAAAATTGATATTCCTTATTACGAAAAATGGATTAAAGGTAAATATTCTTATGAAAAATGGGTTGATTTAGAAGTTGTTAAAACTTGGAATTTAGAAAGTTGTCTTCAATTTTTAGCTGGATTTTTAGATTCGGATGGAAAAGTTAATTTAAGTAGAGATGGCAAAAGGTTATGCATTGGTTGGGGGTGTCAATCTAAGTCAGCAATAGAAGTTGTTCAATATCTATTATTAGCTATTTTCCAGTTTAGAGGAAGTATTTTAATAGATAATCGCGATAGGTATAAGAATGGCCCTATCTATCATGTCAATTCTACTAATAATCTTTTTTCAAAAAGAATTTTGAAAATACTAGATCCTTATATTGTTAAAGAATCTCGAAAATGGAAGGAAAAATATGAAAGTTGTTTAGAAAATAATACTAATTCCAATTTTTTTGGAGTTAGACAGAAAGAAAAATACTTAATAGAAGTTTATGATATAGAGGTTGATAACGAATCTCATTTATATTTAACAGCAAATGGTCTAGTAACACACAACAGCGGCAAAACCGAAGCATTGGTGATTTCTATTTTGTTTCATCTTTTTACAAAGCCTGGTGTTTCTGAAAATGATGGATTTAAAGTTATTGTTATTGCTCCTTATCAGAACCAAGTTAATATTATTTCTGATCGAATAGAAGAACTTCTTTTTGCTAATCCGGCAACTTCTAATGCTGTAAAAAGTAAAGTTAAATCACCTATCTATAGATTAGAACTACATAATAAATCTACTTTAAAGTGTTTTACTGCTGGTACAAAGTCTGGTGGTAATGCAGAATCTATTCGTGGTAGTGATGCTCATATGATTGTATTTGATGAAGCAGATTATCTTGCGACAGCTGATATGGATTCGGCTCTTAGTGTTATTATTGACCATCCAGATGCAAAAGCTTGGATGAGTTCTACTCCTAAAGGAACTCGTGATAAGTTTTATGAGAACTGCCATGATACAATGTGGAAAGAGTTCTTTTTCCCGTCTATGGTTAACCCAATGTGGGGTCCACAGACAGAAGCTTTCTTTAAAAGAAACCTGACTGAGATTGGATACAAACACGAAATTTTAGCTGAGTTTGGTGAACAAGAAGAGGGTGTTTTTCAAAATATGTATGTTGATGCTGCAAGAGCGAACTATGAATATGGAATGATGGTAAGAGATCTAAATTGGACATATTTTTTTGGAGTTGATTGGAATGATGTAAAGATAGGAACAAATATACTTGTGGTGGGGTTTGATCCTGTTAATCTCTGTTTTTTTGTTGTTGATAGACAGGTTGTTAGTCGAGATGGTTGGACACAGCTTGCAGCTTGTCAAAAGATAGCAGAGATGAATGGATTTTGGCGACCAGAGTTTATTTATGTAGATGCTGGTTTTGGTGGCACTCAGATAGAGGTGTTAAGAGATTATGGTTGGCGTTCTTTGAGAGATCCTGGTAAAGGACCAACTCATTCTGATTCTCGATTAAGAAATATAATTAAGTCTTATAATTTTGGTGGGAAAATAGAAATTTTTGATTTAGTAACTAAACAACCTATTCCTAAACCTGCTAAATCTTTCTTAGTTGAAAATACTGTTCGAAGATTTGAGACTAATACTATCTTTTTTCCAGAGTCAGATAAAATGCTTGAGAAACAATTGCTTGGATATGTCGTTGATCACGTTACTGTTGCAGGTGTTCCTATATATAAACCAGGAAATGAAAAAGTTGGAGATCATGCTCTTGATGCTTTAATGTTGGCTTTGGTTGGGTTTACTTTAGAGAAAACAGATTTTGGGAAACCAAAAGTAAATTCTGATTTTACATTTTGTGGTAAGTTTGGAGAGAGAATTACTCCTAATTTTCCGGGTGGTTTAGTTTTTACAAAAGAAAAAAGGGAAGATCCAAAAGAACAACAAAGACCTTCAATGAAGAGAACAGTTGAAGTTTCTAGTGAAGATAAGGTACTATTGACTCAGAGGAAACTTCCTGCTAGTAATATTAATGAAGATAGAGCAGAACCAAAATTATGGGATTGGCCTGGATTTGATCATGATGCTCCAAAACCAAAGTTTAGAAGTTCTGAAGTGCGAGGGCTTCCGAGAGTGTCTCGCCCAATGAGAAAAAACATTTAGGAGATAACAATGGGTTTATATATTTATCCAGATGCTACTGAAGATGATCCTTTTAGCCAGGATGGAGATATGACCAACCCGTTGAGACATTCTTTTGATAGTCGAAAAACCTCTATTGAAGAAACAAGATATTATTTAAGGAATGATTCTGTTTTATATACTTATTCTGGTGTTCAAATAGAACCAGTAGATAGAGGAAACAAGCCAATTACTGATGGAACAGATGGGTATAGCTGGAAAATGAAAGCTGGTTACGATCAACCTACGCCAGAAGAATGGGATACGATTGAAGCTGGAACTGCAATAATTACAAGTGGATTAGAAGATATTTCTACATTTCTGCCTTTTTGGTTAAGGATTGAAGTTCCTTTGGGAGCAGAGGTTGAATCTCTCGATGATGTTGAACTTCTGATTACAGCGACACAAGCAGTGGTGTAATGGGTCTTGATAAAAAATCAAAGAGTGTTTTAACATTTAGACCGAAAATTAATTTTATTGAGCCTGATCAGGAGCCTTCTCCGATTGAGGCGGAAGCAGATCTCCCTTCTTCTCAAAATGTAGCTGATCGTCGTCAGAGAATTAAAAAACTTGCTGATGCGGTTGATCTTTTAGCAGGTTTAACTCAAAAGAAAATAGATAATAAAGCTAAAGGACAAATTATAAAATTAGATCCTAAAGTAGATATAGCAACTATCCAATCAATGAGAAGAACTTATCCAGATAGTGACTTAAATCCAAATAATGATTTTACTCAAATTACTTATCAACAGTATAAGAGATGTAGAGATAATATAAGAAAGTATGGACAGAGAGTTGGAGCAAAAGCTGTAATTTCAAAAGATGAAATAAGTAAAGCTAAAGAAGATTTTTTAAGTGGTAAACCTGGAATGGGAATGGGAATTGGGACAGAAAAAGCTACAACTGGTGGTCTTAGGCCTGAGTTAGATAAACGTAGTCAAATTATAGAGCCAATAGATATTGATGAATTTCAAGATGAATTATTGAAAATTCTTGTTAATTTTCTTTGGAAAAATTTTATTAAGCCTATTATTCCTCTTCCGTTTTTACCAGATGAACTTGTTTCTACTTCTAAGAAAAGTCGGAAAATGGTTAAAGATACCAAGAAGGCTACTAAGAAAAGTCAGAAAAAGAAAAAGTCAAAAGATTCAACAGAAATATTAGAGGGTCTCAAATAGTGGCTATAAATTTAGTACAATTACAAGATTGTCATAATATTGTAAAAACTTTTGAAAAAGGTTGTCATAGTTCTACTACGGAAGCTTCTGTTTTTGCTCCTTTGACTGCTGATTTAGGTGTTATGAGAAGTATGTCTCAAACTATTTCAAAACAAATGGCTGCACATAATGATACTTCTTTAGAAGAAAACTTAAGTGATAAAATAGCTTCTACTCTTCCTGAGGGACTTCAGGTTTCTCCAATTTCTCTTGGGGGAATCGAATTAGATAAAGGAGAACTTTATGCAAAAATTAAGGATAGGCCTGGGCAAGCTTGGGTTTTTGGGGGAGGAAATACTTTTGCTGAGTTTTTAGCAGATTGTATTCCTTGTGCTTTTAGGATTAATCTTAAAGAAGAATTAGAATTTAAATTAGGTATAGAACCTATTGGTGATTATATACAGGAAATTTTAGAAGCTTTTTTGCGTAGGGCAATTAGTCAAATCTTAAATATTATTAATATGTTTAAAAATTTAGATCAATATGTAGATCTTTGTCAATTTAAAAAGTTTTTATTTGATTTTATGTGTGTTCCAGATTTAGCTAAAATTTTAGCTGTTCTTATGGCTCTTTTGTTAGATTTAGCTTTTGAATTAAGCGGTGTTATTGATTTGGTTATTTCTCTAATAATGCCAATTTTTATGCCATTTTTAACAAATCTTCTCGATTTGCTTCAAAAGTATCTTCTTCTTGTGATTAAGCCAATAGAATGTATTATTGATTCAATTCAGAATATTTTAAGTAAATTAGATTATAATGTTCTTTTTCAAAACTTAGATAGTTTAAAGGGCACGGTAATTAATCAAAAAGGAACAAGAGCTATAGCGGATCTTAAAATTCCATTTTTAAGTAGCTTAATGCCAGAAAGAGGTGGAATTGAATTTGATTTAGCTCCAGCACAAAGACAACATCGAAATGAAGAACAAAAGCGAATTGATAAAGTAGCAAAAGAATTAGAAAGATTAAGAAAGGCATCTGGTAATGTAGATGCATCTGATCCTAAAGCTGTTGAGAAACATAAAAAAGCAGAACAGACTGCCAGAAAAGAACACAGTGATGCTATAAGAGAAAGAGATTTAAGCGAGATTGGAGAAACTAGTCTTAAGCTTGAAGAATTTCAGCAAGGAATGAGAGGAGCATTTTTAAGTTTAATTTCTCTTTTGAGAGAAGCAGTTTTGAAGTTTGATAACTGGATTCATGGATTGCTTGATGAATTTAAAAAGATGTTGGGTCAATATGCTGGTAGTAGTGGGTTATATATAGATTTTTCTTTAAAAAAATTAATTATTGTTCAAATGATAGCTTTTATTACAGCTATAATTAATGCAGTTAGTAATGGTCTTGATTGTGATGACGATGTAGAAATACAAGCTTTTCTTAATAGTTTACCAACTGACCGAAATTTTAAAATTTGGACAGATGATCAAGGTAATGTCAATATTGAAGAAGATGTTTCTGATATAGATGAAGGACTTGATGCGTTAGCTGCTGCTACGAGTGGAAAAAATACAGGAACTTTTGGTGGTGTTGGTAAAGATAACAGCTCTATGCAAAAATTATCTTCGCTGATAGAATATACAGGAGACTCAATGCTTGATACAGAAATTTCAAAAGTCATAGAAGCTTTGACTGTGCCTAATAGTATTAAATTTAATTGTCAACTTCAGACATCAGTAACAAATGCTGAGCAAGTTAATCAATGGATGCAGGAATTAGCGAATGAGTAAACAGGTAGCTTGCTTGAAAAAGAGAAAAAAGGTAGTTGATCAAGAATCTATTAATAAAGAATTTAGAGTTCCAGATAGAAAGAAACCAGCTTTTATTAAGCCTATAAAAGATCCAACTCTGCATTATAATTCAATTTTTGGAAGAAAGTCTGGTCGTACTTCATTTTATCCTCCAGAATATAATTTAGCTGAAATTCAACGAGTAGAGGATGTTGAATCTTATGTAAGGCAGTCTTTTAATAAAAAGATTGCTTTGATGTTTAAAGAAGGATATGACTTTGTAGGGAAAAACTCTTTGGTTGTTCAATATATTAGAGTAAGGTTTGCTCAGATTGCTAGAGCTTCTGGTATACCTACTAAGAAATTAATTAGAGATATTGGTAGTGGTTTAATTAAAAAATCTAATGTTTTCTTAATTAAGGTTAGAGATATAAAATCTTCTGGCGGTAAAATTAGAAAAGCATTAAATTCATCTAAAGAAATAGAACCAATTGCTGGTTATTTTATTGCTCCTGCGGAAACTATAGAGTTTCAATTAAGTGGTAATAAAGTTGTTACTTGGCGACAGAGAATGCCAAATGGAGATCTTAAACCATATCTGGCAGATAATGTTGTTCATATGTATTACGATCGTAAAGATGGGTTTGTTTTTGGGACTCCTCTTTTGGTTCCAGTTATTGATGATATTAGAGCGTTAAGAAAAATTGAAGAAAATATAGAGATTCTTATTTATCAACATTTATTTCCTCTTTTCCAATGGAAAGTTGGAACCAAAGAATCTCCAGCTACAGTAACTGAAAAGGGTGAAAGAGAAGTTGATGTAATTAAAGAAGAGATTCAGTATATGCCGTCAGAAGGTGGAATTGTTACTACAGAACGTCACGAAATAACTGCAATTGGTGCAGAAGGTCGAGCACTTAGAGCTGAAGGTTATTTAGGACATTTTAAGAAGAGAGTGTTTGCTGGTCTTGGACATTCTTCTGTAGATTTTGGCGAAGGCGAAACAGTTAATAGATCTACATCAGAGACTCTTTCTCAAAATCTTATTGATTCTGTAAAAGATCTTCAACAAATAATAGAAGTTTTTATTAATGAATATGTTATTAATGAGCTTCTTCTTGAATCTAATTTTAGATTTGATGTTATGGATGCAGAAAATAAGGTTGAACTGAAATTTAAAGAAATTGATCTTGATATGCAAATTAAGAAAGAAAATCATTATGCAGATCAGTTTAGCAAAAATATTATGACACATGCTGAAGCTAGGATTGGGCAGGGTAAAGAACCTATTTTATTGCCGACTCCTGAAGAAATTGATTCAGGTAATGATGGTCCAGATAAGTTTCCAGATTGGTATGCTCTTAAATGGATTATGATTATGAGACCAACTTTGTTAATCCAGTCCCTTGATGAGCCGTACACTAATCTTTCTAAAGCTAGAACAGCTGCTGAGATAGCAAGAAAAGATGAGCTTCAAGTTAAGAAACAAAGACAAATTCCAAAAGGAGTTAAGTCAACAGTAGAAAAGTCTCTTTATATTAAAGATGCTTTTTTGGTACAAAGATATAATAAAACTAAGCAAGATATCGTTGACTACATGAAACAAAAAACAGTATTAGATAAAGAGTTAGTAGCTAAGCTTATTAGAGCTTCTCTTGATCCTGCAATAAATAAATTAATTATTAATCAAGTATCTTCTTATACAAAGGGTTATCTTATTCATAATTCTACCCAAACAGATCAGTTTATAAGAGGCATTACTGCTGCTCGAATGCATTTTAGAAATCGGGCTGAAAAATATGTTAATCGTTTAATCAATGATCTTACAAGGACTATTCTTCGAAATATAAAAGTAGAGAATGATATGAAAGATTCTATCTCTGTTGTTTTGGCTGCTTTTGATTCTTTTGCATATCGAACTCGTTTTATTGAAGATGTTGAGTTTAGAAAGGCTATGAATCTTGGTCAAAGTATTTCACTGAGGGATTTAGGTTTTGCTAAGTTAATTCCTGTTATTGTTGACAAAGCTTGTGATAAATGTCAAAACCACTTAGATATCATTATAGATTCTCGATTAGTAACTATAGAAGATGTTCCTCCTTACCACCCTGGTTGTAAATGTGGTATTAATTCTTTTGTAGGTGATTTGGTTGAAATTGAGAACTCTGTTGAAAAAAAGAAGGATTATGGTAAAAATATAGAAGACAAGAAAGTTTCTAATATGGTTAAATGTCGTCAAAAAATGTTGAGAAATTTAAAAAAGATGCACCCCGAATTAACAGATTCTAGTTTGGATTCTTTAGTAAAAATAATTTGTCAAGAGTCTTTTATAGATGGAATAGAATCTAAAAATAAACTTGAAAGATGTGTTTTAAAAGTTAAAAAATCTCTTAGAAAACAACATCCAGAATGGTCTTTTGATAAAGTTAAGCAAACGGCTTTTAAAGTTTGTAATAGTAGAATAAAAAAATAATTGGGAGAAATAGTAATGGAAGATAATTATCTTCGAATAAGTGATTTGGTTCAGTTTAATTTTTTGAGCCCTGAATTAATTAGAATAAAAGATGATTTTGATAATAAAAAGGGTTGTTTTAAAGTAATTAAAGATGCAGAGCAGACTCAAACAAAAGGTCTTAAAGTCCGTATAGCTGCAACTCATGCAGGGATTATTACCGAAAACAATATGTTTTATTTGCCTGATAAAATGAAAAAAAGCGCTCCAACGTTTCTTCAAGATTTCGGGAAGCCAATTCTAAAACATCATAATGAAACAGAAGATCCTATTGGAAGAGTTGTTGATGTTTTTTATGTTGATACTTCTGGAGTGATTAAAGATACTTATAAAGATTTATCTGTAAAAGATAATACAGGAACAATTTTTACTCTAGATGAAGGTTCGTTGAAAGATTTTTGTAGTGGAAATATGCCATTTGCTATGCAAGTGGAGGTTGTTCGAAAATTTTTTAACAAGCCAATAAAGGATGGTCATTCTCTTCTTGAAGATAAAAGTTATAAAGGATTAGGTCATATTCAATTAATTTGTGATATTACAGATCCTGAGGCTATTCAGAAGTTTCTTGATGGTAGATAT
>SDBV01014019.1_pt1 | contig 10141 bp, 35 predicted proteins | sample 2277081 | NCBI WGS metagenome assembly SDBV01 (sample SAMN10402039, study PRJNA504765) | marine sediment metagenome | isolation source: marine sediment core GS10_PC15, 223 cmbsf | place: Arctic Ocean: Southern Knipovich Ridge | collected 2010 | reverse complement strand
CTTGAGCTTCTTCTCCTGAGCCAGGAACGGGTTGAACTCGTCCTTGTACTGGTTCTGGAGACGCCCCTGGGCCGCGCGCCGGGCCTCGTTGTACTTGCCTCGGCTGGCCATGGACTGCTCCCACTTCTCGAATGCCGCTAGCTTCTCTGGGCTGATCTTCGCCTCGCCTGCCATGATGCACACCTCGATCTTAGGATGAATATATTATACTATAGATTTTGAAGAAAAGCAAGCGTTTTTCGATTGAGTGTTCATTTTTGCTTTTCGTGTCCACATTACACTCAACTCAAAAATGACTACTACTATTTGAATTCTCATGTTTGTGCTTTATAATTGTGTTGTAGATGAGATGAGAAACCTATCTGTGGAGGTGCGCGGATGGACCCGTGGCAGATAGCCCTGACGATAGTTCCAAGTGTGGCGCTTATCCTTATGTGTATCTTTGGTAAGTCCGGAGCGGAGTCGCCGTATTCGTAACTAGTTTGTATGTAACTGTTTCCCACTTGATTTTTTCAAAAAAATGTTGTATAATTATTTGTAGGAGATTGTAAGTCTCCTCTATAGGGATGTGTATGCACAGTCATAAGATAGAAAGTGAGGGACGGCATGAGGATGGGATGCCGTATTTGGTTTGTGAGTGCGGAAGGAAGTTTACCTACGTTGTAGGTATATCGACATCGAGTCCTTGGCAGAGGCATGAGGAGCATGCGAAGAGAGCGGCGAGGCATCCTAGTAATCGGTGATTTGTGTGTAACTGTTTCCCACTTGCTTTTTTCAAAAAAATGTAGTATAATTGTTTATAGAAGATGATGTCATGTCACGTGGGAGGGTGGGATGTCTAGAGCTGATACTATAGAGACTTGGGAGGAGCTTGATGACTACCTAGACGACTTGATGGAAGGTAGAGTTGTCATTGAGCCCATCGAAGTTCGCTACCGAAAGTTCGTCGATTCTAAGCAGTGGAAGTGCGTTGTTTGTCAGGAGAAGAAGCCTGGCAAGCAGATCGAGTCCGTTCTCTCCTTCCTCGATGTAGGCACCATCGCTATATGTAGGCTGTGTAGACCGTCTTGTACTAACAATCATGCAAGACAGTTGATGCTGTTTGGTACGAAGGACTCTTCTCGCATGTATTGGATGATAGGTCCGAACCCTCCTCAAGATAGTTTGAAGGACCCTCCTTCTAAGCCAGAGGAGGCGATTCCTCTTTCGGAAACTGGCATCTCTCCTGAGAGGTATCAGAAGTTCTTGGATGAGAACCAACGTCGAGAAGACTCTCAGAGGCGCCACGATGGTAGTTTTGACCGCAAAGCGGGAGGTCGGGGAAGGAGATAGACATGGCGGATGTGACTATTCGGTTTGGTGAGAAGGAGATGAGTCGTATTCGTGCTCTCAAGTCTCATCTAGGGAGTCATATAACTTCCGGATGGGGCTTATCTGAGGGCAATGATGAGGATGTAGCCTTTGTGTCTGGACTTGTGATGTTCGCTGTCGAGTCATGGGAAGAGGACCTGCAGGAGAAGGCCGTCAAGTGAGTTAGTACTACGCTGGGGGTGGAACCTTTAGGGCCGACCGGCCTGTTTAGGGTAGGGGTAAGGCTGACGAGGGGAAACTTCAGGGATTCTCGCGCCATGTGCCGGCGTGCCCATCAGTAGTACCAGGGCGTCAGACCAGCGTAGTAGAAAGGAGAGTAGATATGTGGCACCGTCTTCTTCAGGCTCTCGGAATTCGTAAGAGGGCTCCTTGGTGTAGTTGTCCGAAAATGACAGGTGGTACCGGACTTAGACATACTGCTGCCTGTCAGGAGAAGCTAAAAGAGTATACCGCAAAGCTGTTCGCTCGATGGGATGAGGATTTTGTTCGTAGGTTAGTTCGGGAGGAATCCGATCAGAGTGATAGTTAGGAGAGCTGGGGGTAAGGTGTGAGATGAGCTTTTTATTGCAGATCGCCTTGATGTCAGCTGCGGTCAAACCCGATAAAGACCTGCTTGAGGTGTTGAGGTCCTATCTCGTTCTACCGCAAGTGCCTTCAAGAGATCAGAGATTGTTTGCTCTAGCTTGCGTTTCAGAGCTTCTGAGAAGACAAGATGATTAGGAGACATACTCTTGGCAGACTTCATTGTTATACCTATGACACAAACTCTTCCTACCCGCCAGGAGTATGTGTGTCTCTTCTGTGGGAAGTCTATTCCTAAGGATAGTGATGATGAGTCGATGTCCATAAAGTTCTTAGAGGACTGGCCATGGTGCTATCCAGTGTGTCGCATATGTCAGAGAGGTTAGATAGGTACAAGAATGCCTTATGCAGATAGGGTACAGAGAAAGTATGAGAACCATCCTGTAACCTGTACTTGTGTTTCTTGTGTTGCAAGTAGGTATAGGAGAGGTAACCTCTTCTTTCGTTGGCACGTTCTCCGCTGGCTGGCTTGTGCTATCTTGCTAGTTGGACTTTTGGGCATTCCTGTCTGGTCGAGAGTGTCTAGCTTTGAGGATACTACCGATGCTTCTGCCTGGCAGGAGGCTCTTCTGTCCTATCCTGAGGATGTTAGAAGTTGGTTGGGAGTAGAGTAGCATGGAGACTTTGTCTGTGGGGCAGCGAATTCGGCACATCAAAGACGGCGATCTTGGGGTTATTGCTGCCGGTCCTGTCTGGGCGGAAGCTGGCGATATTTTGTCGGGTCCGGAGCTTCACACAGTCTTTTGGGGCCAGGATGGGCCCATCTATGTGGTAGAGTTCGATTCGCCCAAATCATATCTTCCTCCAGAGGAGTTAGACGGTAGTCAACTTAGTCCGTCTAGAGCGTGGCTTATGTCTGGTTCTGTCCTTGAAAGGGTAAGGTAAGAAATGGTTGGCCCTCTGACTAAACATGAGAAGGAAGAGTTGGAGCACTTCAGAAACTACTATGCTTGGCGTACTAGGAATAACATATTGTCGAAACTTAGAAGAGGAACTCATCCTCAGTCAAAGTCTTGGAAGTTGCTGTGTCAGGATGTGGATAGGAAGAAGTCACTCTTGGAGGATTTCGTTAGGGGTCTAGTTCAGGAGGATTTGGACCGACAAGTAGCTAATGGGAAATGAAGAAGATCGTATAGCGCAGGATAAGCCAACTCCTTCTACCTCAAATGGAGATAGCTCTCCTATGCCTTTTGAAGTATCCCGTTCCATATATGATTCGTCTCTCCGTCCTTCAGAGACAGATATTACTCCTCGTGTGTTCGAGGTGACTCAAACTCAGGAGGAGAAGTATCTATCTCTTCTGTCCGAAGGGAATAAGCCTTACCGGTATCAGATGGAAGATGTACAGGCTCTTCGTAGCATTTATGAGGAGCGAGGTTATGTCTGGAATCTGTCTGAGATGGGTGTAGGCAAGACATTAGAGGCGCTTCTTTTTGTAGAGTCTTTAGACCCTCCTGCCAAATCTGTGCTGGTGATCTGTCCGAGCTCGTTGAAATATGAGTGGGCAGCGCAAGCGAAAGCGTGGATAGGCGAAGAAGTAGCGATTGCTGGTGACAAGCCTTGGAATAGATTTGACTCTTGGTTCCGCCATGTGAAGAGTGGAGCTGCTCCTCCTAAGTATTATGTCGTGCATTACGAAGCCTTGCGTAAGGCAGATTATCTGGAGATAATGAACCTTCTCGAGTTTGATTTCGTGATATGGGATGAGGCTCATAGGCTTCGTAATGTCGCGACAAAGCAGTTCGAGGGAGCTCAAGGCTTGTTCTCCTCTAGAGGACACATGTTCATGACGGGTTCGCCTGTTGTGAACTCTCCTGTAGACATTTATGCGATGCTGGCTCTTTCGGAGCCTGACGTACATGATTACCGAGAGTTTCTGGCTATGTATACCTTCGGCTATCATGGTCAGTGGGGTTATAAGGTGCTCGGAACTCGTAACGCCGCAATGCTTCGTAAAGAGGTTAATGAGCGTGCTATTCGCAGGACGAAGTCTGAGGTGCTGTCGGAGCTTCCGGAGAAGACGTATCATGAGATTCCTGTTGTAATGGGTGATATGCAGAGGAAGGCTTATGATACGATGGAGAAGCAGTTCTTCGCCTTGCTAGACTCTGGAGAGCCTTTGTATGCTCCCAGTGCGATGGCGCAGCTTATGAGACTTCGGCAGATAACTTCCGACCCGAGGATATTGGGAATAGACTCTCCTTCCGTGAAGTCGGAGGCTGTTCTCGACATACTTGAGGATACTTCTCAGAAGCTTGTCGTGTTCTCAATCTTTGAAAGATACATCTCACAGCTTGCTGAGGACCTTCGGAAAGCAGGAATCACTTTCGTCCGTATTACGGGACAAGAGGCTCCGAAGGAACGTCAACAGTCTGTGATGGACTTCCAAACTAATGAGAACATACAGGTCTGTTTGGGTACTATCCACGCTATGGGGCAGGGTATAACCCTAACTGCGGCGTCAACCGTTGTTCTGATTGACCGGTGGTGGGCACCAGCAATAAATGAACAGGCCATCGATAGAATACATCGAATTGGCCAACATTGGCCTGTAGAGGCCATTTCCTTAGTAGCGGAGAATACTATAGATAGGCACGTTGAAGAGGTTCTGAAGCGAAAGAAGGGAATGGCTAGGGACGTCGATGTTGCCAAAGAGGCGATAGAGGGTAGAAGAAGGGAGTTGGGGTGGTAATGGAAATTCCTCTTAGTTTGTATCCTGAGAGTTGGCAAGCCTGGGCTGCAGGTTCTATCTACATAATCTTACTTGTTCTAGGGACTTGGTTTTTCTATAGGCGTGCGTAGACTGAGAGGTGAGAGTATGAATAAGTATGAGGTCACGGGACAGGTGCATGTTAATGAACTACTTCCTAGAAAGAGGGTATTCCTTGCTAAGGATTACAAGGAAGCCATAGTGAAGGCGAGGAAGTGGTGGCTTAGAAGCTTTCCTCACTCTAGCATTGTAGTGGAGGGTGTTGAGGAGGTGTCGTGATGACTGGGTTTAGAAGTTTCTGGTGGTGGACATTTGAGCTATGGCGCTCCCTATTGCACCTTGTAGGGTTCCATAGAATCTGTTGGGAGGATTGTATTTGGGCTCCTGACTCTAGGGACTTTAGGGAGTTTCTGAGAAAGAAGTATCCCCCTATTTGGGAGGACTATGCTGGGTGGAAGAAGAGGGAGGGGTAAGTGATGGGCATGACTCTGAACGAGATAGGCTTGCATGGGAGGACTGCTCTGGAGCAAAGAGCTGATAGTAAGGCCTTTGAGCTGGGGGCCCAGAGGATATCTGGGGGTATAAATTGGATTTGGGCTGTAGGATTCTCTACTGAGGGAGCGGCAAAGGAGTTTGTTCTGTGGTTGGAGGGTGAGTCTCTTGAGCACAGGGGAGTCTATCCTAATTTGCCTAGAGATGAATACCCTGGTTGGGCAGTCAGGTATAGGAGTTAGGGGTAGGAGGATACTTGTGGCAATGACTAGGGACGAGGCTAAGGCCGTTCTTGCAGATGACTCTGTAAGATGGTACAATCGTACAGGTCTTTGGGGAGGAGCTCGTTGGAAGTGACCTGGTATGTCGCTCGCGCAGTCGCGTGGGGTGAAGCTTGAGTGGAGTAGGGTTAGTAGGAGTGTTGTGTGTCCTGGTGGGTGGGTTGAGGCAGTTCGTGCCTTGGAGGATGTTGCTGAGGTTTGTGGTTTTACTCCCTTCAGTGGTTATGTCGAGGCGCAAACTAAGAAACTGACTGCAGAGGCTACCCGAAAGGCTATGGAGAGGTTTGCAAATGGAACTGCCGAGGAGTAGAAGTCAGCAGCGTCGTCTTGCTATCCAAGGCGTGCATGTGCACGACTATGAGGTTTCGAAGGCTTGTGGAGTTATGGTCTGCAATAAGTGTGGAGACCACCAGGGATTGGCTCGTTGTTTCTGTGGGTGGTCCTCTTCTGGAGGGGATGGATACCAGGAGCTGATTGAGATGGGCGAGCAGATTGAGGAGGATTGATGGCACTGACTAGGAAGGAAGCAACTCAAATTCTGGAGTCTGAGGATGTTCGCTGGTGCAATCCTCTTATGATGTGGAGTGGTGAGGATTGGTTCTGACCTGCAGCTAAACTCATGCAGTTGCGTGGGGAAGTTGTGACCGATATACTCTACTCTGATTTGAATACCTGTTTGAGGGATGTATCTGAAGCTTGCGGCTTCAGTGACAGTGCCTTATACGTCCAAGCTCAGAGGACTATTGAGGGTGGGGAGAATACTCGAAAGGCTATGGAGGAGTACTCCATGGGTAGTTGGGAGGTATAAATGTATCCTTGTGGCTCTTGTTCTGATGTGTATGAGACTCAGCTTGAGGTTGAGTGGCATAGGCATGAGTGCCAGTACTACCAGATGGATTTAGTAGAGATGAAGCTGGATGCTGAGGATTACGAGCTTTGGAGGATTCAGAGTAACCTCTTTAATGGGCTGAGGAAGTAAAGTGAAGATTACAATTACTAGCAATAGAGGGACCGTGATAGACATCATCAAGGAGGACGAGATCGGGGATCTAGAGAAGCCTCTACCTCAAGCAGCCTTGATGGAGTCTATCAAGGAAGCTCTTAAGTTCGACCGTGAGAATCCAAGGTGGTAGGAGTAGGTTATGGATGCTGCGCATGCTAGGGCTACCTCCGGGATAATCCTTAGGCAGATGACTAAGGAGATGGCTGAAGGAGAGGACGACCCTAGATTAGAAATTGCTGAGGTAGCTCAGAGCGTCTTCCTTCTATATGCTTATCAGGTGGGGCTTCAAGTCGCACTGGCGGCTCCTGAGTATGCCGAAGTTTTAATGAACTCTGATGAGGGAAAGGCCTTTATAGAGGAGCAGGCCCAGACTCTTCTGCAATGCTGTCCCGTAACTAGTGAAGAGAAGCTGGGAGGCTAGTAATGAAGATCACGGTCTGCCCTAACTGTAGTAGGATAGTTGATCGTCAAGAGGTAGAGAGCCTTAATGAGTATAGGACCTTAGTTAATGAGGAGAGATGTGCCCAATGCCTTGCTGCTCCTGAGACTGCCGAGCAGAAGTTATTGGATGCAATCTTTGCTCCTTCGTATGTGAGGATTAGTGTAGCTGATGAGTACCTGAATGGTAGGTAGATGACAGCGAGTGAGATACTGGTAGGTGACATAAGACAGGCCAGAGCTACTCTTGTTGCCTTGAGGGACCATTCCTTAGGGATAGGGGCAATGGAGAGTGCAGTTCTTTTGTCCCATGTTATTCAGCTCCTTTATAGGCTTATAGAGGAGTCAGATAGAGAGTTTGAGAAGGAGATGGAGGGGAAGTAATGCCTAGGCACCCTAGGGCTAATTGTCCTAAGTGTGGTAGGACTGTGGCATTGAGGAAGGACAGGAGGTTCCACATTCATTATGGTCTAGGAAGGAAGTATCCCGATGACTTCGTTCCTTGTTCAATGAGTGGGAGGGAGGATAAGGGAAATGATGACTCCTGAGCAGGCCTTCTCTGAAGGTGCTAAGCGGATGCAGGCACATATTGTAGTCTGGTTGACTGCTCATGGGCAAATGGGTATTGCTCCTATGATTCTTGGATTGCCAGTTCCTCCTTATGCTGAGCCTGAGAATATGGAGCTCTGATGGAAGGTGTACTGTTGCTACTGCCCGTCGTGAGGATAGCTCTAGTGGTGATGACTCTTATCTTCTTTCTCTTGACCTGGATGGGACCTAGCAATGGATAGGGTAGAGGGCATCATAGATGCCTACATGGAGCATTATAAGGTTAGATTGGAGGTGTTGTGGTGAGTAAGGATGCTCTGGGGATATGGGAACTTGTAGGCCTGGGGCGAACTGGAGAGGCATTTGCCCTAATGAGTGTAGAGTACTCTGCCCTGCAGGAAGAGAACAGGTGGTTGTGGGCACAGGTACTTCGCATAGCAGGACTTCCTACTGGGAGGGAGTTAGCTATGGCAGTTATTAGTCCTCAAGGACTGCCCTAGGCTAGTAGGGAAGGAGAAAAGTAATGGATGTTTTTGACATTCTTGATGTTACTAGGTCTGGGGCTATAGGGATGCAGCAGGATATAGTCAAGGCTCTTACGAGTGCGAATATGCCTGAGGCCGCCTATGAGGCTTCGCAGGTTATTCTACCTCCTACTGGTAAGGAGATGAGGGAGAAGATTGGTGGATAGAGAGGAGTTTGTCTGACATGAATGCTATTGAGCGCCTACGGCAGCGATTTACTCCATGCCACGTAGAAACGTTTGCGCATCCTAGTGGCGACAAGTGGTGCCAGATATGGATGGGCACCGTTTTGGTAGCCGAGGTCGGTAAGTTAGGCGTAGATTGTGACGCAGAGGCAAAGGCAGCCCTTATCGTAGATAGCATGAATCGCATTGAAGCTGTGGAGCGAGAGCGTGACCGCCTGGAAGCCTACACCCGAGAGCTTATAACGGCGTCTGATACTACGGCTGCCTACATAGAGGCTCAGATTGAGGCTGGCACGCTCTTTAGTAACCTCAACTACCCTAGAGGTTCCTCTACAAGCGCAGGGGACCATGCAAAGCAGCTGCGTGACCTGCTGAGCCGTAAGAAGGAGGTAGGGCTATGAGAGCGAGAAAAGTTCGTGAGAAGGTTATGCTAGTAGAGGAAGTAGATGTGGGAAAGCTCTGAGGGGCTGGAGATATAGATGAGAGTTAATGTCTACGCAGCTGAGATCACTAGAAGGATTGAGATAGTCGAGACGTACTCTGATAGCACTGGTGCTACGTTTAAGGGAGTAAGGTTCTACCTGGATTCGCCAGAGTCGCTCAAGCCTCCTACTCATCCAGATGATGATTCCAGTGCTGTAACTTTCTGGGTGAAAAGTCGAGGCAGAGGCTATGTGATAGGTGAGGAAGCCGAACTGGTTAAGATCTTTGAGGAGGCAGTTCGACTTTTGAATGCTATTGGCGTTCCCAGAAGGGTAGGGTAGGTGAGATAGTGTTTCATACTAGAGCATATGCTTTTGCTCGTGCCTTTGGCGACTTAAAGGATAGGGCTAGCGGTAAGGCTCCTTATGTGGGCCTAGAGCCTGCCGTTCTTATGCATAGCATCTGTGGTGTGTGTAAGGAACCTTTGGTTCAGTTGCTCTACTCAAAGGAAGGTGGGCTAAGGCGATACCTCCTTTGCGTAGTGTGTGAAACTGGGCACCTTTTCGATACTGAAATAGTTTTCATCCCTAAGGTGGCGTGAGTGAGCGCTAAGAGGTATCCTTCAGGTCTCTACTTCGACTGGCCCACTCACATCAAGGACTGGTTGTATAGGCATGATCGTAGTATACAGTAGCTAGCTAGGCAGGCTGGTGTAAACCACACATCTGTCTCCTATATGCTTAGCCACGATGATTACAGAAACAACGACGTAAGGCCGAGGGCTATTATGCGCCTCTTGGTTGCTGTGCCGGAAATTCTCAACAAGGAGCGTGTGAAATAAGTGTGGGTTCTCAAAGGAAGGTTCATTTAGTAATTCCTCTCAGAGGGCTTGTATGTGGAGTCCTTTCTGTTAGAGATGCGAAGGTAGCAAAGGGTCTTCAGCGGAAATCCTCAATGTCAATATTGATGACCGTTAAACAAGAAGAGGTAACGTGCCGTCAGTGCTTGATTTTGTCAGAAGGTAGGAGGTAGAGAAGTCGTGATAAGGGAGAAGCTTAGGTGGTTTGCTGCAGGATATGCTCTCGGCTGTTGGGTGATTGGGCTTTACTTCCTTAGGAAAGAGTCTTTATGAGGAAGATACGGCTTAGGATTACTCAGAGGGATATTGACAATGGTAGAAGGATGAGTGTTGGTTTTTGTCCTATCGCTCTCTCTCTAAAGCGGAGAGGCTTTCATGAAGCTGGAGTAGGTGGGAATATATGGTTTCCAGCCTCTTCTAGGGAATGTTTTCCTCTTTCCGTACAAGCCATGAATTTTGTGGACGACTTTGATAACAGACTTAAAGTTAAGCCTCTCTGGCTTACTCTGGAGTACAGATAGTCCCTACTTGGGTTGTGGCATCGAGCGTAGAAAGGTAGTGAGGAGTAAAGAATATGAAGGCCATAGTCCGCGTGTCCCATACTGAGGTATTCCCTACTGACGATGAGGCCAAGGAGGTATGTGGCGTAGGAACAGGTCCTAACTGTTGCATCCTCCTGACTATGAGTTCAGGTCCTAACTACACCGGCTGGGAGTGTCACTAC
>SDBV01014018.1_pt1 | contig 10143 bp, 8 predicted proteins | sample 2277081 | NCBI WGS metagenome assembly SDBV01 (sample SAMN10402039, study PRJNA504765) | marine sediment metagenome | isolation source: marine sediment core GS10_PC15, 223 cmbsf | place: Arctic Ocean: Southern Knipovich Ridge | collected 2010 | reverse complement strand
AGGACAAGCCCAGTACACTGTCTTCACCATCGGCGTTCCTCTTAATATCTACGCATTCCACCGCTCCACTAAGAGTTCCATGTACCCCTACTTGCCTCAAGAAATCCAGTTTGCCCCGCAGTTGGCCGCTTGAGCCGGGGGATTTCACAGGACACTTGAACTTCCGCCTACGCGCGCTTTAAGCCCAGGTATTCCGAACAACGCTTGCCACCTTCGTATTACCGCGGCTGCTGGCACGAAGTTAGCCGCAGCTTCGTCTGGGGCTGAAAGTATCATCTTCGGTCAGGTCGTTGTCGCAGGAATAAGCCGCCCACGCCTAAGAGCAAGAGTGTTGCCGGTTCGGGGATGATGGTGAAGGTAATGTGATCGATCACTTTGTAAGGTATAAACGTATCCCAATACGTATCAGTCAATTGAATGTCAAATGCTGAATCATCGCCCCATGTGCCCGAGACGCTATTTGCTGCTTCATCAAAATACCAATCTTTACAGATTATTTCCAAATGAATTTCACTGCCCAGAGGTACGCCTTGCGTGTTCCTGATGCGACCGATCTGACCACCATACAAAACAGTGACAGAATTATCCATAACGTAAATGCCGCCAACTTCACCACTAAATACGTTCAGAGTACTATTGTCGTGCACTTGAATGTTACTGGTGTGGCCGCCATAAACAGTAATACTCCCGGTATCGAACAGAATGGCTCTACCGACCCCACCGACTTTCCATTCATAAGGAGAGGAGTCTTGAATTTCGATATAGCTTTCTCCGTACGCTCGAACATCTATTACGCCGCCTCCTTCTATCAACAGGCTTTGATCAGTGAGGTTAAGGTAGTCATGGATATACGTATCTGAAATCACATAGTCAAAAGCAGCTACAGCCGAGGATGCGCCCAGGCATATTGAAACAAAACATAGAAACAATCTTCTCATGGTTTCTCGTCCGTTCTCCAGCAATAAGAAAAGCCTGCTAACCTTACACGGGAAACCTTTCAAAATCCCCTATCTCTTTCTACGCATGAGCAGACCCCCGATACTGATCAGCAGTAAAGATGCCGGTTCGGGGATGATGGTGAATTTGATGTTATCAATCACCGGGTCGTAACCGGCCTGATCAAGGAGGTTGATGCTGAAAATGTCGTACTCGCCGTTATTGTCGTTGTCGACATTCCAAATACCCGTAATGAAATTCGGATTGCTGTCGTCGTACTCCCGGACGATAATCTCAATATGCGGAATGTAGTTCTGGTTGGGACTCAAGACATATTGATAGCTGCTGATATAATCAATCCGACCGCCTTGAATAACGGCAGACGAGTTGTCCCAGAAAGTTATGTCCCCTGTTTCGCCACCATAGTAGTTCATGGAACTACTGTCATTCAGTCTCATTCCCCATACACCCCCAACATCCATCTGCAATGGCGGCGTTGTTTCTCGTAGCTCAACATAACTGGAGCCATATGCGCGAATTGATAAAGCCCCAGCACCTGTGACCAACAGAGATTCACTGTTTAGGGTTACGGTGCCATGTTCATAAGTGTCGGAAATAACGTGGTCAAATGCCCCAAACGATACGGATGCACAAACACAGATCGCCATGAAATAATGAGTTGCTCTTTTCATTCTATATCCTTTCCGGCTTTGCCTTTATTATACAAAAACTGACGATCATTTTCAAGTCCTATTTTACATTAATGCTATCATCTGACATTTCCCATTTAATCGCCTAAAGAACATAATTCAGTCTTTCCGACATCAATAATCTTACCAAAATCACCTTGAACTGACAAGGATTTTCGTTTCCGAGGCAGTTTTATCGCAAATTTGCAGGAATACATGGTTTTTTATGCCCCACCTTTCTGCTAATACCTACTTTTGCACAGACCGCAACTGCTCTGATCCTCATAAATCCAAGTTTTCCAGCAATTCTTATCATTAACCATATCCAATGGGTACAGGCTTCAATCGATGGATACGTTCAAGGATTTCCTGGAACAATCTTTTTGAAATCATCACCTCCGCCATCTGAAAGGTTACATATCGAGCGTGCTTGACAACTTTAGCTCCGATCTTAATCAAATTAACTCTGAGTGTTCGCAGTGACCATTGCTTTACTCTCTTTGGTAGAGCCAAACGTCTCAGGAAATTGCCGAGGTTATAAGCCAGGGCAAATAGTTGGAGCCGAACCTGATTATCAACGAAATCATGACACGAAAGCCGTGTCCAGTTTAAGGCGTATTTACCTTCCTTGATCCATTGCTCTGCTGTGCCACGCTTGTTGTAGAACTTTATCACATTGCTGTGTTTCCAGCGGAGATTTGTAACAATGAATCCTATTCTTGGAAAAAGTTCTCCCGCATGCCATTCAATTTTAGCAACCACTCTGCGAGCTATCTGCCAGCTTGCTGCCTGATACCGAAAACTGTGATACTTCACAAAGGGCTTCTTCGGTGGACGGCCTACAGGTCGAGTCAGTAAATGCTCAATCTTGCCATGGAGTATATTATTACCTTTCAGCCGTATTGCATAGAAGTAATCTTCGGATTCAAGAAAACGATAAATCCCAGGATCTGCAAAGCCAGCATCACCACGGAAGAACCGCGGAATGTCAGAGGATCGGTAACGAGCAATGATGGGTTCCAAAACGCTCTGCCAGTTATCGGCACTATGAACATTTCCATTGCGAAGAAAAGCTCGCTCCAAATCGCCAAACTGATTGAAACAAAACAACGAGTGATAACAGGTGCATTGAAAATATCCATTGTAAGCAGTGCCTTCTTGATTGCCATAGGTCGGGCTGACAGAACTGTCCATATCAAGGATAATCTGCTTGAGTGATTTACGCTGGTGTACTCTATCAACCCATTGACCTGACAGATTCATCAATAGCTCCATATTCTTTGGCTGGGTCAGTATCTCTGTTTCAAATCTAGCCATCAAGCTTGTCGAAGCTGCTGTTCGTTCTTTGGCTCTGCCACCTACAACATTACGCATAGCAGGATCAACGCTCATACGCTCTGCATCATTAGTATCATCGTACCCAGCCAACCGACTGTAAACAGATTGACGCAGCAGTGCTAAAAGCCCATGCTGGGTATTCTTACCTGTTCGACTATCAGTAAGTTCTGATTCTATCATTGTCGTCAATCCGAGGACTTCATCTAACTCTCGATACGCTAATAAACCTGCATCACTGGTAACCTTGGCTCCATGAAATTCGACCTTCAGTTTTCGGTCAAAATCGAGCCTAAGAGCATCCCTGCTTCTTTCACCCATTAGGTTCTCCAAATCAGAACAGTAAAACTGGCTTGAACGGTCTCCATAAGCTCTATACTATCAAAATTCAGTTCGTTTGTCACGGTTTACTTGGGAAATGCGGGATGAACCAACATCGTTGGCATCATGATTCGGATTTCCCATGTCTATGCACGGAGAATCATACGCCAGATGAACATTCAAAAGTACGTTCGGATCGGTCGAATACTCATACGCAAAACCCGGCTCGACGCTGATATTCGAGTTCACGTCATTGCAGTCTTCAATACAGCAAAAATACGCGAAACTATCTTGATCAAATCCCGCTACTTGCTCGCCGCCATCATTGTTGTACCACAGGATGCAGTTCTGAATATCCGGATAGTCACGCTCCCACAAATTCGGCTCGTTATCCGCAAAGGAAATCCCCTCTCTGCCGTTGTATGCTATGGTGTCATTTAGCAGAATCGGAATGTCTGTGGGCATACTGATACGGATTCCGGATCGTCCGGTTCCAAACAGACCATTCACACAGATAACACTATTCACAATTGTCAGAGTTGAACTCTCAGAGAATAGACCGTATCCGTCGTTTTCGAGCAACTCACTGTTTTCAATCACAAGGCTCCAACCTTCGCCTGTGTGATACACTCCATCTAAACTGCTCTGGCTAACCCTGCACCATTCAATAAGAACATCACCATCAACGGCGAAAACGCCGTATTTCTTATTATCCGCAATCTCACAATTGGCTAACGCAAAAGAGACATCCTCGCCGTATATGCCGTACTCGGAACTCTCCTCAACAACAAAACCGTCCAGGCGCGTATTATCGCCCATCATGACAACCGTCTCATTGCGCACGATATGTTCGTTTTCATCCAGGCCGATGTAACCGGTCAGAACGGTTTGGTACTTGTCGGCATTGCGTTCCGTCCAGTCGCTTCCTCCGCTCTTGAACCCGCCGTAGACAGAAGCGCCGGCCGGGAGCATGAACGTGTTCATCACATAATCGCCCGGACTGTAAACCCCCTGCGCAACAAGAATCGTATAAGGCCCGACATCACACGCCCCCTCCGTTGCTCTTGCAATGGCTCTTTGCAGGTCGGTATAGGCGTGCTGCCAGTTTGTGCCGTTGTTGTACCCGGTCGCCGTCTGGTCCACATAGATAATATTCGGATCGACCGTATCCCAGCAGCATATTTGTGTCTCCTCCGATGCCCATCCTATGACAGCACCCTCTGCCGTCAGCGTGGCCACGTTCCTGAGTTTCATCCCCGGCTCGGCCCATTCGTTGACCTCCACCGTAAGCGTAACCGAGTTGGCGTCATCGGGGCCAATATCGCCAATCTCCCATGTATAGCTATGCGTATTCGGATCGTAAGCCGGGTCCGGCGGAATCGGATTGAAGAAGTCGTTCGGGTCCATTACCCAGTCGCCGCCCGGATATGTCACTCCCAGCGGCAAATAATCGATAATCACCGCATCGTAAAACGTCAACTCACTCGGATTCTCCCATTCGATCGTATAAGTTATCTCTTCCCCGGGCGAGCGACACTCCACGTCATTGACGTCATCCCATTTCTCGAAATCAACTCCGTACGGACTGACAGGCGTAGCGATAGTCACAACGAACTCGCCATCGTCACCAGCGCCCAACTCGAACTCCCGAAACCCGTCCCCCCACTCTTCAAACGTGTTATGATAAGACGTGCTCCAGTTGCTCATGTCATCCGGCGTCAATCCGTAGAAGATACCGCTGTCCAGACCCTCCTGCGTAAAACGGGAAATCTCCGCCCCCGTCCGGTCCGTGGCGACAATCCCCCACGACTCCGGCAGCCAACCGAAAACAACTGTCGGATCGGCGCAAACGATTAACCCCGTACCCCCGCCCTCCAGAACGTATTCGATCTCCTGAATAAAAAAAGGCAGCGCGGCATACTCATCGTCGGCTTGCATCACATGAAAATCCGTATCGTGCCCCGACAATATAACCCGCCCCGTAATACCCTGCTCGATGACCTGTGTTATCAGCCCGTCTTTCATGTTCTCATCGCGGCTGGCATCCCATCCGACAATCAGAATATGGTGATTAGCCAGAAGATTCGCCGTCACAGGATTGTTCCTGTCGCAGACCGTTAAGTTGCTCGGACCAACCTCGATCTTCGCCATGGCCGCCAGAAGCTCGTTCTCACTGCTCGGGCTTTCATACACAAGGAAGTTATAGTCGTTAGGATCAAAAGGTAACGCCGGCCCATCCCCCATGTTGGGCGGAGGAGGACTTTGATTTCCGTGAGGCGACCACGCCTCTGAAGAGCCGCAAACCAGAAGAAACACCGCAATCGCCACACACAAAACAATTGAATACCGCATCCTTTTCTCCTTTCCAAGAACACATGGCCTCTCTCACGCGCCTTATGGCGTCCTTACGATGGTGGGGCTCGGTCCGAAGAAGTTTGCCCCTCCGGCTGGCGAACAAGCGATAGCCTGTGCTCAGTGAAAAGCCCATGATGTCCTAAGTTTATCTTCTATTAGGGGAAGCGTCAACCACTAAATCCCCGGCAAGGCCGGAAAAAAAGGCAATTTCCATGTTTTTGTAATAATAGGCCCTTGTGACGGCTAAATGTTGGTGCGAAAAATTGGATTTTTTGAATTTTATTTGGTTCGTAGTGCGTCGAACGGCATTGCCTGGCGTTGTATGTCGCCGGAAAGAGGCTGTAAGTGCTGCACTGTGAGGGTGTCAATCAGTCTCGTATAATCCCGTAACGCCGTCCTGCATATCTTCAAAGCTGATGTCGGAGCAACATCGGTCCCAGATTGCCACAGAATCTGAAAACAGGCCCGTGACGGGGGAGGTTTTGAAAGAAAAGCAAAAACTCGATGCTGGGGCAAGGGTAGCTTAATTTCAAACGCTAAAAGTGCCCCTCTGGGCCTATTTGCCCGCCAGAGTGCCACTTCTGTGAGGCAGGCAAGACAGTGGGAGGGCATTGATTGCACCTGTGCCTCGGCGTAAAGCATACCCCCGGCACGATCACCGGGGGATGTCGTGGTACAGTTACAGGCCCGAAAAATAGTCGGTGCGTTCGGTCCCGTCCGGGATAACATGGGCATAAGTCGTCGTCGTCGCCAAATTGCTATGACCGAGAATCTTCATCACCTGAACCGGGGGCATACCGTTATGCAGTAGGATGGTCGCGCAGGTGTGTCTGCCGGTGTGGATATGAATGGTCGATACGCGGTCCGCACCCAAACATCGGCAGGCGGTTTTATATCTCTGATACAAGCTCACACGGGACAATGGCTGTCCGGGTCCCTTGCGGGTCCTGATGGCACTGTTGGGTCCTGAGTCGCCGATGAAGCCTTCGGAGTCGGCAGGGCAAGTCGTAACACCTCCTTTAGCGACAGAACATACAAAGGGTGTTTTGCTGTCGGCCCCCATCGCCAACCTTTCGGCTTTCCATGCCCTGATCTGCTCAAGGGCGGTCGCGTCGATAGACAGTGGGACCCTGCGGCTCTTTTTGCGTTTCGTGATTGCTTTCCGTAAATTGATGAACGGTTGCTGCAGATCGCACTTGACATCGGATAGTCGCAGTTGCCGAATCTCACTACATCTCAAGCCGTAACAGGTCGCCAGCAGGAAGATCACCCGGTTTTGGCGGGTGTTCAGACTCCGGGGGGCTTTCCGGTTCAGGTCCTGCCAAACGGCCCGTATCTCGTCGGGCAGTAGGATTTTGCTTACATCGATAACCATAGTCTGATTCCTTTAATTAAGATAACATGTTTCCTGATTCGATTTCCTGGAACATCATACGGCAATTATTCTTGCACTTTTGAGCCAGTCTAACATACGATTCGACCGGCTTTCCGTTAAGATTCTCCGTGGCAGCAATCCGCCGGCAGTGTTCGCCAAAGGCCTTGGCAAGGCCCTGGTTTGTCAATTCGATATTGATGCACCTGGACAATAGGGGTGAAGCGTCGATAGAATCCTCAAACAACGCCTCTTGACCCGCCCTGGTCGTTGTGAAGACGAAGCAGACATAATCAGGCAAACGTTCACAAAGGCCCAACAAACGCCGTATAGACGCCTTGCGCAAGCCGTGGCTTTCGTTGACGATATAGGCCTTGCCGCCCTTACCGAAAGCTCTGTACTGCATATCGGATTCGATCTTATCCAGGGCCGACACTGTGATCTGATCTGCGCAATCGAATTCCTGGACGTATAGATCATCGGCGATACTGGCGGCAATTATCCTGGCCAGGGTAGTTTTGCCCGAACCGGATATGCCGCTTATCCAAAAGCAGCGCCCCCCGACGCCGCTCTGGATAAACCTTGCGATAGTTTTGACTGCCTTGCCTTGGCCGACGACTTGGTCGAGTCGTTTCGGTCGGTATTTTTCGTATAGCTGCATCACGCCACCTCCTTCGTCTGTGAGACGTGAAAAACAGTGGTCATACGCGGACGGCTGGACGTTTTGACTTTGACTTCACCGGTTTCAGCGTCTTTTTCCTTTGAATCCATCGGGACGAAAGTACAAATCTTAACACCGTGTTCGCCCTTTTTGACTTGACGCCCGAGCGCCCGCCACGCGTTATAGGTGAAAATGTTTTCCCGCGGTCGAATCTCATCTTCAGGAATTCCACGCGCAAGAAATCCTTCAAAGATGGTCGGGTAGTTTGACAAGCTGCGATTGTTAATCGCCCGGGACAGTGCTTCGGCTTGCCTGTTGTTGACCTCTGTCCGATTCTCTGTTACTGTGTTCATAATCATACTCCTTTGCAGTATGGTTCACGGTCGGGGGCGCTCTAACGCCGCCCGGCCATATCAAGATCACCCTGACAATCAGGATGATTCTATTCACTTGTAAAATTCAACAACGTTTTAACGAAAACTTAAACAATACTCATAATATACACCAGGGCGGGTCAAAGTCAACACGAAAACTTAAACAAATTCCATATTTTGTAAAGTTTTTCGTAAAACCAGGGTATATCGGCGAATATCAGGGGTCGCGTATGAAAAAAGATTCTCGGCCTGGGTCGTATCGTCCGGGGTGCGGCGCAGATCACCGCGGACTTCCCCGGTCCGGATAGAGTTTGCAGGTCCAGCCGATACGCCTGATAACAGGACGGGGGGAAAGTCTGCAAGTCCGGGCATATCAGGGGTCGGGCACGTCCGGCAGGTCTGCATGCGGTTTACACGCGGTTTGCACCCGGCTTACAAGAAGTGATCAGGGGGGTCGGCGAATCAGGCGCGATGCAAACTGCCTGTAAACCGCGTGTAAACCAAGGGCAAACCTGATGTAAACAGGACATATCAGGCAGCACGAACAGCACAAAAAGGGCGCAAAAACACCCCCCACGGCCTCAAAAGAGGCATGACCCCCAAGCCCCCACCCGTCGCGCGAGTCATTATCTGCCCCGGCGCATAAGTCGTTTTTACGAATTCTGGACAAGCCAGTACCCCATGCATGCGCCAAGGCGAAAACCTTTGGAGTCCCGAAAAATAGGGTGGTGTAAGGATGTATCAGAGAATAGAAACGCTTACTTACAAGAGTTGATTGAAAATATTTTTTCTGTTCTGTCATCAATTCTGGACAAGACCTATCTTGAGAGTATATCTTGCAGCCCTTTTTCTAAAGACCACACGCGCCAAGGGGGGGTGTTTGCATGGTGGGCTATTAGGAATCTCCTGGCTCTTCAGAGACGATTTGGGTTCACCGCCGGCGCAGAAGTTCCTTGAGTGATGGGGGGAGGGGGGTTTCTGACAATGGGACTCCTACCTGTATATGCCCTCCCACAAATTTGCAGCAGTTTTTGAATTCTCTACGCAAACAGTCTGCTTCGTTGGACCCCTATTGGCGAATCAGCCTTGAGAGTCTGGCTCAGGTGTTTCTTCACTTTCTGATTGAATGTCCAAATTAATCTGTTCAATGGCAAGCCCTCTATTTTGCCGCAGAATCTCTTAACTGCCCATCGTGGGGGGTTTGCGAATCTTGATATTGACACGGAGACGGTTCTCGTAGAGTATCGCGATATTTGAGCGGTTCTTTCGGTCAACTGCTGCGTTACTTGCCTCGTCCGTGATCCGCGACGTACCTCAGTACGCCTGTGGTGCAGGGCAAGGCAAAAACCGTGCATTTGAGCCGGAATTCCGCGCTCAAACTAAAATGGTAGGGTGAAAAGCTTCGCGCTGGATTTGGTTCCTGATGGTGATGCATTTACCTGTGAGTGCCTTGAAACGGTACCGCGTTCTTCTGTGGGATAAGATCGCCGTAAAACCTTGAGGATTAACGACATAAGGCCCTGGCAATTGAAACACCCGAAAAAACCTGGAAAAAAGCGCACGACGTTTTTGCTGTTTTCCTGCACTTAACAGGTAGACAGTGTCTTGCTTGAGCTATGACTGCATTGATGTGGCTGGGACGGCAACAACAGGTTGGTACTGTTTTGATAGATGTTGCTCAGGTTTTTCTTGGGAAAAAGTCAATTTTTTTCTGAGGTGTGCCGGCAATGTTGGAGGCTGTAAGTCTTACATGGACAACCATTTAAGGGTTTTGCGTATGGGCCCATAGGAGATTTTCCCAAAGAAAAGAAGTGCTGTTTTTATAGAAATCTCTTGACAACCTTGTTGTTGTCGTGTAGAGGACTTAATAATTGGATATCTCCATTGCCTGCCAGGCAACCTGGAATACACACGGATGTTCACATCTAAGCGGCGGGGTGGAGGAGGAATTGGCAGGGTATGCTCTTGTGAGAGGGAGAACAGGCTATGACAATGGTGGTCATGCAAGCCAGCGGAACCGGCATCAGGACTATCCTCATTTCGATGATTCTTAAACCCTTCTTGTATGTTGTGGCGGTTATGTCTGGTGCGCAAACAGCA
>SDBV01014017.1_pt1 | contig 10143 bp, 14 predicted proteins | sample 2277081 | NCBI WGS metagenome assembly SDBV01 (sample SAMN10402039, study PRJNA504765) | marine sediment metagenome | isolation source: marine sediment core GS10_PC15, 223 cmbsf | place: Arctic Ocean: Southern Knipovich Ridge | collected 2010 | reverse complement strand
TAATTGACCGGGATTCAATTGAAGATTACTTTAAGAATCAGCACGTTGAACCGGGCGAAGACTACATTACCGCCGACATAGCAAGAAAAGGCCGTGACAGCACGATTATACGTGTCTGGGATGGGTTTACGGTGATAGATCGCAAGGAGATGAAGATATCATTAGTCACTGAATCGGCGGCAGAAATCAGGAAGCTTGCCAATATGTACAAAGTACCCATGAGTCAGGTGATAGTGGATGAGGATGGGATCGGATCGGGAGTTGTAGATATATTAGAATGTAAAGGGTTCGTCAATAACTCTAGAGCCTTAGATGAGCAAGGACAATCGGTAAATTACGATAGTTTAAAAGCACAGTGTACCTTCAAAATGGCTGGCAGGATCACACGTAAAGAAGTGTATGAAGAATGTACTGATGTGGGGTTACGAGAAAGGATCATTCAGGAAATGGAGCAGGTCAAGCAGCGTGACATAGACAAGGACGGAAAATTGAGAGTAGTACCCAAAGAGGATGTAAAGGCCAATATCGGGCGTTCTCCTGACGAATGGGACAGTATTATGATGCGTGAATGGTTTGAATTACAGCCTAGCAGTGTAATGATGTGGGGGTAGGTCCTATCTGGACCATGGTTTATATTCCTTATTATCAATGATTTAACAATGTTAATTAAAGTAAAAACGATTAAAAATAGCTGTTTGAGGTCCATGGTTGATAATCAATAAGTTAAAAACCTTAGTCAATATTGGTCGGCAAAGGGTGGAGCATGTTTTTATTTGCCTTTGGCAGATGTGGGGATAATGTTGTATATCTCGTTGACCAAGTGTCAAAGGAGAAACGAAATCGTCAAGGGAGACAGACTTGGCGGTTTTTGCTTTTATAGGCCACAATCATACAGATATGGCCCAAAAGATATTTAGTGAACCATAAATGGCCTGCAAAAAAAGTAGTATATTTGTGAATAAGGCTACCGCTCTGAGATATGAGAATAATTAAAAAGCCCATCAATAACAGGTGGGCTTTTTTAATGCTTGCATATTACAAATTAGTTTTGTACCTTCGTAGGGTGGTTGGATATAAAAAGGCGATAAAGGAGTTATGGTAGTATATTTGGAATGAAACTATGAAATCACAAGAACTTAGAATTGGCAATTGGGTAGATTTTGAATATGGTGAAACAGAAAGAACCTATGGATTTGAAACGCAAATAGAGGATGCAGAAGATTTGGTTCAAATTGAACACGGGAATATGAAATGTAGGGCAATCCCCCTCACCAAAGAATGGTTGGAGAAGTTTGGGTTTGTCAAAAAAACGCACAGCTACACCAAGGATAGAATAAGCATTAAAGAACAACGAAAGGGTTATTATTTTTATCATACTGGAATGGAGATCAAATATGTCCACCAAGTCCAAAACCTTTACTATGCCCTTACAAACGAAGAACTAACTTTGAAAGATGAAACCGTAATTAAAGATTAGCTATGGATTTATTAGAAGCTAGAAGAGAATATTTAGATTGGTGTAATACACTTACAAATAAACAAGCATATGCCCTTAAATTACTTATTGGCAAGAAAGAAATGAGACAGGAATATTTTGAAAAGACGATACACTGGAAAACACAAGAGAGTTTACGTGTGAAAGGTCTTATTTCAGATTATGCGACAGGTCATGGATTGTATATTCGTATTGTTCCTGATGGAGAGAAAGCACTTATGGAGTTTGAAAAGAAAAGATGAAATATCTACTTCTTAGCCTGCTATTCTCATGCAGTTACCAACACACCTACATAGTCAATGTAACGCATTCAGACGGCGTTTCTGAGTCAGACACACTATATTTTAAAAGCTCCAAGCCCCGGACTAAATTCTGCATCAAAGATAGCTGCTTCATCATCTGCGAAAAACAGGAAAGGAAGGTTTTCTGTGATGTTGCCGAATGGGAATTAATAAAGCAAACCACAAACAAAAGATAGTATGAATATTAAAGATTACTTTGGAACTAATACCGCGATTCATTGTGAAACTGAAGAGGAGTTTGCCCAAATAAATAATTTAATAGGTGATGTGGATGGCAATATGATAGATCATGTCATTTATAGTGAATATTTAGATAGAATGTGCATTGGGCTTAGTGGTCAACCCAAATATCGGGGTTATACTTCACGTATAAACTATCTAAATAGTTTAAACCATAGGATAATGCCCGCCTCAGATTTCTTACAACCCAAAACAGTAGAAATAGACTTAGAAAATGGATTTGGGGAGTCTCAGCATTATTCACAAGGGACAATTTGTATTTGGAGAGGTAATGAGCCCTGTATATTTAGAGTGGCTAGATCAGCAGGCAAGTGCTTTGTAGCTACGGCACGGGATTATAATTCACTCCATTATTCTAATGTAAGAATTGCAACTGAAAAAGAAGAAGAGTTATTAGGCGATCAGCCAATTTTCCATATAAATAAAACTAATTTAATAATTAAAAATAATGAAATACCTAAAAAGAATCCAACAAGACAAAGAATCCAAGGGCAAAGATTTTCTAAACGGAAGATCAAAATTAAAAGCGGAAGCCGACCTATTGGAATGCAAACAACAACTGGCCGAAGCAGAACAAAAATTAAACGATCTGAAATCAGCGGAAGAAGACTTTTCTTTGACGGCGATCGGGGAAACGATGGTAGCAATTAGCGACATCCAGAATGCTTTAGAGGTTATGGAAGTGGCCAATAAAGAACTGTTCTAATAATTACCGGACTTATTATGAGAGATACTATAGCGAGACTAGTGGTTGAGTATGTAAATGACTCTGATCAAGTAATGAAAATGACAGATGAGCTATGTGAGTTATTTAATGTTGAAATCCCTGATGATGAATATGTAATGCTTGCAAAATCTACATATCTCCATAAAGATGGGACTATTCATACTGCTTGCTATAGATTGGCAGGAAGTAAGAAGTTATACTACACTCATAAAAACAATTTATTTTGAACGGTAAAAGAGCTAAACAATTAAAAGACATAGCAGAGGGATTCGCTTACGACAACGGGTTCCTCGCTAACAAGCCAAAGGTGCGTAAGCTTTACAAATCGCTGAAGAAGTCTTATATCAGGAAATTATCAACGCCATGACAGACCTAGAAAAACTCAAAAATACCTTTAATGAAATAGGGCAGCCATATATTTATTATGAATATGGCGGCTTAATGCAAAAGCAGCATCTACAACTATCTGAGGAAATAAAAGAGGGCGATGGTATGTATGTTGAATATGTTATTTCATACAACCAAGAGATAGAGATTGAGAATTCTAGTTATGGTTGTGGTGATAGTTATGGTATGAATTTTTATTTCCTACACGGCAAAAGAGTTGAATCGGCAATAACTGTTTAATATGATTATATTTGTGTATCATGAGTGAATTATAAGATCAGATATGAAAAAGGAAACAATTTATGAGCCTTATGATTTGGAGTCAGGAAAGTGTACTTCTTGCGAAGAAAAATCAAAAGAGATATTAATAGATGATGGTAGATGTGTTGACTGTATTGAGGCTGATGATTTTTACGAAGAAACTATGAAGGGGTTAAAGTAATCAAGATGAAATGCAAACATAAAAGAAAAGTAGCTGAAAGGCTATTCTCATTGTACACAGGCAAAGCCACTTACACTATGATTTGCTGTCTAACCTGTGGTTCTGCAAAGTATATTAAGGAAAAGTCATGAAACCTGAGAAACGAACGGATAAGAGCATAGAGCCTATGGCCGCTAGTTGGGGGACAGTTGAGAAAAGGAAAAGTCTCACGTACAACATTAAGAAATTAACAAAGAGTATTAAAATACTAGGAGACTCATTAATTAAAGCAAAACATGCTGTAAATTCTCTAGAGGATAAATAAAACTTTGATAAAAATGCAATCATTACATAGAATAATAAAGACTAAAAAGTACGGTGATTTAGAAATAATTTATAATCATGAGGATGGTAAAATATTAATCACAGCAGTTTACTTTGGAAACGACGATAATGAATCTTCAAAGACTAATTGGAATAAAGATAAATTAACGGCCTTAAATAAAATACAAACAGCAATCAATAAAGTCAGTGAAGATTTTATAGCATGTGAAACATTTGATTTAATGGATCAGCTATAAAAAGGGCAATCATCGTATTTAAACAATTTTCCTTACCTTTGCCCGTAAGTGGTATTTGTAGACGATCAAGCAGCGATAGACTTTGTTAAAGCCCATCAAGGCAATGATCCGTTTATTATTGAAGCACGCAAACAATCAAAAACGCTAAACGCATTAATTGAAGGTGATGGATTCTTAGAAGAACTCATTCTTCGTATTGAGCACCTGGAATCTGAGTCTAAATCCAAATCAAGACGTAAATATTCACGATCTATTGTTGATTTCTACCAAAGGCTGTTAACACCTGTTGATAACGTATTTTCAGCAACCGGGGGTAGTCGTAAGTATCTTATTGAAAACGACGATGACAAAGCTGAATTGATAGCTAAGACAATGAATCTTCGCGGTGATAAGTCAATAGAAGAATGGCTACAAACCCAGTGGATGAGGGTTTATCATACTGATCCGAATGGCATCGTCTTCATGGAATATACAACTGAAGAGATTCACGGCGTAGATGATGTTTACCCTACTTATAAGTCAATAGGATCAATAAAAACGTACAGGGTAATAGGACAACGCATTCATTTACTATTGTTTGAACCTAAAGTGTTACCAGAAGGCGAAAAATTATGGCGATTGGTAGACGACGAAAAGGATTATACTATCATTGAATCAGGTGATACTTTTACCGTAGATCAGATGCACACCTTTGAACATCCTTTTTCACGTGTACCGGGAATTGTTAATTCTAATATTCAAAAGGTTGGTGAAGAATTTAAGGAATCACCGATCAGATCAGTAGTAGAGTTGAGCAGGGAATATGCCCATGATCAGTCTATCAAAACCATCTTTAAGTGGCAACAAGGATTTCCTAAGATGTGGCGTTATGATATGGGCTGTGCGATGTGTAAAGGAACAGGTAAGTCAGGGACAGCCTCAGAATCATGCAAGAACTGTAATGGTAAAGGATGGCTTGTTACCAATGATATAACGGATGTTATACGCTTAAAAATACCGCAAGGAAATGAAACCGTTCTTGCACCTAATATTATGGGCTTTATCTCGCCTGATATTGATGCCTGGGATCAGTTTACTAAGGAACTACAATTGCTTCAGGATATGGCTAGTGTCACTCATTGGGGTACTGTAATAGGCGTATCTGAAGACAGGATCACCAATAAAACTGCAACAGAGATTGTGATAATGAACAAACAGCCTTTGGAAAATAAGCTGGACTTCTATTCATCTACTACGGAGTTTATGGAATTGCAGATTACCAATTTCATTGCAGATTTTTTACAACCAACACGCGACAAAGAAGAAAATGCGGCACTTATAGCCTACGGCAGGCGATATATCATTGAGTCAAGCGATATGATCCTTAAGCGTTATGAGATGTCTAAAGACAAGGGAGACAGTACGGTAATCCTTGATAGGTTATATAACGAATGGATCACGGCCAAATTCCACAACGATCCTATTTGGCTGAATGTGTTGGTGAAAAAATCAAACATAGAGCCGTATCTTCATTATACTGCCGAACAGGTGGGAGGGATATTTAACCAGAAGCAAGCACGTAAAAAAGTACAGTTTCGCGACTGGTGGGAAGAGCAAAGCAAGGATTTTGTCTTCAAATCAACAGAAAAAGAATTAAAGGCCAGCTTTGATAGCTGGTTTGAAACTAATCAAATAAAAAATAGCGATGAATGAAATTTATGTATGTCGGCACTATCAACTTTTCAGAAATGAGAAAGGATTCACCAAAGAACACAAAACATTACTGATGCCAGCGGCAAAAATTACGAAAGAATGGTATGAGCAAACCAATGCAAATTGGGTAAATGGTGGTAAGATTTATGAGATAGATGAAGAGGCCACTAACAAGTATTATGTAGACGGAGAGGCAAAGATGCGTAAAAGGAAAGCCCAAAAAGAAAGCGATGAGCTATTGAAAGGCAATGTACTGAAGCACGTATTGAATGATGCTTTGGCGGATCATGTGCCTATGCCTGAGCGCAACATCCCGGATGTGAACAAGATTAAAGAAGCGGAAGCCGAATCGCCTTCGGCAACATTGCAAGAGATGAAAGCTTTACTTGATAAGCATAAAATCAAATATCATCACCTAGCAAAAGAACCCAAACTCACTGAATTATTAGACCAAAACAATATCAATTATGCCCATTAAAAATATAAAAGACTTAGAAAAACGGCTCGGCCTTGAAGAAGGTGTGCTGGCAAAAGGCTTTACAGAGGATGAAGAAGTAGAAATTTCCTTGCCCGAAGTAATAAGAACCAAAGAAGAGGACGACACCTTCAAAGCTACGCTAACAGAGAACATTAAAAGTCAGGCAAAGTCAGACTTTAGTAATCTGAATTTAGAAATGGCCATTAAGCAAGCCAAAATAGACAGAGGCATGGAAGCGTTTGAAGGCAAAAAGGACTTGAATATCTTTCTAGATGCTTTCCAAAATAAAGTTTTGGAAGATGCCAAGATAGAGCCTGATAAAAAGATTCAGGAACAAAATGAAAGCCTGGGAAAGTTGCGCATAACAATACAAGAGCAAAAGGATTTATTTGAAAACCATGAAAAAACCTTCAGTCAATTCAAGCAGCAGACCACAATAGATAATATGTTAATGAGGGCTATTCCCGAAAGCGGTCTGAATATCAGTCGGGATCGTGCGTTGATCCTTTTTAAGAGTGAATTTAATACCAGCCTTGAGGACGGCAACCTTACCTTTTCTAAAAACGGTGGCGGTATCCTAAAAGACAAAATGGAATCACCTTTGAAGATAGATGTTATTATGGGGGATTTTGTTAATGACTTCCGAAAGAAAGCCGAAGGCGGAGCAGGAGGAGGCAATGAAAACCCAAAGAAGGGAACGGATGTAGAGGAAGTTGTAGCGAAGTTGGAAGAAGAGGGTAAAACAGATGAACAGATCAACCAAGAACTTCTTAAAAGAACGTTAAAAAAGGAATTTAAAGATTAATTCCTTACTTTTGCAATAATCGGCGGTAGCTGATAAGATATAGGCGGTAGCCAACACTTCTCTAAATCATTTGACTGGCGGTAGCTGGCAGGGATTAATTAAGCGGTAGCTTAGAGGTATTTTCTAACTATCTAATAATTAATCAAATGGCAGATTTTACAACCACCGATCTAAAAACCGCGCAAGTTAGATTGATAAACAGGTTTCAAGCAAATGAATTGCGCTTCAGACGACCAGCAACGTATCTGAATTTCTTACAGAATCAGAACTTCTTTGTTCCCGACAACTCAGTAAGAACACGTGAAGATCGTGCTGTAGAGGCGAATTTTCGCGCCAGTGATCCACCTGCTTTGGGAACGGAACGATTATTTAATCATACTGGCCCAGTAGGGGATTCAAGTCTATTAACCCTCAGTTGGGTTACTCGCACATCTGAATTCCAGACCTCACTAAAGAGAATGGATAACAATTTCTTTACTCAGGCAGATGAATTTGATACAGGCGTTGACAATTGTATTAAAGCCTTTATGAATGGCTTTGAGACATTAGCTATCAACCATCTATTCAACAACAGAAATACAGTAGACTTTGATCAGGGATCAAACGAAGGGACTTTTGATGTTGTTGAAAATACCTTTGAGATCACAAACAGTACAAATGGAGAACGTGCTGTACAGATTACCAAATCTATTCTTGATCTTAATGCTTACTCACCAAGTTATACATTCTATTGCGATGAGACTTCTTTCAACAGGTTTGAAAAAGACCTCCAACAGGGCAATTCTAACTCTACAAACTTATCCTTCCAAAATGAAGGAATTACGTTTGTACGATCCCCTGAATTAGGCCCGTTGTTTGGTGCTCTTGTTTCTGCTTACAGCTTAGGTGCATGGATAGCTATTCAGGACGGGTCTGTAGGTGTAAACACATGGATACCACGCCAAAACAGGGAAGGTAGGGTAACTCCTGAAGATGTTTATTCAACCATGATCAATCCTGTAGATGGTCTGTCTTACGCTCTGCATACTTATGTAGAACGATTTGATGGAACAGCAACTAATTCAGTAAAACAGGATACCAAAACAGAATGGGAGCTATCACTTGACTTGGCTTTTCACGATACACCACTGACGATTGCCGGTGAAACTTCTCTTTTGGGATTCGCATTAGTATAGGATCATGAAAAAGGCAAAGAAACTCTTAGAGGTTGACATAAATTTTAGTGTTTATACCCAGTATAAAAGCTTATACAAGGACGAAAAGGGTTGGAATAAGAAGATGACTAAAGTTATCAAAGAACGAATGGTAGTAACGGATGATTACGCCGATAGTATCAATGCAGTCTTTGGTAATTCAGGTGTCTTCATGGAGATCAACAAGTCCGAGGATAAGATTTATCAGGACAAGAAAGACCCCAAGAAAAAGTAAATGTTTAACCCGACCAAAGTAACGACAGACTTATCAGGGTTGGTAGGTTATAGGCAACCTTTTAACCCTGATTTTAACGTAGTGGATGCTAATAATCTGCTAAGTACCTCTGGTTATTTTGTGAATGACAACCCTTTTGCTAAGATTGAGTACCTTAAAGACACTCAAGATTATTCGGGCATATCAGATGTTGACTTTAATACATTTCTGTCGCAACTGATAGATACTAGCATTGTTGATGTATGTAATTCTGTCTTCAATGAAGCGGATTATATAGACAAGAATCTACTATTTATTAACGCACAGAATAGGATTGACACTGTTGCCCTGCCTAACGGATTTGTAGGTTTTCAAATCAGGGTATCCAATGAGAAGAACATAGCTTTTGAGATTACAAGGATACTTCTGGACTTCAAAACAACGGGGACATTTAAGCTGTTGTTGTTTAACACATCTTTTACTACACCTATTTTTGAGAAGGAAATTACTATTACCACTGATCATCAGGAAGAGGTATTGAATTTCAGGGTTGACAATTCTGATACTACTTATAAAGGAGAGTATTATCTGGGATATTTGACCGATGGGCTAACCATCACACCTTTTGAACGTGAATTTGAGAGTGCCGACATACAATCACAGTTCACACATTTATCGCTACGCCGAATTTTCGTACCTGGGCATAATACGGAAACGATGTTTGACTTAGATGATGAAGAAAGTTTGGAGAGTTCTATCGGTCTTAATCCTGACATAATGGTCTTTGATGATTTCACTGATCTTATAAAACAGAATAAGCAATTATTCTCACGTGCAATACAGCTAAAGGCTCAAATCAATGCACTGACAAATTATTTAGCATCGCTACGATCTAATAAAAATGAACGCAAGACAGATGAGTTAATAGTGCGTATAACACAAGAGATAGAAGGACAGAATCAGGAAGGGCTATTACGGATCAGTGGGCTTCGGCCGATGCTTTTTGGTGAGATAGCTTCTATTAGAAAGCAGATCGCTAAACTGCGTGAAGGGTATGGAAATGTAAGGATGACAGTTGATACGATGACATGAGCTTAGTGTTAAAAGATAACCCGGTACTTGTAGACATTCAGGTGAACAACCTGCAAAAGCACCTGTTTACGGATTTAACTACCAAGGCATCATGGACAGACTATCAATCATATCCAAGAGTTTATGTTAATGTTAATGGGCTAGATATTATTCCAGAACATTATTTGGAAAGCAATGAATACGAAGATGTATTCTTTGATGACTCATTTAATGTAAGTTCTTTTTTTCTGGTCAATCCTACCAGGGAGTATGATGCTAATTCATTTACCTCAGAGATAAGTATAGTATTTCAGGGCAAGCTAGATCAGCTATATCCCGGGGTGTTACACAGGGCAGATGAAGAGATGCACAACGATATATTTTTGGCTATAAACAGATCAGATGCCATGTTTGAGCTTGAAAGTTTTGTTACAGGCAGGGATAATGTCTATACAGGTTTGACATTATCCGCAGAGTTAAGTGAAAGAATATCACAGGATGATATGAGCGATTTTCACTTTGTAAGGTTTAACTTAT
>SDBV01014016.1_pt1 | contig 10144 bp, 6 predicted proteins | sample 2277081 | NCBI WGS metagenome assembly SDBV01 (sample SAMN10402039, study PRJNA504765) | marine sediment metagenome | isolation source: marine sediment core GS10_PC15, 223 cmbsf | place: Arctic Ocean: Southern Knipovich Ridge | collected 2010 | reverse complement strand
GGCGAGGCGTTCAAACAACACAGCGGGCGCTGGAGCCTGGCGGCGGTGACCGCGAGCACGCTGGCGGCGGTGACGGGCGCCGCCTGGCTGGCCGATGTCCGCAGCTTCTATCTGGCGGGACCGATACTGCTCGCCGTCGTCTGGTTGATTACGGTCGCCGGCGGGGCTGTCCTGAAGAGGCGGTTCAACGGGCTCACCGGTGACAACTACGGCTTCCTCAACGAAACAGCCGAACTCGGCGTGCTGCTCCTTTTCAGCCTGGCATTCTGGAACGGTTGGGCGGGATAGGCAAGTGACACGACTACTCCTGGTCCGGCACGGGGCCACCGAATTCAATGGCAGTCTCCGCTTCACCGGCCACAGCCAGATATCACTGAACGACTCCGGCAGCCGGCAGGCAGGAAAGCTGGAGCGACGCCTCGCCGGCGAGAAGATCGACGTCGCCTGCACGAGCGACCTGCGACGTGCCCTCGATACCGCCGAGGCGGCCTGCCGTGGCCGCGATATCGAGATCCTACCCTGCCCAGAACTGCGCGAGGCCGACTGCGGAGACTGCGAAGGTCTCACTTTCGACGAAATCACCACCCGATTCCCCGAGGTCGTCCAGCCATGGCTCAACTACAGTCCCGATCTGACCTTCCCCGGCGGCGAGAGTCTGGCGGGATTCATCGAGCGGGTCAGCGGCTTCCTCGACCGGTTGGCGAGCAATCCGCAGTGGCAGACGGTGCTGGTGGTGTCGCACGCCGGCGTCATCCGGGTGCTGCTCTGCCGGTTGCTGGGGCTGAGCACCGACCACTTGTGGCAGTTTCGGGTCGATAATGCCTCAATCAGCATCGTCGAGACATACGGCAAGCGGGCGATCCTCAGTCTGGCGAACGACACTTCCCACCTGACCGGAGGAGACGACGATGAGTAGCGTCCTGATAACCGGCGGCGCCCGCAGCGGCAAGAGCCACTACGCCACCGAACTGGCGGCCAGGACCGGCGAAAAAGTGCTCTTCGTGGCGACGGCCACCGCCGGCGACGACGATATGGGGCGCCGAATCGAGCAGCACCAGCGCGAGCGGTCGCCTGCCTGGCGGACACTGGAAGCGCCGGTCGAGGTCGGCCAGCGGACCGCCGCGGCGATCGGCGACGCCGAAGTGGTCATCGTCGACTGCCTGACGCTGCTGGTCACCAACCTGCTCGGACAGAGCACCGACCCCGCCAGCGGCGAGATCGACAGCGCCGCCGCGGGGGCAGCGGTAGACCGCGAGATCGAAGCCCTCGGCGATTGCATCCGGGGGAGCCGCGCCGCCTTCATCATCGTCAGCAACGAGGTCGGCCTGGGAATCGTGCCCGCCAACGAGATGAGCCGAATCTATCGGGACCTTTTGGGCAAGGCTAATCAGAAGGTCGCCGAGATTGTCGACGAGGTCTACCTGTTGGTCGCCGGCCAGCCACTCAGGATTAAGCCCGGTACGGGGCCCGGCGCGGAGAAGGGCGCCTAGCGAAGTTCCTTCGGGATCAGGTCTCCGACGCGGGCGGTGGCGACGCCGATGACGGTATCGGCGGCGCCATAGTAGACCAAGATCTCGTCGTCGGCGCCGAGCACTTCCTTGCCGCCTTCGCGAGCGACTGCGCCGCAGGTGAAGACGACATTGGGCACCCATGAGTCGTCGTGGCCGACCTCGAAGACCTCGTTCGGTTCGAGGACGAAGTTTGGCGAGCGATAGAGCAGCACCGTCGGGTCCATCTGGGCGAGCAGCATCACGCCGAGACGATAGACGTGGTTATGGTCGACGCCGTGATAGATCATCAGCCAGCCGAACTCCGTCCTCAAGGGCTGTGAGCCGCCGCCGATCTTGCGGGAGTCCCAGACCAGCCCGGAACGCGACCCGGCCAGTATCTTGTGCTCCCGCCGCGGCCAGGGGCAACGCATGTGCGGCGAGAAGCTGATCCAGATGTGCGGGTCCACCCGGTGAATCATGGCGAACTTGTCATTGAAAACGGCCGGGAAGAGGGCTCCGTCCTTGTCCGCCAGTGACGGAAAGGCGAGCCCGTGCCGGCGCCAGTTCTTCCAGCGGTAGCTGACGAAATCGTCGACGCTGATTGAGGCGACCGCGATCTGGGCGACCGAGCTACTGTAGGCGGTGTAGACCATGTGTATCCGGTCGTCGATCAGGGTGAGGCGAGGATCTTCGCAGCCTTTCTCTTCGCTGGCCGTGGCCGGCTCGAATATCGGCTCCGGCAGTCTTTCGTCGAAGCTGAAGCCGTCGTCGCTGACGGCGAGGCCGAGCCGGGAGACGTCATCGTCATGGCCGACGGCGCGATAGACGAGGTAGACCTTGCCGTTGAGACGGATGGCCCCGGGATTAAGCAGGTACTTCGACTCCCAGAAGCTGCCAGCGATTGGCTCGAGTACGGGGTTGGCCTCGGAGCGGACCAGAGGCCCGGCCGGTGGCTGGTCCTCGACCGATATCGCCGGCGAGACTATCTGCTCGGCTTCATGAATCGCCCCGAGCAGAATCGGCGCCAGGTCCTCGAATTCCTTTCCCTCGGCCATGAGGTCGGCGATTGCCTCTTCGATTCTCGCCTCATCGCCGCCGGTGGCGGTGTAGTAGGTCGTCAGGAAGTCGCGTGACGCCCAGTCCCGCTCGACGTGCAGCGACAGCGGCGTCGGCAGGCCGGTGCCACCCTTGAAGCTGTAGCTCGCCCAAGTCCACGCCGAACAGGGCACGAAGACGCCGCCGCGCAACGTCAACCCGAGGTGGTAGGAATCGGCGACGTCGCCGAGGTGTCCCGCCAGCGACGCCAGGACGGAATCGTTGGAACTCTCGGCGAGAAGCTCGGTGCTCATTTCGCGCAGCCGCTCAACCAGCACCCGGTGGTGCCCGTTCTCGAAGATGTTATGCGCCGAGAGCGGCGTTTTCCCCCAGTGCCCCTCGAGGGCGTTGATGACCTTCTCGGCGAATTCCTTTCGCTCACCAGCGTAACGTTGCCAGACTTCACTGAATCTCTCCGCTTCGACAACCTGCTTGGCGACGGTTGTCAGGTAACGCAGCCGGGGCAACTCGCCGCCCATTCCCTTACGCAGGTTGGCCAGGACAAGCCGGCCGGAGATTCGGCTGAGCGAAGGTGACTCCTTCATCTCCGCCAGCGACGGGAACACCTCAAGGTCGACCACCAACGACTTGAGAGGACGTTGCACCAGGTGCTCAGGACGGACGCTCTCCTTGATCAGCGCTCCGACCTGCTCCTTATAATCGTGTTCCTCGGTCCAACTCGCCAGGGCGAGGATGTCGTTGGGGTCGTAGTCGTTCATCATCTCGTTGAGATAACCGTAGCCGAGCCGGGTAATGAGGTTTGTCGGCGGATAGCGCCACAGCAGGAAAGACGCCATCTCAGGAACGAGCACCAGACTGTCACGGCGACGGAAGAACCGGAAGACGGCGTCGACGACCTCCCGGGTGCCGGCCACGGTGGTAAGGTCGCTGGCAAGTACCGTTTCCGCCAACTCTGACTCGACCCGGAGCAGGAACTCACGAATCCGGCGCCCGATTTCTTCGGCATCCGCTTCACGAGGGACGCCCAGCGTGCCTTGGATGAACGACTCGAACTCATCCTTGTAGCCATGCAGCACTGATTCGTAGACGGCATTGGCAGTGATAGTGCTACCATCCGGAGCGCTTAGTTCAGAGGGTACGACCAGCGGCGTTCCGGGAACGAACTCACGATAGGTCACGTTGGGCACCGGCGGTTGCAGAGCCTCGGCGCTGGAGCGCCAGACGTCGAGGAAGTCGGGCTTGAGGCGAAGGAATTCGTCCATCATCAGCCCCACCTGCCGCTCCGACTCCAGCGACACCAGCCGGTCGGCCTCCTCAGCGTCGAGTGACGACAACCGGCCGCGCAAGGCGGCTGCTTCAAGGGCGAAACCGGCGATGTGGCCGTGATAGGCAGCGACCAGGGCGCCGATCAGGTCGCCCTCGGCGTACTCCGAGGTGAAGGTCGCCGCCAGCAGAAGATGGTAGATGAGCTCCGCCCACAGCCAGTGCGGGAAACGGAAGGACTCCACCTCCAGTTCCGCGAGCGCCTCCATGTCGGCGTAGACCTCACTCGGCAGGACCCACTGGTAGAGCGCCCGAAACGTGGCGAACCCTCCCTTGAACCGGTCGACCAGCTGTTCGGGGACAACAGTGACTGCGTCGGGAACAGCCGCCTTGCCGATGCCGATCGATGGTAGCAGGTGGACCACCGGCTCGATCCCCTCCTGGGATATCTCACGGTGTTCACGGTAAGCGGCCGCCTGGTCGAAGAGCACCCTGACCGCCTGGGCGAGCACCACTTCCGCCTTGGCCATCGATGGCCGGTGGATTTTTGTCCCCAGAGCGGCTTCACCAATTCGGGCGCGGCTGATGACGGCGGTGGTCGCCAGCCAGGTATCGATGCCGTAGCCGCCGACCTCGATGCTGGGTGGGACGGAGTGCTTCTGGAGAAACGTCCGTACCAGCCGCCGCGACACCCCCCAGAGACCGCCGGTGAGGTCGTGGAGCGGGCAATCGTAGACGGCCTCCATAATCGGGAAGACGACGTGAGACGAGATCGGGGCTTCGAGGTAGTGGCGATTGAAGCGAGACGCGACCAAGTCAAGCTCGCCGCGCCGCACCGGTTCGAGCAGAAGACCCATCCATTCCGGGACCAGTCCCTCGGTAACGCCATCCCGGTCTCGACTGCGCAGGTCAGCCTCGAAGATAGCGAGGTCGGCGCCAAGAGCTTGGGCGACCTCCATAATCGCCCAGACACCCCAACCCTTGCCGCCGGCCTGTTCCGACTCGATCAGGAAGGCGATCCGGGGGATGCCGTTATCGGCGGGGAGGGAGTTGATGACATCGAGGGCCTCCTTGCCGGCCGGGTTGCCGACGGCAACGATGACCGCCTTGCTCGACGGGTAGAACTGCCTCAGCCCCTCGGTGACGACTTCGATGACGTCGCCGATGGTGTCCGATTCATTGACGAACGGAATGCCGACGACGATGTCAGCGTCACCGATCTCTTTCGCGCGGCGTAGCGGCTCGGCGAGGGCCGCGGCGAAGTTGGCGGCGTCTTCCGTTGGCGAGAACGAAACCCCCTGAGCACGACCATTATCGACCGGAGAGTCGCCGACGGCAAACGCCGGATTGCCGCCGAAGCGTCCACTGGTAGCCGCCATCAAGATCGACCCATCACGCACGTCCACACCGAAGAGTTCCTGCGACCAGGTCCAAGGGGGCGACCCGGTTGAATCAACCGGCGATTAGCCCGACCGAAACCACCGGGCCAACAGTCCGCCCTCACGGCCGGTTGCCCCAGCCGATGACGATGCCGCCACCGGTGCATCGGAAAAGAGGCTCTGCGCCAGATCACGGTGTCGCTGCGCCTGGTTCTTCCAGGAGTAGCGGGCGGCGTAGGCGACCCCCGCCTGTTCGATTTCCTTTCGAAGTCCTTCGTCAAGCAATACCTGCCTGATCTTCAAGAACAGACTGTCCTGGTCGACTTCACAGAGCGCGCCGGCCTCTCGCAACGTCTCGCCGACGCCTTCGAGGTCCCGTCCGGCGATGAGCGCGCCGGCGCCGAAGGCATGCGACAGGATCCCGCTCTGCGTGCAGTCGTTCGGCCAGTAGTAGTTGACGTCGAGGGCGCGCTGAGCGACCGGGAGTATCTCCTGAGGAAGCCACAGTTCCAGAAGATACTTGTCCGTCAGGTTCTGCGCCTGACGCAACGCAGTGACGTGCTCACGATGATCCGCCTGCCGCGCCTCACCGATCCGCAGCGCGACAACGCGGCGGTCGGGGAGAAGCTCCTGCAGCCTGTCGCGGGCAGGGAACAAATACTCCGAACCCTTGATCGGGTGGAGAAACCCGGTTTGCCCAATGACGACGGTATCCGCGTCAGTGAAGATACGCTCGTCGTCAAGGGCACGCAGCGTCGCCTCATCGAGGCTCGATTCACCGAGCAAATAGTCGCGCAGGCGCCTCTTGGCGTCGGCGCGGCTGAGACGACTGGCCTCCGGATACAGGTGCGCCCCGTGGCGGATGACGTGGACTTTGTGATGATGCTCCGGAAAGGCCAGCGCAATCGCGTCGTAGACGCCGTGTCCGAAGACAGTGATCGCATCGACGTGAGGCAGCAGGGCGCTCAAGAAATCGTGCTCCCGCCGGCGCAGCCCGCTGGGCGTCTCCGCGCTCTGGAAATGTAGCGTATGGAGGGTGACGACCTTGGGCAGATCGAGCCTGCGGAGAGTCGCCACCAGCGCCAGGCTGTCCGTCCAGATGTTGAACTCGTGCTGGAACCAGAGGACGCTGTCGCTGTCGCCCCAGCCGAGCGCCCCGAGTCCCTTCTTCACAACCGAACGACTGATACCCTCGGGGCCGGGTATCCCGTGCCATACCGCGGGAACGGACCGCTTCCGGTTGGAAGTCGGTGCCCGGTCGTCTTCATCCAGGGCAAAAGAAATCGCGCACCATTCCCCAGAGGGACCGGTCCGCGCAATGTAGAACGTGAAGTCAGCAATGCCGCACATGATGGGCGGATAGGTACCGACGAAGCAGACCTTTGTCACTACAGCCACCCCCTACCGATAGTGGCCCCAGGTTAGTGCTGAAGTGGGTACGCGGTAAATGATGCAAGTCATACAGCGCCACGGGGACACACACCACGGCGCCACCAGCATCTCCCCGTGTGCACAGCCTAGGACATTGCGCGGCGGTTGTCAAGTTGCACCGCCTCCCGGCTACCGGCAAGGGGCTGGACTACCATCGCGGCAAAGTATACAATTGGGGATAGCTGACGAAGACATCCAAGCGCACGGGGAGACCGGCAGGCGCCAGCCCGCGGGACGAGATGGAAGAGCACCAGAACCTGATGATCTCGGCGAGACCGCAACTCAGACGGCCAGCGATGATCTGCGGCATCGGCGGTTGGATCGACGGCGGCGAAGCCGCCACCGGGAGCATCCGCTATCTGCTGGGCAAGCTCAAGGCCAAGGAGTTCGCCCACATTCCGCTGGACCGTTTTCACGTCTTCCAGGTGCCCGGAGAAATATCGTCCCGCCCCCACATCAAACTCGAGGACGGTATCATCAAGATGCACCGGTTCCCGCGAAACCGGTTCTTCTACTGGGTCGATCCGGTAGCTGACAACGACCTGATACTGTTCCGCGGTACTGAGCCGAACATGCACTGGGAGGAGTACGCCGAGGCGATCCTCAAGATCGCCGAGGAGTTCGACGTATCCCGTCTGTACCTGCTCGGCGGTGTTCTCGACACGACGCCACACACGCGTGAACCCAACGTTTCCTGCGCTTTCAGTCTGCCCAAACTCAGGGACGAGATGTCACGCTACGGCGTCCGCTTTAGCAGCTATGAGGGACCGGGCCGCTTCGGCACGACTCTGCTCTACATCTGCCAACAGCGGCGAATTGAGATGGTCAGCCTCACCGTCCGGACAACTTACTACCCGGAGTATAGCATCGTCATCCCGCACAACCCCAAGGCGATCCGGGCGCTGATGAGGCGCCTGCGCAAGATGCTACGGCTCGACTTCAGCATCAGCGACCTCGACGACGAAACCGAGAAGTTCGAGCAGAAACTGGCGACGATGGCGAAGCACAGTCCCGAGTTCCGCGACTACGTCGAGAGCCTGGAGAACGACTACCGCGAACTGGGCTACGACGAGCCGCTGGACCTGTCCGGCGACGAAGCCGTCCGCATCGCTGAGGAACTGCTCAGGGGCAACGCCGGGGAATAGCCCTCACCTCACCATGCCGACCGGCTGCTCGGTACACGTCCCGTCCGCTTGGCCACCAAGGCGCCACATCTTCTTGTCCGCATACGATGAGGCCAGACAACAAACGTGCCTGACCTCATCCGCCACCACCTCACCACATCCACACGATAAATATCGTACACCCGCTGCCGCCAGCGGAATATGATATGAATCATAAAACCACCCGCTTTCGGACGGTACGGCGACGCCGGCGGCGTGTTTAGGAAACGTTTATACGACCGGCGCCGCGTTTAGGGTTCCTTCATGGCGGCCAACCTATACTGGGAGGGTAACCGCAAGCCAGGTCTGACAGGCGAATCACGTCCGGCGCCTCTCGGCCATCGGGCGGGCCGCGGCGCCGGCCGGCGTCCTAGCCTGCCCTTACGATAAGGGAGAAGGTGGCAATGACAGGACTCTCCAGGAAGGCGCGCTGCTGGCTGGTCGCCGCGATGGCGCTCATCTTCGTAGCGTTGCTTGCCGCCGGCGGGTTGGGCGTCAACTGGGCAATCTTCGAGAGCGACTACGACTTCCTCTACGTGTCGATCCTGATCTCACTCTACTTCGGCTCGATCATCGTTTCCGCCTGGACATTCGGCTTCAAGATCGGGGCGATAGCCTCGGTAGCGATGGGCGCCCTGATGCTGATCCGCGCGGTCGACAACTCCGGCATCGGCGACTCACTCCTCAACATCACCGCGATCGCGATTGCCGGCACCGGCACCGCCTGGCTGATCGACCGCCAGGGCCAGGTTGAATCATTGCTCAAACGAAAGACGAAGGAGCTGGGGCAGCAGGCCGTCGCCTTGGAACACGAGCTCGTCGAGCGCAAGCAGAGCGAAACCGCGCTCAAGATGTCCCAGGAGAGGTACCGTGTCCTCTTCGAGAGCAAGTTGGAGGGCGTCTTCGTCCTCGACGAGTCAATGCGCGGGCTGCTGGTTAACGAGACCGCCGCCGAGATACTCGGATACGACTCCGCCGCGGAAATGGTGGACACCAACCTACTCGATTTCGTCTTGCCCGAGGAACGGGAATGGGTCTTCGGCGTCCTCCGGGAAGAGATGTTCGCCGACAGCGTCGGCCGAGTGCACGATTTTCAGCTGATCAACAAGGTCGGCGAGCGTATCTGGATAAGCGCCACCGGGGCGCTCACCGAGTATCAGGGCAAACGCGCCGGACTGGTATCGTTTCGTGATATCACGTCGCGCCGGCGAATGGAAGAGGTGCTCCGCCAGAGCGAGACACGGAACCGGGCGTTGCTCGACGCGATGCCGGACGTGATGCTGCGCATCCGGCAAGACGGCACGGTGATTGACTTGAAGATGGCGCCGTCGTTTCCTCCCGTGCTGGCCTCTACCGAAATCCGCGGCCGCCGCCTCTGCGAGGTGATACCGGACGACGTCGCCCGTGAGGCGAGGCGTCACTTGCGCCAGGCGCTCCGCAGCGGCAAAGTGGAGTCGTTCGAGTACCGCATCGAACGAGACGGTGAAACGTGGGACCTGGAGGGACGATTCGTCGCCATCGGGGAAGAAGAGATCACGATCATCGTCCGTGACATCACCGAGTTGCGCAAGACGCAGGACCAGCTGGGGCGCTCCGAGGTGCTCGCTTCGCTGGGAAAGATGACCGCCGGCATCGCCCACGAAGTCAACAACCCGCTGGGCAGCGTTCTGCTCTATTCGGAGATGATCATGAACGGCGATGTCCCCAGTCAGATCAGGCAGGACCTGAAAGTAATCCACGACGAGGCGAAACGGGCGGCGAGAATCGTCACCGACCTCCTGACCTACGCACGAAGAAGCAAACCACGGGCGACGCGCCTCGACCTGCGGCGGGTCGTCGAACGGGTACTGCACATGCGCCGCTACGCGCAGAAAGTGAGCAACGTCGAGGTCACCATCGACATGCCCGCTGAGGCGGTGACCATCAAGGGCGATTCTTCGCAACTGGCGCAGCTGTTCATGAACCTGGTACTGAACGCCGAGGAGGCCATCAAGGACAACAACGGCGGCAGGATCGGCATCGCCGTCACTCAGGCCGACCGGCAATGGGCGCGGGTGGCGATCAGCGACGACGGCTCCGGCATAGCCCGCGAGAACCTCAGCCAGGTGTTCTACCCATTCTTCACGACCAAGCCGATCGGCGAAGGCACTGGGTTGGGCTTGAGCACTTGCTACGGCATCGCCACCGACCACCACGGGCTGATACGCGCCGAGAACAACGATTCCGGCGGCGCTACTTTCATCGTCGATCTGCCGCTGGCGACCAGCCCGAAGCGACGAAGATCCGAATCCCGCGAGACGGCGACGAGCGCCTGAGGACTTCACCAAACGACTACCGGGAATAGAGGAGGCAGACATGGTGG
>SDBV01014015.1_pt1 | contig 10144 bp, 5 predicted proteins | sample 2277081 | NCBI WGS metagenome assembly SDBV01 (sample SAMN10402039, study PRJNA504765) | marine sediment metagenome | isolation source: marine sediment core GS10_PC15, 223 cmbsf | place: Arctic Ocean: Southern Knipovich Ridge | collected 2010 | reverse complement strand
TGGATCCCGATTGGCCGGCCTTCGCAGACGGGCAATTGCAACTGCTGGAAAATTGGGTGGCAGAACAGGGCGGCGGGCTGATCCTGGCCGCCGGCGCCGTGCATATGGGCAACCCCGTCGACAGTTGGATCGGTGACGAGCGGATGGACACGGTTCGGGCTCTCTATCCGGTAACGTTCCATCGCCGTTTCGCCTCGCAAGCCCGCAGCCATGCCGCCAAGGAGCCGTGGCCGCTGAGCTTCAGCAGCGAAGGCCTGCAAGCGGAGTTCCTCTGGCTGGGGGACGACGCGGCGGCAAGTCAGGCGGCCTGGTCCGATTTCGCCGGCGTATACAGTTATTATCCCGTGGCGGGAGCTAAACCCGGCGCCACCGTTTTTGCGCGGTTCTCCGATCCGGCCGTGGCGGCCGGCACGGGCGGCAAAGACGAAGCGGTCTATTTCGCCGGCCAGTTCTTCGGCTCGGGACGCGTGTTTTACATGGGCAGCAGCGAAATGTGGCGGCTGCGGCGCGTGGACGAGGTGTTTTTCGAGCAGTTCCATACCAAGCTGATAAGGCACATATCGCAAGGCCGCTTGCTCCGCGGTTCCAGCCGCGGCACGCTGACGGTGGCCCGCGACCGATACGTGCTGGGCAACACGGCCGAGGTCCGCGCGCGGCTTACCGACTCCCAACTCAAACCGTTGGAAGCGGCCCACGTGGCGCTTGAAGTCGTCTCGCCGGACGGAACCACCGCCACCGTTTTGCTCGAGTCCGACCCCCGCCGCGCCGGCACGTTTGTGGGGCGGGTGCCGCTCCTCCTGGAGGGCGTCTATCGCTTCGAACTGCCTCTGCCCGAAAGCGACAATGTCCGCCTGACGCGACGCGTGCAGGTGAAAATACCCGACCTGGAACGGCAGTATTCGCAGCGCAACGACGCGCTCTTGAGCAAAATCGCCAAACAGACGGGGGGGCGATATTACACGGATCTGCAAGAGGCCCTCCGGGCGGTTAGCGCCGTCGGCTTACCCGACGGCAATTCGAACGGCGGCCGGAGCGGTTCGCTTTTGGCTGAACTCAAGGATCGCACCAAGACGATTGTCTTGACGGCCGCGCCCCACCGGCTGTGGCGCGAGAACTGGCTCTTGGGGGCAATGATTTTGATATGCGGGCTGCTTTCGGCAGAGTGGCTGATCCGACGCTTGGTGAAATTGGCCTGATGAAGAGAAAAGAAAAGGACTCAACACGGAGACACGGAGATACGGAGACACGGGGGAAATAAGAGGATTCAGCCGCTTGCGGCTTCGCGAGATCCTATAAATTATTAACATGACATCAATACCAGCCCCACAACCGACGAAGCTTTCACCCGCCATAGCGCGTCAACTGACATCGCTGCGGCGGATGATACGCACTTATGTGTACGTGGAGGGCACGGCCACGTCGGCCGTGTTGCTGGGTGTGGCGTTTTGGTGCAGCCTGGCTGCCGATTGGTTCTTCGAGCCGCCGGTGTGGGCGCGGGCGATACTGCTGGGCGGGCTGGTTGTTTTCCTGTTGGCGGTAATCTTCAAGCAGATCGTGCTGCGGCTGCGCGTGCCGCTTTCCGATGCCAATATGGCCGTGCTGTTGGAGCGGCGATTCGCGCGGCTTGACGATACACTGCTGACGGCCGTGGAACTGAGCGGCGACGTGCCGGTCGAAACCGAGGGCTTCAGTTCGCCCATGCTAGAAAGAACCTGCCGCCAGGCCGAAGAGCGGTTGGCCGCGATGCCGGTTGGCCAGGTTATACAGCGGCTGTCCTTGCGGAGGCTGCTATTGGTGGCCGCGGTGTTGGCCGTTTCAGTGATCTTGTTCGCCGCGGGTGCCTCGGATGCATTGGGCGTTTGGGCGCGTCGCAGCCTGTTATTCTCCGCGGAACTTTGGCCTCGGCAGGCGAGTTTGTCGATCGAAGGTTTTGACGGCGGCACGATGAAAGTCGCCCGCGGCACCGACATCGAGATTATAGTCATGGCCGATTGCGGCAAGCCGCTCGTCCCCAAAACGGTCGAGGTTCGCTATCGCAGCCAGGGCGGTTCGCGGCGTCGGGCGACCATGAACCGCGAGGGCGACGCACGGGCGTCGGGCGAGGCCTGGCAACGTTATTCGCACACGTTCCGCGGCGTCCTGGCGCCCATCGAGTTCGACCTCCGCGGCGGCGACGCCTCGCTTGGGGGCCTGCGGATCGAGGTCGTGGAGAGTCCCACCATCGAAGAGCTTGTGCTGCTGTGCGAATATCCGCCATACATGAAACGCCGGCAGCGAACTGTGCCCGTCATTAGCAGCGTGTGCGAGATCCCCTTCGGCACGCGGGTGAGGGTGCGGGGCCGAGCCGCCAAGGATCTGCGACGAGTGATCGTCGACGCCGCCGAAGGCGGTCGTCAGATGGACCAGGTGGTGATTGAAATTGCATCCGCCCAGCCGGCCCAAGGCCGCGAGTTCGAGCACGACCTGGGCGTGGTGCGGGAAGACCGCGCGGTGGTGTTCGCTCTGCTGGACACCGACGGCATAAAGAGCCGCCGGGGCGTCTCGCTGTCGCTGGCCGTTGCCCCCGACCGCCCGCCCGAGTTGTCCGTGGCGCTGCGAGGCATCGGCACGGCCGTTACGCCGCTGGCCCGCTTGCCGGTCGAGGGCCAAGTGAGCGACGATCACGGCATCGCGCGCTTGTGGTTCGAGTTCGCAATCGACAAGAACGCGCCGGGCAAGGTCGATTTAGCAGACCTGGACGGCAACCCTACTGAACTCGAGTTGAATGCGGACGAAACCGCGCTGGAGCTGCGCCGGTTGGGCGTCACGGCCGGGCAGAAACTGCTGCTTGCGCTTGGCGCGGCCGACCGTTTCGATCTGGGCGACGGTTTCGACCTGAACGACGGGCCCAACGAGGGCAGCAGCCAGCGGTGGCTTTTGGACGTGGTCACGCCGGCGCAACTCGAGGTCATGTTGCAAGCCCGCGAACTCGTGCTGCGTCGGCGTTTCGAGGCGATTATTGAAGAGGTCGCCGAAACCCGCGATTCGCTGCTGCGTATGAAGTTCGCCCCAGCCGCAGACGAAAACGCAGCCGAAAGCGAAGATCGCGGCCTGGCCGTTCGCACCCTGCGTTGTGAAAGGGCCGTTCAAAACGGCCGCAAGAACGCCCACGAGGTTTTGGGCACGGCCGAGGCCTTCGACCACGTGCGCTTGCAGTTGCTGAACAACCGTATCGACACCGAGGAGCTAAGAGTGCGGCTCCAGGCCGGCATCGCCAAACCGCTACGGCGGATCGCCAAAGAGATGTTCCCGCAGTTGGAACTCCGCTTGCAGGAACTTCGCCAATCGCTGGGCGATACGAAAACAGGCCCCGCCAAACGGGGTCTTGCCAAAGGGCAAATAGATGCCATACTCTTGGCAATGGACGAGGTTCTGGGGCGGATGATGGAGCTGGAAGACTACGGCCAGGCGATCGCCATTTTGCGCTCGATAATCGATTCGCAGAAAAAACTGGGCACGCGCATAAAACAACGGCACAAGGCCAAACTCCGCGAACTACTGGAGGATTAGCCATGGATGAGAGATTCACAATCTTACGTTTCAAGGCGCTGGCGACCGTCATGATGTCGGCGGTTTTGACCGTGGCAGTTTTTCTGAACGTGTCGCGCGGACGTGCAATTGCCGCCGCCGCCGATGCGAAAGCCCAGGCCCAGAGCCCTCAGCCGCTGTCGGCCGAACAACAGCGAATCGCGGATGAATTCAACCACCTTGAAGAGGTCCTGCTGCGGATGGCCGAACTGACCGTATCGACCAACCCCCGGCGGGCCGAACTGCTGCGAAAAACCGTGGCCCAAAGCAAGCAGCGGCTCATCGGCGTTCAGTTCGACCGGCTCGTCGAGCAGCTCGGCGAAGAGCGGCTTTCGCGGGCAATCGAAGGGCATGTCGATTTGGAGCGAGACCTGGTCGAGTTGCTGGAGTTGCTCTTGAGCGAAGATCGGGCAAAACGCATCGCCTCGGAGAAAGCCCGCATTCGGCGATATCTGAAACAGCTTAACCGCATCATCCGCAAGCAAAAGGCCCTGGAAGGCCAAACCGAAGGCGGCGGCGAGGCCAAACAACTGGCCCGGGAGCAAGGCCGCTTGGCCGAAAATACCGAGCGCCTTTGGGGCCGCATGAAGAGCGACGAAGAGATGGGTAAACCGGGCGGAGGAGCGGCAAGCGACGAGAAAAACGACGGCGAACAAGCCGATGGCAATAAACAAGACGGCGAGAAACAAGACGGCAAAGAGGGAACCAAAGCGAACGGGAAAAGCGGCGGCGAACAGAGCGACGGGCAATCGCAAGAACCGTCGTCCCAGGCGGACAACCCGGCCCGAGAGCGTCTGCAAGCCGCGCAGCAGAAGATGAAGGAGGCACAAGCGTCCTTGGAAAAAGCCCGTCGCGAAGGCGCGGTCGAGAAGCAGGAGGAAGCTCTGTGGCAGTTGCAGCAGGCCAAGGCCGAGTTGGAAAAGATCCTCCGCCAACTCCGCGAGGAGGAGATGAAGCGGATGCTGATGACGCTTCATGCCCGCTTCGCCAAGATGCTCAAACTCGAGCGCCAGGTCTACAAGGGCACGGTGCTCTTGGACAAGGTTCCCAGGGAGCAGCGTTCCCACGAGCATGAAATCGGCACCGGCCGCCTCAGCAGCAAGCAAGCGAAGATCGTTCTGGAGGCCGACAAGGCGTTTTTTCTGCTGCGGGAGGACGGAACAGCGGTGGCTTTTCCCGAGGCCGTGGCGCAAATGCGCGACGACATGCAGCAGGCGGCCGTCCGGCTGGGCCGCAACCGCGTTGGAAAAATCACGCAAGGCCTCGAAGAGGACATCCTCGCTGCCCTGGAGGAAATGATCGACGCTCTTAAAAAAGCACTGGAGAAGCTCGAAGAACAAATGTCGCAAGAGTCGCAACAAAACGGCCGACAACAAGATCCGGCACTGATCGAAATGCTGGCGGAATTGAAGATGATTCGGGCTTTGCAGATGCGGGTGAATCGCCGCACGGCCCGCTACGGCAAGCTGCTGGACGGCTCCCAGGCCCGAAATCCCGACCTGCAAGAGGCCTTGCGTCGTCTGGCCCAGCGGCAGGCGCGAATACACGAGGTCACCCGAAAACTCGATCTGGAAAAGGGTAAGTAGATGTTGAATGTTGAACGAAATGTTAGCCCAGCCGCTTGCGGCGGTTTAGTTAGCCCAGCCGCTTGCGGCGGTTTAGTTAGCCCAGCCGCTTGCGGTGGTTTTAAGGGGCTCGAAACAATGAGCAACACAGCGGCTGGGCTAACAAGTTTGACCATGGCCCTGATTTTTGCAGTTGCTGCGGCCTCCGCGGCCGATCAATCAGAATCCGCCGACTCGCGGCTGCTCAACGCGCGGCAGTTGGTCCGACAGTCGATGTACGACGAGGCCGCCGAGCAGTTGCACGGCCTCCAGCCCCAAGACGTGGCCGACCCCCACGCGCTGCTGTTTTTTCAGGCCGTCGTCCAGCATCGGCTCTTGAAAAAAGACGAGGCCCTGGCCACCATCGAGCGGCTCTTGCAACGGGCTGACGACTGCCCGCGACGCTACCGCTCACTGGCGCGACTGATGCAAGCCGACCTAAAAGGCCTGGCCGACGAAACGCTCGACCACATCGCCCGACGCATGGACGATGTGCGTCGGCGCCTGGACCTGGGCCGCGCGGGCGACAAAATCCGCAAGATCGAAGACGGCATTATCGAGTCGCTGGACAAGTTGATAAAGAAACTCGAAGAGCAACAACAGCAGTCCTCTGGCTCTGGCGATGGAAACAACCGGCCGTCGAGCCCGGCGGGCGACAGCCGGCCCATGGGCGGGCGGGGGCCGGGCCGCGTCGTCAAACGGGGCGTGGGCGCCAAGTCGGGCTGGGGGAATCTGCCGGCCAAGCAGCGGGAAGAGGCCTTACAACAGGTCAACCGCGAATTCCCGGCCCATTATCGCGAAGTCATCGAACAGTATTTTCGTAAACTGGCCGATAAGGTGGAGTGAACGGACATGAGGACATAAACCATGTGGATTGTGGCATTAGTTTTAACTCTGGCAAACGTCGAAGGGCCCACGGTTTCGCTGGAAACGCTGGACGGCGCGAAGCTTGTGGGCAAGCTCGTCGGTCTTTCGCGCCACGGAGTGACCATCGAAACCGCCGCCGGACGCATAACGCTTCCGGAGAGCGATTTGCTGGAACTGTTGCCCGCGAAAGGCACAACCAGCGGCGCCCTGCAAGACCCGCCCGCCGTCTGGCTGGAATTGGCCGACGGTTCGACGGTCGTCGCTTCGGATTTCACCGTCAAAGGCCCAATTGCACGGCTCAAACTGCTCCATGCAGCCACGCCCGGTTCCCCCAGTTTTCAATCCACTGTTGAAATACCCACACGTCAAATCACCGCCGTTCGCTTGCAGCCGCAAAGCGAAGAAACGGCCGCCGAGTGGAAGCGAATTCGAAGCAAACGCTCTGAAGACGATGCCGCGAGCGGCGACCTGCTGGTCATCCGCAAGGGCGGCAGGCTCGATTATCATCTCGGTATGGTGGGCGACATATCCCAGAAGACGGTCGACTTCAACCTCGACGGCGACGTCTTGCCCGTCCGCCGCGGCAAGGTTTTTGCCGTGATCTATCACCGCACCGCCGGGCAAAGTCTGCCCGGCGCGTGGTGCCGCCTTGTGGCCGTCGACGGCTCGCGTTGGGCCGTGTATTCGATGGAACTGCGAGAGGAGGCAATCTCGTTCGAAACGCCCTGCGGTCTGGCCGTATCGCTGCCGCTGGCGGCTGTCGAGAGATTGGACTTTTCGCGCGGAAAGGTCGTTTATCTGGGCGATCTAACGCCTCTCTCGGCCGATTGGACGCCGTATTTCGGCGGCCCCAAAGAATCCCGGGCGCGACGCGCGCTTTTTGCACCCCGCGTCAGCCGCGGCGCAAATGGCGAACCGATTCGGCTGGGGGGAAAGGAATTCTCGCGCGGAATCATCCTCCGCAGCCGCACCGAACTGGTCTACCGACTGGACGAGGATTTTAGACGCTTCCGCGCCACGGCCGGTATCGACGACCGCGCGCGGCCGCGGGGGCACGTGCGCTTGCTCGTTCGCGGCGACGACCGCGTTCTCTTGGACACGACGTTAAGCGGCAGCGATCCGCCGCTGCCGCTGGACCTCGACCTGGGCCGAGCGCGGAGGCTTACGATCGTTGTCGATTTCGGCGACGATCTGGACGTGGGCGACCACCTCGACCTTGGCGATGCGAGGGTCGTGAAATGAGACGCGATATGCCCCGTTTATGCACCGAAACGCCGCGGCCACGCGCATGGCTTTTCCGCGCGGCGTGCCTGGCCGTCGTTTTATCGGCGACCGGCGGATCGCAGTTGCCGGCCAAAGACGATGCAATAAAGGTCGACCCGACCATACTAGAGGCCCAGGCCCGCCGCATTGCCACCATGGCCAAGGCCGCGCCCACGGTCGTTGCCGTCTTTGCGGCCGATGGAACGGGCGGCGGATCGGGCGTTGTGATTTCGCCCCACGGATTCGCACTGACGAACTATCACGTCGTACAGCCTTGCGGCAAGGCCATGAAGTGCGGCATGGCCCACGGGCGGCTTTATGACGCCGTGCTGGTGGGCATCGATCCCACGGGCGACGTGGCCCTGATAAAGCTCTTGGGACGCGACGACTTCCCCCACGCGACGCTGGGGGATAGCGATCTGGTGCGCGTGGGCGATGCGGTTTTCGCCATGGGCAACCCCTTCATGCTGGCAACCGACCTGCGGCCCACGGTCACCTGGGGAATAATCTCGGGCACGCACCGCTACCAGTTTCCCGCCGGTACGCTGCTGGAATACGCCGATTGTTTTCAGACCGATGCCGCCGTCAACCCCGGCAATTCGGGCGGGCCGCTGTTCAACGGCCGCGCGGAGGTGATCGGCATCAACGGCCGCTGTTCATTCGAAAAACGCGGCCGCGTCAGCGTGGGCGTAGGCTACGCCATCTCCATTAACCAGATCAAAAACTTTTTGGGCTATCTGCACAGCGGGCGGGTTGTGGACCATGCCACGCTTGGCGCCACGGTGGCCTTTGACGCGGGCGGGCGAGTTACGGTCGACGATATCCTGGACGACTCGGACGCCTATCGCCGCGGTTTGCGCTACGGTGACGAGATCGTACGCTTTGCGGGCCGGGCCGTCGATTCGCCCAACGCCCTGAAAAACATGCTGGGCACTTTGCCCAAGGGCTGGCGGGTGCCGCTGAGCTTCCGCCACGACGGTGTGCGACACGATGTCTTGGTCCGACTCGCCGGCGTGCACCGCCAAAGCGAACTGCTGGAAAAGATCAAGAAAAAAACCCGCATGCCCGGGCGGCCGATGCCCAAACGGCCGGGCGGCGATAAAGAGGACGGCAAAGACACACCGCCGCTAGAGAACGCGCCGAAATCGAAGCCCCGCGGGCCGCTGGCAATACCGAAAATAATACAAGAGAATTTCCAAAATAAGCACGGCTATGCGAACTATCATTTCAACCTTGCAAATCGCGATCGGGTTTTCGCGGCCTGGGCGGCTCGCTCTGGGCTGAAATGGCCGGCCGCGGCAGGCAAGACCTGGAAGATCGACGCTCGCACCCGCTCGGGGAAAAGGGCGGCCATCGAGATCGACGCCGCCGGCGCCCTGATTCGAGCCGGCGATAAAACCTTCGCCTGGACGGCGTCCAAAGAGTTTGCCGCGGACGGGCCCGGCCCCTCGCTGCACCCCCCGGGCAGCGGAGGCTTGTTGGCCACGCTCTATCTTTGGCGGCGCCTGGCCACGCTGGGACCGGCTGCCTTCGGCGACGTTTATTACGTTGGCACCGCACCGCTTGCCGGCAGCGGCGAACTGCATGACGTCGTCGCCGCACTGACCGGCGGCGTGGAATGCCGCTTCTATTTCGACCGGAAAAACCACGACCTGGCCGCCGTCGAACTGTTTGCCGAAGACGACGCCGATCCTTGCGAGATCTACTTGGAAAACTACCGCAAGACAGGCGGCTATTGGCTGCCTGGACGGATTGAAGCCCGCTTCGGCGACGAAGTCTTCGAGACCTTTTGGGTGGGATCGGCAAACGAAAGAACAACCGCGGGGGAAGAAAAGCCGGCCGCGCCGCCCGACGCTTCACGCTTCCAGGGAGTGTTTCACGATGCCTTCCACGACGCCTTTGCAAAAGTTGTGAAAATTTACGGCGGCGGCGGCTATCGTGGGCTGGAAGACTACCAGAGCGGCCTGCTGATCTCGCCCGATGGACATGTTCTCACCGCCTGGAGCATCGCCTTGGATACCGACCAGATCAATGTCACGCTGGACGACGGACGACGATTGCAAGCAACGCTCGTCGGCGCCGATCCCGGGCTGGACGTGGCAGTGTTGAAACTCGAAGCCGATGGGCTGCCGTTCTTCGATCTCGGCGAAAGCCGCAAGTTGGCGGTGGGCGCGCGGGTGCTGGCCCTCAGCAATTTGTTCGGCGTAGCCATGGGCAACGAGCCCGTAAGCGTGCAGCGGGGAGTGGTGTCGTCCCACACGCGGCTCAACGCCGGGCGGGGTGTGTTCGATTCGCCCTACCGCGGCCCCACCTACGTGCTCGATGCCTCGACCAACAACCCCGGCGCCGCCGGCGGAGCACTGCTCGATGGCGGCGGCCGCCTGGCCGGCATGTTGGGCAAGGAACTGCAAAACAAACTCAACCGCACTTGGCTCAACCACGCCATGCCCACCGCCGAACTGAAAAAGGCGGTCGAGGGCATACTCTCCGGGCGTTTCCTGGCCCAGCCGCGATCCGGGCGGAAAAAAGCTTCCAAGCCGATCGCGCTCGAGCCGCTGGGCATTACCTTGGTGCCCGACGTGCTGTATCGAACGCCGCCATACGTCGATGCGGTTCGTCCCGGCTCGGCGGCCGCAAAGGCCGGCTTCCAGGCGGACGACCTCATTGTGCTGCTGGGCGACCGGCTGGTGCAATCGTGCAAGCAACTCGAAGAAGAACTCTCATACCTGCCGGCCGGAAGCGCTTTGTATGTGACGGTGATGCGGGGATATGAATTGGTTGAGTTGAGGATAGTAGGCCGGGTCGTGACCCGGCACTTTTGACGTGAGACATGAGACTTCAGA